>VOFC01006933.1_pt1 | contig 103794 bp, 177 predicted proteins | sample 5384161 | NCBI WGS metagenome assembly VOFC01 (sample SAMN12384722, study PRJNA508395) | human gut metagenome | isolation source: healthy gut B | host: Homo sapiens
TGCACAATAACGGCATCGACAGGAAGCGTACACGCAAAGGCAACAAAATCCAGCGCCGGCGCAATCTCATGATTCAATAAGATTGTATTTACTGCCAAATGCACCTTTACGCCACGGGCATGGCAATATGCAACTGCTTGTTTCAGCGTATCATGGTCAAAATTTTTGCGCGTTGGCACGGGCGCTGAACAGACTGCCGCCTAAAATATACAGCATCGGCGCCGCTTCGCACGGCAGCTTCCAAAGCTTCCCATGAACCCGCAGGAGATAACAGTTCCAGTTTCGGTTGTTTCATGTAAGTATCCTTTCGATGAATGGTTTTCAGTGTGATTGAAAAAATACACTCCCCGAATCAGGAGTGCATATGTTCATTGTGCCGCTATGTATGGATTATTGTTTATCAAAATAGCCAATAAACGTATCGTCAGACGGCAGTTCAGGTTCAATTGGTGATTTTGGACGTGTGTAGCTCCCTGTTAATAAGTCCGGTACAGGATGTTCTGCACGCTGAACAGGGGAATATGGCGGTATATGACGCGGTCCTTCTTTTCAGCTGCTTTTTGTGCCATTTTTGCTGTTTTTTCTGGTGGCGGCTTTGTTTACTGTGTTTTGTTTGAGATTTGTTCACAGCGGGAGGTACACCTTGTAGGGGTTATCTACAATTTGGTCTATTTCTTCTGTGTCAATAGAATTGCGGAGCTCTTCAATGTGTGTGCATCTTCTACGGAGGCAGGTGCAGGAGTTTCATTTGTTTCCTGCTCCTGTGTCTCTTCCGCTGTATTTGAAGCGTCCTCAGAAGTATTATTCACATCATGAGAACTGTTTATATTTTGACCCAGTGAAAGATTTTGATTGGCTGCATCCAGTGCGTTTGTAAATCCCGGCATTTTTTCCAAATCTTTGTCTTCTGTTAAAAAGCATGCAATACCTGAAGTTCAGAGCGCAATTGCTCTGCTTCGGTTTGTGCTGTTTCTGCGGCTTGTTTTAAACGTTCATATTCGTTTGCTCTGTTTTTTATCAAGTGTTTTTAATTCTGCTAATTCAGCTTTTGCCTTGGCAGATTCGTCACAATAAGTCATGGCAGTGATAATGGCGGCCATAGAAAGAGAGATACGGTCGTTTTTTCTTTAAAACGGCAGAAATGGCACGGTCAATTTCATCGCCGATAGTACGTACATATTCTTCATTGTCGTCACTCGTAATGGTACAATCTATGTCACAAATACGTAATTTTACTTTGGTCTTGTCCATGGAATACCTCCTTATTGCCAAGGCGAAATGAATAATAATTATTATTATAGTATAAAATAGGTTCTTTTAAAAGAGGTTTTCGCGTATTTTCCGTATTTTTTACATGCCGATGGCACATATCATTTCGTTTTAAATGTGAAATTCTTCCGCAGCAGATGAATTTCACAGATTTTAGAGGTATTGTACAAAAAATATTCTTTTTCCATGAAAATGAAAGTTCATCTTTATGGAAAAAGGATACATCTCAAAAAGATGTAAATATGCGGATTTGGTCATTGTTGATACATTTGATTTCAAGCGTTGCATTGTAGTTGAAAAACAGCTGGTTTTGGTATATACTGGACATAAGTATAAAATAGATATTTGTGGCCCAAAATCAAAAAAAGCAAAGCTTGTTTTTTATTTAGTTGGAGGGAAAAGCATGAACTATAAACAATCTGTCAAAAAAATTCAGGCGGGTATTGAAGAAAAACTCGCGCATCAATTTGGCGAAAAAAGCGGAAGCAGCTTCAGATGTACAATATTATAAAGCGGTTTGCTCTTATGGTAAAGGAAATGCTGATGGAGGGTCGCAGTGAGTTTTTAAATCGTGCGCAGAAATCACAAAAAGATTTATTATCTTTGCATGGAATTTTTAATGGGACGCTCTCTGAAAAATAATCTGTTTAATCTGGGGATAGAGGAAGATTTCCGTAAAGCCCTAAAAAATATGGGCGTTAACCTAGATAGTATTTATGAGCAAGAGCCTGACGCAGGCCTGGGAAACGGCGGTTTAGGTCGCTTGGCAGCATGCTTTTTAGATGGTTTGGCAACAGACGGTTACCCTGCAATGGGATATTCTTTACGCTATGAATACGGTATTTTCCATCAAAAATTGGTAGACGGCTGGCAGACAGAGCTGCCGGACTTATGGCTTCCCGGCGGAAAAATTTGGATGACGCCTCAACAGGATAAAGCGGTTGAAGTACACTTTGACGGTTATATTGAGGAATCTTGGAACAATCAATATCATATGGTGAATCATAAGGATTATAAAAAAGTAATTGCAGTGCCATATGATATGTATGTTGCGGGTATGGATGGGAAAGGTGTCAGTGTATTGCGCGTTTGGAAAGCCAAATCTGCTGATTTTGATATGCAATTATTCAACGACGGTGATTATCTGCGTGCGATGGAACAAAATGCACTTGCGGAAGCAATCACAAAGGTACTGTATCCGGGTGATAATCACGAAGAGGGTAAAAGTTTGCGTTTAACCCAACAATATTTCTTGGTTTCTGCTACCATACAGGATATTATCCGCCGTCATTTGTTTACTTACAGTTCTTTGGATAACTTACCTGAGTTGGCTGCTATTCATTTAAACGATACACACCCTGTTTTAGCGGTTCCCGAAATGATGCGCATTATGTTGGATGAATGCGGTTACGGCTGGGATGCGGCGTGGAATATTGTAACCCGCACCATTGCTTACACCAACCATACGGTTATGGCGGAAGCGTTGGAGTGTTGGGGTATCGAGTTGTTTAAAAGAAGACTGCCTCGCATTTATCAAATTATAGAGGAAATTAATCGTCGCTTCTGTGCTCAGATGCATGAAAAAGGAATAGACGGCTATCAGGTAGGACGTATGGCTCCGCTCAATGACGGATTTGTAAAAATGGCAAATTTGGCAGTGGTGGCAAGCCATTCCGTAAACAGTGTTTCTCAATTGCACAGTAATATTTTAAAAGAAACCGTATTTAAAGATTTTTTTATCAGGTCATGCCGCAAAAGTTTAAAAACGTTACCAATGGTATTGCGCATCGACGCTGGCTGAACCAATCAATCCGGAACTGGCTGCCTTTTTAACCGAGACCATTGGAGACGGATATATCCATGATGCCAATGAATTATCTAAATTCTTAGCATATAAAGATGACAAAGTAACTCTTGAAAAATTAGAAACTATTAAATATCATAACAAACAACGTTTGGCCGAGTATATCAAAAAAAGCAACAATGTTGTGGTAAATCCAAACTCTATTTTTTTGATGTACAGGTCAAACGTATGCACGAGTATAAACGCCAGCATTTAAATGCACTGCATATTTTGGCTACTTATCAATGGCTGAGAGAAAATCAAATGCTGACTTTACCCCGCATACGTATATTTTGGTGCAAAAAGCTGCTCCGGGTTACTATTTTGCAAAACAAATGATTCGCTTCATTGTGGAACTGGGCGAAGTCATCAACAATGACCCAAGGGTAAACGACAAAATGAAAGTGGTTTATTTAGAGGATTACCGTGTGACATTGGCAGAATTGATGATACCTGCAGCGGATATCAGCGAACAAATTTCCTTGGCAGGTACGGAGGCATCCGGTACCGGAAATATGAAGTTTATGATTAACGGCGCCATCACATTAGGTACGCTGGATGGAGCGAATGTTGAGATACATGAAACCGTGGGTGATGAGAATATGCTGCTGTTTGGTATGACCACGCCGGAAGCACAGTCTTTATCCAAAAACGGATATCAGTCCAAACTGTTTTATGACAACAATCCTGTAATTAAACATGCAATTGAAGAAATGCGTTCAGGTTTGAATGGATTTGAATTCCATGATATTGCAAATAATTTGATCAATGTAGACCCTTATATGGTATTGGCAGATTTTGATTCCTACAGCAAAGTGCATCAAAAAGCAGAAAAAATTGTATGCCGACCAACAGAAATGGCAGCAAATGGCACTTGTCAATATTGCTGGAGCAGGTCGATTTGCCGCAGACCGAGCCATTCACGAATATGCACAAAATATTTGGGGAGCAACTCCGGTTCCGGCTGGAGAACAAAAACAGCCGGAAAAACAACAGTGACAACAGAAGAATCCGTGAAAAAAACAACTGTAAAATCAACAACAGCAAAAAAAGAACGACAAAATCAACAAAAAAGGTACCAATTCCTAAGTCATAGGAAATATCAAGCAAGAGCAGGAAGAGCATAATTTGTTTCCTGCTCTTTTTGGAGAGATGATTATGTTTCATTCCAGAAATCCTATTTACCGCAATCCCACAGGGGCGGTTCAAGCTCATACAAATATCCATTTTAAATTATTGGTTCCAAGAGAATTCCGATGCAGTGCGGCACGCCTTATGGTTGGGGAAGAATTTACAAAACAGGTAAAAAACACTTGGCCTGTTTTGGTGTGGAATGAATGGGGAGGACCATGAATGGTGGGAATGTGATTTTACACCTGAACAGTCCGGTCTTTATTTCTACCGTTTTGAAATTGATACCTGGAGGGGGACTCTGGGAATTACAAGCCGCTTTGGCGGTGAAAGCGGTATCGATGAGTTCGGCGCTCCTGAAGGAGAGTGCTGGCAGCTGACAGTGTTTGAATCCCAGTATCAAATACCGGATTGGCTAAGCGGAGGGATTATGTACCAGATTTTTCCCGACCGTTTTTATCGCTCAGGTACTACAAAGTATAACGTACCCCAGGACCGTTATCTGCATCAGCGGTGGGGGTCGCAACCGGAATGGAGGCCCAATCATCAGGGGAGAAATCACAAACTCTGATTATTTTGGCGGAGATTTGGAAGGTATCATTCAAAAATTGGATTATTTACAAAGCTTAGGTATCACTTGTATCTATTTGAATCCTATTTTTGAAGCTCATTCCAATCATCGTTATGATACAGCGGATTATACAAAAAGTAGACCCGTTGCTTGGCAGCAAAGAGGATTTTAAACGTCTGTGCAAAGAAGCAAATAAAAGAGGGATACACATCATGCTCGATGGTGTGTTTAACCATACAGGCAGTGACAGCATTTATTTTAATCGTAAGGGCAGATACCAAACATTAGGTGCTTATCAATCTCAGGAATCTCCTTATTATGATTGGTATCAATTTTACCAGTGGCCGGAGCAATACGCCTGTTGGTGGAATTTTGAAACGCTTCCAAACGTGAATGAAGCCAATGAGACGTACAACGCATACATTAATGGAACAGACGGAGTAATACAAACATGGCTGAAAGCAGGGGCAGACGGATGGCGGCTGGATGTAGCAGATGAGCTGCCTGATTTATTTTTAGATGATATAACAAAAGCTGCAAAACAGGTAAAACCAACTTCCATGATACTGGGAGAAGTATGGGAGGATGCTTCCAATAAAATGGCTTACGGACAGCGCAGAAGATACTTACTTGGTAAGCAATTGGATAGCGTGATGAATTATCCGTTTCGCGAGGCAATCATAGGTTTTTAACAGGAAAAATCCTGCAGAAATGATGGAACTGATTATGACAGTATTGGAACACTATCCACCCGGTGCGATTCACTTATTAATGAATCATATAGGAACGCACGATACAGAACGCATTTTGACTGTGTTGGGAGGAGAGCCGTTAAACGGACGAGACAGAGAGTGGCAGAGCAGAACAAAATTGTCGCAGGAGCAGCGCAGTAGAGGATTGGCTTTATTAAAGCTAGCTTCGTTAATGCAATACACTTTGCCCGGTATTCCTTGCGTTTACTATGGAGATGAAGCAGGGATGGAGGGATATCGCGATCCGTTTAACAGAGGCTGCTTTCCCTGGGGACATGAAGATGCAGAGCTGGTGAACTGGTACCGCAGTTTAGGAAAAAATACGTCATAGCTGTGAAGTATTAAAGCAAGGAACGTTGGAACCGTATTATGCGGATGACGATTGTTTTGTATATGTCCGTTCAGATGAAGCGGTTGGTCAAAAATTATTGGTAGCAGTAAACAGAACAGCACAGCGTAAACAATTGTGTATGGTTCAGGAATGGGAAACTGCGTCAGCACTTCTTGGAAAGGCTGTTTGGAACGGTACATTAACTTTAGAGCCTTATGGTTATGCGTTACTATTTTCAGGGAAATAAATTTTAAAATCATATAAATGTGAAACAGGGCGTCTCATTTTGAGGTGTCCTTTTTTTTTTGAGATATTCATTATTACGGAAAATATCAAAAAAACAGGATAAAGTTTGTGATAAAATAAACCAATTTAGTTAAAAATATAACACATATTGTTAACTTTTTATTTATTATTTACAAAAATTTTTTTTTGTTATATGATGTACACATCAGTAAAAATGAACCATATATCAAAGGAGGATGAAACATGAGTGAGACTATGAAAAGCAATGGTATATTTAGGACCAGGTAAAAAAGAAGTATTGAAAGACCAAAACCAACTCCGCAAAACAGTAAGGCAGCGGTGGTAAAAAATGTTGAAACCACCATTTGCGGTACTGACCTTCATATTTTGAAAGGGATACTCCGGAGGTTGAAGAAGGCAGAGTGCTGGGACATGAAGGCATTGGTATTGTTGAGTCTGTAGGAGAAAATGTAAAGCAACTTTAAAGTTGGCGATAAAGTAATTATTTCTTTGTGTTACTGCATGTGGAACATGCCATTATTGCAAAAAAGAGTCTTTATGCTCACTGTGATGATGGCGGCTGGATTTTAGGCTACATGATTGACGGTACTCAAGCAGAGTATGTACATATTCCTCACGCTGATAACAGTTTATATCACATTCCGGAGTCAATTACGGATGATGCAGCTGTAATGCTCAGTGATATTTTACCGACAGGATTTGAAATTGGCGTATTGAATGGTCAAGTAAAACCGGGCGATACAGTTGCAATTGTAGGTTCAGGTCCAATTGGACTTGCTGCTTTGTTAACAGCTCAGTTCTATTCACCGGCACGTATTATTATGATTGACCTAGATGATAATCGTTTGAAAGAATCTTTACGTTTTGGTGCTACAGATACTGTAAACTCCAAAGATATGGATGCTGCAATTAAGAAAAATTTATGAAATGACAGATGGTCTTGGCGTTGATGTCGCCATTGAAGCGGTTGGCATTCCGCAAACCTTTGATATTTGCCAAAAAATTATTACAAAAGGCGGTCATGTGGCAAACGTAGGTGTTCATGGCAAATCCGTTGAACTTCATTTGGAGGATCTTTGGATTAAAAATATTACAATCGCAACCGGTTTGGTTAGCACAAATACAACGCCTATGCTGTTGAAAACAGTATCTTCCGGCAAAATTAAACCACAGCAATTGGTTACGCATCACTTTAAGTTCAGTGAAATTATGGATGCTTACGATACATTTGCAAATGCGGCAAGAGAAAATGCATTAAAAGTAATTATTGATTTTGAATAATTCAAAAGGCTGTAAATTCCCTTGTATAGGGAGTTACAGCTTTTTTATTCATATGTTTTATTGATTATACTGCGGTCACTTATGATGCAGATTATTTTCTATGCCCCATAGGTAAGTGCATTTTTTCGTACAGTCATGATTATTTTTTATATACGGATAGATATAGTGCCGTATATATGGAAAAAAGCTCGTACAAAACAAACTGTTTGTACGAGCTTTTTATTGATATTTGCTGCTGTTTTTGAAATAAATACTATTTTTTATTATGTCATAAAGAATAAATGGTTTGTTTTGCCTTTTATCTATTGCGATTTCTTTTTACGAATAAAATAGACACCATTCCGGACACGGACACCACTAACATAAGTACCCAGATAAAGTTGTTTGATGCATCGCCTGTATTAGCAGTATGCATATTGTTATGAGAACTGTCATCAGGTGGATATACTGTTGCAGAAACGTGTGTATTCGTAACAACAATATTTCCGTTCTCATCAATGGTTATATGGTTTGTATAACCATTGGGTATATTTATTTCTTTCACGGTATATTCTATTTCTTTGCTGTTTTCAAATTGAGGCAACTCAGTAAAAGTATAAGTCCAAGCGTTGTCTTCATTTAAGACAGTCTCATTTCCCACAGGAGTGCCGTTGGCATATAGCTGCACTTTGATTTCCGCAGGACGGATACCGTCTTGGTTGTTGTTATCATCCCAAACCTTTGTCACGGATTTTTTTCTACTGTTGCAGGTGTATGGGAGTTAGTCAAAGTAAAGTTTCCGTCAGTACCAATTTCAATGTTATCGGTATAATCTTTTGGAACATCGACTTCTTTTACGGAATAAGCAATTTCTTTGCCATTCTCAAATTGAGGTAAATCGGTAAAAGTATGAGACCAAGCGTTGTCTTCATTTAAGACAGTCTCACTTCCCACAGGAGTACCGTCGGCATATAGCTGCACTTTAATTTCTGTAGGACGGATACCGTCTTGGTTGTTGTTATCATCCCAAACCTTTGTCACGGATTTTTCTACTGTTGCAGGTGTATGGGAGTTAGTCAGAGTAAAGTTTCCGTCTGTACCAGTTTCAACATTATCAGTATAATCTTTTGGAACATCAACTTCTTTTACGGAATAAACAATTTCTGTTCCTCCCTCAAACTGAGGTAAATCAGTAAAAGTATGAGACCAGGCATTGCCTTCATTTAATACAGTCTCGTTTCCAACAGGAGTGCCGTTGGCATACAGCTGTACTTTGATTTCCGCAGGACGGATACCGTCTTGGTTGTTGTTATCATCCCAGACTTTTGTCACGGATTTATTAACCAATGCTCTGTAAATACCCAGATTTTGATATTGTTTTTTGATAAATAGTGATATTATTTTTTCTGCATTTCGCTCAGAGTAGGTAGCGTAATATCTTTAATTTCTGCGGAGGTTAATATATTTTCAGGAGATTTTATTGCGTCTGATTTCGAGTTGATTGCTTCATCAGTTCCCATATTCTTATCGGTCACAATGTAATCTGCAAATGAAATTGGTGTTCCGGAATGATCTGTAAATACAACTCTATAGGTTCCTGATGGCAGTTTCGTAAATGAATATTCGCCATTTGCATTGGTAGTAGTAATGCAGTCGTTATTGTTGATGTCCTTTGCAATGGTTTCTTGTCCTGTAATAGCATCAGTATGATATAAAGTTACATTTAAACCATTGAGTCGTTCTTCTGCGTTACCAATTAAACCATCTTGGTCTGCATCAAGCCATGCAATACCAGAGAGAGTTCTTTCTCTAACATTAATTTTAGAAATAGGAGTAGTTAGCTCATTTAATCCGTCTGCTTTCATGGAAGCACTATTGCCATAGACATTACCACCATTATTGTTTGTAGGATGTAAGGTAATATCCAATACATATCGTTCGAATGTTGGCAGTGTGCCTTTTAATAATAAAGCGGTAACATCTTCGTTCAACTCATACACATTTTTATCTGCCAATGTTTGTGTTGGTACAAGTTCTTGGAACAATGTTTCATCCACGGTTGAAACGTTGGTTCCACGTACATTTTTGTCGGTAGATGAATATAATTTTATTTCTGAAGGAGCTGTTAAGGTAGCTGTAATAGTATAAGATCCGTCAAATGAAGAGCCATTAGCATCTCCGTTGTAAGGCATAACATCCAACATTTTATAGTTTGTATAATCCAAGCTGTTAGTATTTGTAAAAGCAATTCTCCATTGAATCTCTCCATTTATTTCAGCATCACTTTGGAGTGCCTGTTTAGATAAATTTAATGATTTATTGACTACCAAGGTAGCTGTAGCTTCGGATTGATTTGGGTGGGAAGGCCATTGAGAACTAAATACTCTGTTATCGCCTTCCGCTTCAATGTAAGCTGTGTTGTATACAGTATGAGTAGATTGTTGTAAATTGATATTCTCGAAATTCAATTCTGCATTAAATGTAATTGCAGGCAATACTACACCTGTGGGAACATTTTCAATAGTCCAGCTGACTTTGGTGGTTCCATCTGCTAACTTTTCAATAGATGCTGTAATTGGTTGATCACCATAATAAAATTTTTGTATTGTTACTTACAGTTAGTTGAGCAGGAAGAATATCACTTATCGTTACTCGTCTGATGGTATCTCCTTCTTTACCGCTTGCAACGTTTAAGATAGGTTGTAAGCGGTAAGGAATAAACGTAACGCCTGTTGAAAGGTCAAATGATTTATTGTTTGCATCAATTGATTTTTCAATGCCTGCTTCCACACCTACAATTAATAATGAAGCACCTCTTGCATAGCTGGCCATAGAAGAACTGCTGTTCACAATTTGATGTGCATTATTATATTGTGCTTTTTCATATTGATTATTATCACGAACATAAGAGTTAGGTTGATTTAACTTATCATAGCTGTTTTTGTCTAAACGTGTATCATTTACAGTGATGTTTTTATTGGACTTATAGAAGGCTGCTGTATGGACTGTTTGGTACACATTTCCTTCTGTTGCAGTGCTCAATATATCCACATTAAATCCAATTTGGTATTGTGTTACTTCTTGCAGGTTTGTGATATTTTTACTTCAGCCAAAACAGCAACGCAAACACCATCAGGATATGCTGCTTTTAAATCAGCCATGGACGCAAAGTACACCAAATCTTGCTCTTTGAAGATAACATTTCAGTGTCGGATGTCCAACCTTCTCCATTGGGCTTTGCAGCATACAATAACGTCACATTCCCCGCAACATTCGAGCTTGTCGGAAGTCCATTGGATGCAGAAGCACTGGGCTGCATGGCTTCATCATCTATTCTCATCAATAAATTGACGGCCTTTAACTCATTTTTGTCATCACCGGCATAGGAAAAAGCACCAGCTATTTGTACAGTTGAACCCTTTAATGCGTAAGCATCTAACCCCATTCCTGCCTTATTACTGGAAAGGTTGCTGCCCCAAAAACCATTTTGTTGATTTTCTCTGCCGATATAATGGAATAATCCATAACTCCCATCTCGGAAAATTTCATAGTCCCTTATTACGGTATCATTTGTTGTGATGGATTGTGTCGTGCTAACCAGAGAATTGCCTAAACCGTCTTGGTAGGGTGCTTTCATGTTACTGTCGGAAATTTCTAATTGATATTTTTTATTGGTATTATCATTTTTATCCAGAGGAGCTACCATTTGAAAATAGGCTGTTGATATATAAAGATTTCCTTGGGAGGGAGTAGGACTAAGTGTAGTAGCGCCATTTCCCATTAAAGTCGGTGCGAATAACTCTCCCTTTGGTTATATAAACTTGCCCCTGTAACTGTCACATCAATGCTCCCATCTTTGTTTTTGCACAAATGTCCAGGTTCCTCCATTGTTTACTGTAAAACTGTTTGGGGAACCGGCAGAATTTGTTTGGGGCAGTGCAGCTGCATATACATCAGCGTTTCCGGCACCATTAGTTAAGTCGCGTCCACCAATACCGGTAGTGCCATAGGTATTTTCTTTATAATCCCATAACAAGGCTTGCAAGGAGGTGGGAACGCCGTTTTCGCTGATACTTGGATGTATTGTAAAAAGTTAAGTTATCAGTTGTTTCGGGAACATAAAATCCTTTCATTCCCTTATTACTGTCAACCGCTTTCATTCTCAAACCTACGCCAAAGTCCAGTAATCTGCCGTAGACACTGCCTGCATCTTTGTTAGAAGCGGTTCCGTTTCCTGTTGAAAAATCATAGGTACCAATGGAGTTCATTTTTGTTGGATTTACCAATTCAATGTCGTACATAGGTACTGCAGAAACAATGGCCTTTTCATCTGTTCCACTCATGACTTTTTGTTTTCCATGAATCAGCAGATGTATCTTTTGTCAGTTTTACGTTGAAGGTAGGAATAACCTCTTGGGATTGATTCATGCCTTTTACGTTAACAGGTATATATTTTGTTTCTGAAAAAGATTGAAAACCTGCTCCACCGCCGGCACTGTTATATATGGTTTTACCTGTTAAGGTACAAACACCGTTTACATCTTCTTGGACGATATCTGTCATCCAGCTTTTTAAAACATCTTCATCAAATTCCGCGTATTTTTTTTGAAACATTTAAGGTAAACTTAAATTCAAGTTCTACTGCCTGTATGTTACCGTTAATTTCACCTGAGTAAGTACATTCGTAGCCAATATCATCAAAAAGATCTGACAATTGCATTATCTTTAGATGAATCATTGCCGGGATCATCATTTGCATCAAAAGGTGTAGTACCTGTGCTTACACGCTTGGCTGACTGAATTTTAAAATTCCTGACTTCTTCAGATGCTTCTGCATACAATGAGATGTTTTCCCCACAATATCGGTTGTTTCTTCGTCGTTCGTACTGCTATTATCGGTCGAATTAGAACTGGAGTTGTTTTTGTGATATGCTGGTTTGGGAATTCACCTGCTCTGCATATACCGAGACTGCACCGATAATACAGGAACATAGTATAGATAAAGCAAGAATGAATGCCAAAATCTTTTTCCATTTTTTTGTTTTCATCTAAATCTCCTTCTTTAATTTTTAATTCTCTTGCTTTTAAAAAAAAAGTGTCATCTATGTAAAACAATAAACAAGTTCCTCTTGGAATGCATACCCTGAAATTCCCTTTTTCATTACGTTGTTTACTGTTGATTACAAATGAAATTATTAGTGCGTATGCACTGCAAATTTGGTTGAAATATCAGACTTTATTTATTAAATATGTTACCCTTAAAAAATATGATAAAATGTTTAAAAAATCCCTTAGTTTTGCTATTTTTATACATTTTATAGTCTGTGAAATAAAGTCTACCTTTTGTAACGAAAGGGTATATTTATGTAATCAATCAAATGTTGGCACAAAACAAAATAGAAATATTATTATTTTTTTAGAAAAAAGAAGAAGGCTGTTATACAACAGCCTTCTTCTAGGTATAAAATGTATATTTATTTTTATTCTGCTTGAGAATTTTCTTTTATAATATCTTCAATTAATTGCTCCAGTTCTGCCAAGGTAGACAAATATCCTGCTCTACGTCTGAACTCTGCCGCGCCATGGATTCCTTTTTACATACCAGCCAACATGTTTACGGGCCTCTTTCATTCCATGTTGTTCTGTTTTGTGGTCGCATAAGGCTACCATATGTTTTCTCATAACCAGCATGCGTTCCATAATAGAAGGTGGGGGAAGAATGGTGCAGTTATCAGACAGATATGCGTTTATTTGTGAAAAAATCCAAGGATTTCCCAACGCACCACGACCTACCATAACCATATCACAGCCTGTTTCTTCTATCATCTTGGCAGCATCCTGCGCAGTGTTGATGTCACCGTTTCCGATTACGGGAATAGAAACGGCCTGTTTTACCTTACGAATTATATCCCAATCGGCAGGAGGCGTATACATATCTCTCTGGTTCTGCCATGTACTGCAATTGCGTCAGCTCCGGCTTGTTCGCAAATACATGCTACTTCTACTGCATTGATACTGTTTTTATCCCATCCTTTACGGATTTTCACGGTTACAGGAACAGACACAGCTTTTTTAACAGCCGAGACAATATCTCCGCACAAATCGGGACGTTTCATCAAAGCACAACCGCCTCCGCTGTTACTGATTTTAGGAGCCGGACACCCCATGTTAATGTCAATGGCTTGGGGTTCAAATTCCATTGCTTTTTCAGCTGCTTTGGCCATAATTTCAGGTTGATCTCCAAAAATTTGGATTGCTGCAGGACGCTCTGCAGGGGACAGCTCCATTAACTCTTTGCTTTTTCGGTCACTGTATTGCAGCCCTTTTGAGCTTACCATTTCAGAGATGACGTATGCAGCGCCAAAAGAAGTGCACAGTTCACGAAAAGATTTATCCGAAACACCTGCCATAGGTGCCAAAATTGCTTTTCCATCAAAAGAAATATTGCCGATTTTCAAACTAAACCCTACCGTTTCTAAGTAAATTAAAATACATAAAATTTTAATAATGAGTTATTCTATCATAAAACAGGGAATAACGCAATTTTTGTTATTGATAAACAGCAAATTTGTATTAAAAATTGTGTTATGACCGTATAGCAGGTTGAAATTTTGGCAATTGTTAAAACATAATAATCCTGATATAGCCTAGCAACAGCAGAAAAGATAGGATTCTGGCTGTTACGAGACCGCTTTAACATGTATTTGACAAAAATTATGTAACAATTTCTTTTATGTTATAACAACCTCAAAACAGCTTCAAAATTAAAAATTTTGACTGTTATGAGAACGTTTTAGTTTTTATTGCGTTAAAAAATTGCAACACAATTTTCTAATGCTATAACAACCTAGCAACAGCAACAAAACTAAAGTTTTGGCTGTTGGCTAGAACGTTTTAACGTTTATAGGTTAGAAATTGTGAAACAATTTCTTTTATGTTATAATAAAACAAATTATAGTTAAGCATTATTTTAACTATCTTGGAAAGGTACGGAAAATACTTATGAAGTTACTTGTGCTGGACGGAAATAGCATATTCAATCGAGCTTTTTATGGAATTAAATTATTGACCGCAAAAGACGGTACGTTTACAAATGCTATTTATGGTTTTTTAACTATGCTGCATAAAATCAAGGAAGATACAAATCCTGATGCGGTAGCGGTAGCATTTGATATGCGTGCACCAACATTTCGCCATAAAGAGTACGATGGTTACAAGGCTCAGCGCAAAGGTATGCCACCGGAATTGGCACAGCAGCTGCCAATTTTAAAAGAGCTTTTAACGTTGCTGGGTTACCGAATTGTAGAATGTGAAGGATACGAAGCAGACGATATTTTAGGAACTTTGGCACGAGTATGCACAGAAGAAGGTCACGAATGTGTGTTGGCCACAGGAGACAGAGACAGCTTGCAGTTGGTCAATCCGTCAGTTACAGTGCGTTTGGCGGCTACAAAGTTTGGGCAGCCGGTTGTAACGGTATACGATGAAGCCAAAAATAAAAGAGGATTACGGTGTGACACCGCACCAGTTAATTGACATCAAAGCATTGCAAGGAGATAGTTCCGACAATATCCCAGGTGTTTCAGGAATAGGTGCAAAAGGCGCGGCGGATTTGATTCAAAAATATGGCAGCATTGAAGCAATTTATCAAAATTTTGACCAGCTGGATTTAAAACCTGCCATGCGTAAAAACTGGAAGAGGGCAAAGAGTCCGCCTTTTTAAGTTATAAGCTTGGTACCATCTGTCTGCAAGCGCCAATTGATACCAATTTGGAACATTACCATGTGTCAGAGGGAGATGTTCAGGCAGCTGTACGGTTGATGGCAAAATTAGAATTGTTCAGTTTGATTAAAAAATGGGGCTTGGATCAAATTGAAGTGGAACAAGAAGCACTCATCACGGAACAATCTCTGCAAATTCAGGAATGCGATGATACGCAAAGTTTACTGCAGCAATTACAACAAACAGGCAGCGCCTATTTTTTTTGGTGTCTTATCGGGACAAACAAGTTGAAACTTTATATTTTCATTTAGAGAATACCATTTGTACTGTTAATACAGCGAAACATGCTGATTTTTTTAAAAGCGTTTTGTGAAAGCGAGGATATCAAAAAAGTATACTCATGATGTCAAACCGTTGTATGCTGCGTTATATAGACAGAATATCGGTTTGGTTCAGGTAGAAATGGATACCATGCTTGCGGGTTATTTGCTCAATCCTTCTTCTTCCAATTATGAAATAGAGCGTATGGCAACAGAATACGGTGTGGAGCAGCCCCAAATGGATTCCCGGCTGATTGAGCAAGATTCTATGGTAAAATGGGCGGCAATCTATCCCGCTTTATATAGGGTGATAGATGATAAAATTTCTCAGAATACACAGCATAAATTACTGCATGAAATTGAACTTCCGCTTGCCAAAGTATTGGCACAAATGGAAGAATTGGGATTCGCCGTCGATAAAGCAGGCATTGCCGAATACGGTGAAATCATGCAGAACAAAATCGACCGGCTGCAGGATTTAGTGTATGAGGAAGTCGGTTACCAGTTTAATTTAAATTCTCCAAAACAATTGGGAGAGGCATTATTTATAAAACTGGGTCTGCCTGCCGGGAAAAAAGACAAAAACAGGATATTCCACTAATGCAGAAGTGTTGGAAAAACTCCGTTATGAACATCCCGTGGTAGAACTGATTTTTGGAATATCGTACATTGGCAAAAAATCAAATCTACGTATTGTGACGGTTTGTTAAAAGTGGTGGAGGAAGATGGACGCATCCATTCCAGTTTTAATCAGACAGAAACACGGACAGGCCGTATCAGTTCAACGGAACCCAATTTGCAGAATATCCCTGTTCGTACTGATGTTGGCAGAGAGCTGCGCAAGTTTTTTGTTGCAAAAAGAAGGCTGCGTTTTAGTAGATGCAGACTATTCTCAGATTGAACTGCGTGTATTGGCACATGTAGCAAACGACTCCGGCATGATAGAAGCATTTAAAGAAAATGATGATATTCACCGCAATACTGCCGCACAAGTGTTCCATATGCCTCGTGAAATGGTAACACTGTTAATGAGAAGGCGTGCAAAATGCTGTTAACTTTGGTATCATTTACGGAATCGGTGTTTTTTCGCTTGCAAAAAATATAGGCGTTACCCGTAAAGAAGCAGAGGAATATATCAAAACGTATTTGGACCATTTCAGCGGTGTGCGCAATTACATGACAAATGTGGTGGAACATGCAAAAGAAACCGGCTATGTGGAAACGTTATTCGGACGTAGACGTTATCTTCCCCGAATTGAGTTCGTCCAACTTCAATTTGCGTTCTTTTTGGAGAGCGTGTTGCCATGAATATGCCAATTCAGGGTACTGCTGCGGATATCATCAAAATTGCAATGATTCGCGTAGTGCATCGATTGGAAAAAGAAGGTTTGCGCGCCCGTTTAATCTTACAAGTGCACGATGAATTGATTGTAGAGGCTCCGGAAGAAGAAGCTCCTCTGGTTCAGCAGCTGTTGACAGAAGAAATGGAACAGGCAATTCACCTATCTGTTCCAATGGTAGCGGAAGCAACCATCGGAAAACTTTTGGTATGATGCAAAAGCTTAAATATTGCTTTTGCATACAAACAGCTGGATACATTGCATGATACACCGAGAGTAAATCATCTCTCGGTGTATTCCTATTACATAACAAATGGATAAGGGGAACGGATATGGTTTTTATTTGCCCTATTTGTAAGAAAAAATTAGAAAATACAGTTCATACATACTGCTGTGAAAACGGACATAGTTTATGACGTATCTGCGCAAGGCTATGTTCATTTGCTGCCGCCGAATAAAATGCATTCCAAAAATTCCGGGAGATAACCGTCAAATGGTTGCGTGCCGCAGAGAATTTTTGGAAACAGGTCTTTACCTTCCGTTCAGTAATCGGCTCAATGATTTGGTGGAGGAAGCAATTAGAAATAAAACGCAGCCTGTCGTTTTGGATGCAGGCTGCGGAGAAGGCTACTATACAGGGCGTGTGAAAGCGCATTTGGACGCATTGGGAATGGAGGAAGAGTTTGCAGGATTTGATATTTCTAAATTTGCCGTGAAAGCGGCGGCGAAAAGTACCGTGATATTCAATTTGCAGTGGGCAGTATTTTTTGACAGTCCTATTGAAAGCAATTCGGCAGATTGTTTGCTGAATATTTTGCCCCCATTGTGCCTGAGGAATTTCAAAAGAATTGTAAAGCACGGCGGTGTTATGATACTTGCGGTTCCGGGAGCACGCCATTTGTTTGGATTAAAAGAGATTTTTGTATGAACACCCTTATGAAAATGAAGAAAAAGATACATTTTACGATGGATTTGCGTTTCAGAAACGTGTCACTGTCAAAGATGAAATTTACATTACCCAACATGATATCATTGCCGACTTATTTGCAATGACGCCTTATTATTGGAAAACCACCATACAAGGCAGCGAACGTTTGAAGCGTACGGAGACGCTGAAAACGGAAATTCATTTTGATTTCTTGGTGTATCAGAGAATATAGAAAAAGGAGAAATTGCATTGCGCAAACAAAAAATCCGTTAAAACCTTTGGAATACCAACCGTTTAATCCTCATAAAGGCTTTTTGAAATGTTAAGAAAAGATACAGATACCATTGTTATCTTCATTCATGGTTTTTTAGGCAGTCCCCATCAATTTATTAGTCTTGCTGATTTTTGTATACCATATGGGATATGCGTGTGCCGCTTTGTTACTTCCGGGTCATGGCGGTACAGCGAAGGATTTTGCACATAGTTCGCAGCAACAATGGACAGAGCAGGTCCATAAAGAAGTGCATCGCTATGCAGAGTTGTACCCAAATGTTTATTTGATGGGGCATTCTATGGGAGGTTTGCTTGCAATTAATGAAAGCATCTGCTCCAAAGCCAACGTAAAAGGTCTGATTTTGCTCAATACTGCCATTAAAATAGGACTAAAAGCCGCAGCTCTTTGTATTCCACAAAGAATTTTTTCAGCCGAAATCAATTTATAATCGCATTGACCGCTATTACAGAGAAAATAACAGCGTAACAGTGGATAATATCCTGTATACCGTAGGCTGGCTGCCCAGAGTAGTCGATTTAACGCGGTTATCCAGACTTGCGGTGAAAAATTTGCCCAAGGTAACTGTTCCGGTATTGATTACCCAGTCTCGTAATGATGAAGCAGTGTTGTGGCGTAGTGCGGAAACCATCGAAAAAGGGCTTATCAACTGTCCTTACCACAGGTTAGTATACTTGCAGCGTTCCTGGCATTCTTATTATTTTAAAAAGGCACAAAAGCAGATTCAGGATGAAATAAAATGTTTTTGGATATTTGTACCGGAAAAAGTTTGGGGCGATAGAGAAATCATATAAGATACTTTAAAAAAGAATGGTTTCGTGTATAATAAAGAAAAAATGATGAAAACAGCAGAAATTGAAGGAGAGATTCAATATGTTAGTTTATTTTATTTGTACCGGCAATACTTGCCGCAGTCCTATGGCAGCAGCTCTTTACTATAAACATTTGAATGATAACGGAACAAATTACGTACAAGTGGAAAGCGGCGGATTGGGAGCTTACGAAGGTGATAAAGTAAGTGACAACGCCGTAGAAGTTTTGCAAAGAGTTAAACGTTGACATTTCAAACCACATTGCTCACAGATTAAGAGGAAAAGATTTAATCAGAGGAAACTTTTTTGTTGTAATGGAACCGGTACACAGACAAATTCTGGTAGAAGCAGGTGTTGACCCTGACCAAGTTTACGTCTTGGGAGGACCGGAAGGAATTCTGACCCATATAAAAAGATGCGGAAGAATTCCGCAAAGTAAAGACAAATTATTGCCTCTTTTGCAGATTTGGATAATGTATTGTTTACCCAAGCAAAACAGGCGTGGAAAAAATAAGTATGAATGCCGACATTCAAATGGTACCTATGCAGGAGAAGCATATTCCCGCTCTGGCTCAGCTGGAGCGGCTTTGCTTTTCCCCAGCCATGGACTGAAAGCGGCTTGCGCAGCGAACTTCACAATAAGCTCGCTGTTTTTGCGTTGCAGAGCAAAACGGACAAGTATTGGGTTATGCAGGAATGCAGTGTGTGATGGGTGAATGTTATATTAATAATATTGCAGTTTTTCCACAGTTTAGAGGTATGGGGATTGGTACCCGGTTGGTACAAATGCTGATGGAGCAGGCGATACAGAGGAATGGAGTTTTTATTTCCCTGGAAGTACGCGTTTCCAATCAACAAGCTATTTCTATTTATCGAAAACTTGGTTTTCATGAAGTAGGCTGCAGGAAAAATTTTTATACAGCGCCTGTGGAAGATGGTTTGATTATGACAAAAGAGTTCGAGAGTCAGTAAGGGAGAGATGATATGAAACTATTAGCAATTGAAAGTTCCTGCGATGAAACCGCAGCTGCCGTTGTAGAAAACGGAAGAACAGTACTTTCTTCTGTGGTTGCTTCTCAAATTGAAGAGCATAAGCTGTATGGCGGAGTTGTTCCGGAAATTGCCTCCCGGCGACATAGTGAGGCAATTGTTGGCGTTACAAAACAAGCATTGGCACAAGCTCATGTCACATTAAAAAGAATTGGACGCCATTGCCGTTACCTACGCTCCCGGATTAATTGGAGCACTGTTGGTAGGCGTAAATTTTGCAAAAGGATTGGCGCTTTCCACAGGATTACCGTTAATCCCTGTACATCATCTGCGTTCCCATATTGCGTCCAACTATATCACCTCTCCTGAATTAAAGCCTCCGTTTTTGTGCTTGGTTGTTTCCGGCGGACATACACATATCATAGATGTCAAAGATTACACAGATTTGCATGTTATTGGGCAAACCAGAGATGATGCGGCCGGCGAAGCGTTCGATAAAGCTGCAAGAGCTATGGGAATGTCTTATCCGGGCGGCGTGCATCTGGATAAAATTGCAGAGCAAGGTGACGAAAATGCGTTTACATTGCCGCATCCTACCGTACAAGGTTCCCCTTTCGATTTTAGTTTTTCTGGATTAAAAACGGCAGTTATTAATTTGATACACAACGCTTCTCAAAAAGGAGAACAACTTCCCGTTGCGGATTTATCTGCCTCTTTCCGAAAAGCAGTGGTGGATTGTCTGTTGAAAAATGTGATTTTGGCTATGAACGATACAAATTATAAAAAAATTGGTCATTGCGGGCGGTGTTTTCTGCAAATTCTTTGTTAAGAAGAAGATTACAGCAAGAATGCAAGGAAAAAAGGCTGGGAAATTCATATGCCGGCTTTGAATTTATGCGGAGATAACGCAGCTATGGTAGGTGCTCAAGCCTATTATGAATTTTTTAGCAGGAAAAATTGCAGGAATGGATTTAAATGCCTGCGCGGCGATGCCGATAGATAACAATTTTTAGCAAATTTAACTAAAAATTATGAGATTATAAAACAAAATTCATAAAATACTCATTGATTAATGAAAGCAGATGTATTATACTTAAATTATTGAATAGAAAATTTTGGCTGGTTCCACACAGCCAGGAGGAGACTGAGATGACAAAAAATGAAACCATGTTAAATTGGGTTGGCGAGATGAGAGAGCTGGTACAACCGGATCAAGTTGTTTGGATTGACGGTTCACAGGAACAGCTGGAAGCTCTTCGCGCGAAAGCTTGCAATGATGGTGACTTAATCAAATTGAATCAAGAAAAACTTCCGGGTTGCTATTTGCACCGTACTGCCCTCAATGACGTTGCACGCGTAGAGGCAAGAACATTTATCTGTTCCAAAAAGAAGAGGATGCAGGTCCTACCAATCATTGGAAAGAACCTGTTGAGACTTATAAAATGCTGTACGATATTGCAAGAGGCAGCTACAAAGGAAAACGATGTATGTAATCCCTTATTCCATGGGTCCGATTACTTCTCCATATGCAAAGGTTGGACTTGAGGTGACAGACTCTATTTACGTTGTGTTGAACATGGCAATCATGACCCGTGTAGGCAAAGAGGTGCTTGCTCATTTTGGGGATACCAATAATGACTGGGTACGTGGTTTGCATGCAAGCTGTGATATTGATGAGGAAAAACGTTACATATGTCATTTTCCGGAGGATAATACGATTATCTCTGTAAACTCCGGTTACGGCGGCAACGTTCTGCTTGGCAAAAAAATGCTTTGCGCTACGTATTGCTTCTTTCCAAGGAAAGAATGAGCAGTGGATGGCAGAACATATGCTGATTTTAGGTGTGGAAAATCCAAAAGGTGAAGTAAAGTATATTACAGCTGCATTCCCATCTGCTTGCGGAAAAACAAATCTTGCCATGTTAATTCCACCGGAAGGTTACCGTAAAAAGGATACAAAGTTTGGACTGTAGGCGATGACATTTCTTGGATGAGGAAAGGTCCTGACGGCAGATTATGGGCAATCAATCCTGAAAACGGTTTCTTTGGCGTTGCGCCGGGTACCAACCAAAAATCCAATCCAAATGCGTTGGCAACCGTTCAAAAAGGAACTATTTATACCAATGTTGCGCTGAACTTGGATAATGATACTGTATGGTGGGAAGGTCTGGACAAAAATCCACCGAAAAATGGTGTGGACTGGAAAGGAAAACCTTGGGATGGTACCACTGCAGAAGAGAAAGGTGCACATCCAAACAGCCGCTTTACGGCGCCAGCAGAAAATTGTCCTTGCATCAGTAAGGAATTTAGCTCACCGGCAGGTGTGCCTATCTCCGCGATTATTTTTGGTGGCCGTCGCCAAAAAACAACTCCGTTGGTTTATCAGTCCCGTGATTGGAATCATGGTGTGTTTGTAGGCTCTATTATGGCTTCCGAAACAACTGCAGCAGCTACCGGTCAGGTTGGTGTGGTTCGCCGTGACCCGATGGCAATGCTGCCATTCTGTGGTTATCATATGGGCGATTACTTTGCTCACTGGATTGAAATGGGTGAGATTCTTGGTGAGAAAGCTCCAAAAAATCTTTAACGTGAACTGGTTCCGTCAAGATGAAAACGGCAAATTTATGTGGCCGGGCTTTGGCGATAACCTACGTGTGCTGGATTGGATTTTGGAACGTTGCGAAGATAATGTAGATGCAAAAGAAACTCCAATTGGCTATTTACCATATGTTGAGGATATTAATACAGAAGGTTTGGATATCGAAAAAGAAACCTTAGAAAAAATCCTGACTGTTAACAATGAAGAATGGTTAGGTGAAGCAGCAGGTATTGAAGAATTCTATCAGAAATTCGGGGATAAACTTCCTGCTGAACTGAAAAATCAATTGAATGCTCTAAAACAGCGTTTATCGAACTAAAACAAATCCCTCCATGGTATAAACATGGAGGGATTTTTCTATGCTGAAAAAACTTTGCTTAGCTGCGGCTGATTTTTTAGTACAATTTCCTCTTCCAAATAAGCAGGAATTTTTTTCTCTAAAAAACGTTTTTAAATGAGTTGTTTGGTTATGTTTTTCCACACTTTCATCATCAGCCCAATTTTCTACAATGATATATTCGTTGTGATGCTTTACATTTCTAAAATGGTCATAAATAAACAACCGTCATCCTGACGAGATTTTTGTACCATATCGTCTAAAAATGCCAGATAATCTTGTTCTTTTTCTGCTTTCACTTTTAACAGTACGTTGATGGTAATCATGAGAAGTCCTCCAGTTTCATTTATAAAAAATATAAGTATCTTATTCATGGAGACACTATATTTTTTGGGCTTAAATTTTTGTTAAATGACCATACCGCCGTTAATGCCAAATACTTGACCTGTGATAAAATCAGAATGGTCCGAAGCTAAAAAGCCTACCATTTGGGCAACATCTTCCGTCGTTCCAATGACTCCCAAAGGGGTTTCTTCTTTTAGCATCTCCAGAGTTTGTTTATCCAAATGGCTGTTCATAGCAGTTTTTATCACGCCGGGTGCTACGCAGTTTACTTGGATGTGAGAGGGGCCCACTTCTTTTTGCAAGTGCTTTTGTCAAACCAATGACGGCCGCTTTAGAGGCGGAGTAGTGGACTTCGCAGGATGCTCCTACTTGTCCCCCACATAGAAGAAATATTGATGATTTTTCCGTTTTTGTTGTGAATCATATCCGTCAATGCCTGCCGGCAGCATAAGAACATGCTCTTTACATTTACTGAAAACATCGTGTCCCATTCTGCTTCTGTAATGTCTGAAAATAACTTCTGTTGTGAAATTCCTGTATTGTTTACCAGCAATGAAACAGTGCCCAAATGTTTTTTGTTTCTTCAAACATAATTTTTACTTGAGAAGCATTGGATACATCTGCGCAAATGGCAATTGCTTTATTTCCCAGAGAATGTTTGTTTAACTCTGCGGCAAGTTCTACTGCACAAGTTTCACTGCGGAAATAATTAATGGCAACATTGTAACCTTGCTCAAATAACTGCTGTACAATTGCTTTTCCAATACCGCGGGAACCGCCGGTTACCAGTGCGGTGGGATACATCATAAAAAACACCTCCTGATGCTTTATGTCATATTGCCTGTTGTCAACATAATTGCCGCCAAAGCAGCAACGGGTGCTGTTTCTGTTCTTAGAATACGTGGCCCTAAAGTGGCTTTTTTGCTCCTAAGTCAAGGGGCAAATTGTACTTCTTCCTCTGAAAATCCACCTTCAGGACCAATAAAGATAGAGTATGCTTTACAGGAAGAGTCAATGCATTGCTGCAAAGACTGTCCTCCGCCTTCGTAGAAGAAGAAGAGAACTGTGCTTTCTGAAGCAGATTGTCTTAGTGCGGCTGAAAAAGTCCGTTAAAGGGGCTTACAGGAGGCAATATTCCCCTGCCGCATTGCTTCGCTGCTTCAAAGGAAATCTTCTGCCACCGTTCTACCTTTTTTTTGAGCAGATTTTTTGGTCAGGACGTGATACACACCGTTGTGTTAGCATAGGTACAATGCGGGTAACCCCCATTTCTACTGCCTTTTGAACAACACTGTCCATTTTATCAGATTTGGGAAGCCCCTGATATAATGTTACAGATACAGAAGGTTCGCTGATAGTGGGGACAGAACTGTTCACGGATACCACAACTTGATGCTCGTCCATAGAGGAGATGGTGCAGTGATAATCCATACCTTGACCGTTGCAAAGGACTAAAGATTCTCCGACCTTCATACGTAAAGATTTTTGTAATATGCTTGCTGTCTTCTCCTGTAATAATCGCTTGACGGCTCGGAGATTCATTGATGAAAAAATCTTGGCATAAAAAGTCACCTCTTTGTTTATTGTCTTTATTTTATCACATGCTGTATCCGGCGTAAATAACTTTTCCTGTCTTTGCTAAATAGAAAAAAAAAAAGAGGCTTTCATATAAAGCCTCTTAATAGTTAAAATTCTAATTTTTTTATTGATATAATCAACCAAATTATCAATTGCAATGCGTTCCTGCTGCATGGTATCGCGGTCGCGGACAGTAACGCATTGGTCTTCCAAGCTGTCAAAATCGTAAGTAATACAGAATGGAGTACCAATTTCGTCCTGTCTGCGGTAACGTTTACCAATAGAGCCTGCATCGTCATATTCCACCATAAAATGTTTTGATAACATTGCGCGTACTTCTTCCGCTTTTTTTCACCTAATTTTTTGGAAAGAGGTAAAATAGCTGCTTTTATATGGAGCAAGAAACGGATGCAGTCTCATCACGATACGAGTGTCCTTTTCATCAATGACTTCTTCGTCATAAGCGTCACATAAAAATGCAAGTGCAATACGGTCGGCTCCCAAAGATGGCTCAATGACATAAGGAATGTAGCGCTCGTTTGTTTCAGGGTCAAAATACTCCAGGCTTTTGCCCGAATGTGTCTGATGCTGTGTGAGGTCGTAGTTTGTTCTGTCTGCAATGCCCCATAGTTCTCCCCAGCCGAATGGGAACAAAAATTCAATATCAGTAGTAGCGGTGGAGTAAAATGAGAGTTCTTCAGCGCTATGGTCACGCAAACGAATGTTTTCTTCTGCAATACCCAAGTTCAAAATGAATTGTTTGCAGTAATCTTTCCAATAATAGAACCAGTCAAGGTCTGTACCCGGTTTGCAGAAGAATTCCAGCTCCATTTGTTCAAATTCACGAGTACGGAAAACAAAGTTGCCGGGAGTAATTTCGTTACGGAAAGATTTTCCGATTTGTGCTACACCGAACGGTAGTTTACGACGTGTAGTACGCTGAATATTGGCAAAGTTTACAAAAATGCCTTTGTGCTGTTTCTGGGCGCAGAAAAATTTCGTTTTTGCATCTTCCGTTACCCCTTGGAATGTTTTGAACATCAGGTTGAATTTTCGAATATCCGTAAAATTTGTGGAGCCGCAAGCAGGACATGCCACTTTATGCTCGCGGATATAGTCGGCCATTTGCTCGAAAGTCATAGCATTTGCATCACCGCCGACCTCTTCAATTAATTTATCTGCACGGTGACGTGTTTTGCATTCACGGCAGTCCATAAGAGGGTCAGAAAATCCGCCAACGTGTCCGGAAGCAACCCAAACCTGCGGATTCATTAAAATAGCGGAATCAAGCCCTACATTATAAGGACTTTCTTGGACGAATTTTTTTTAACCATGCTTTTTTCACATTGTTTTTGAATTCAACACCCAAAGGTCCGTAATCCCAAGTGTTGGATAGTCCGCCGTAAATTTCGGAGCCTTGATATACATAGCCTCTGTTTTTACAAAGAGCTACAATTTTTTCCATGGTTTTTTCGCTGTTCAACATATTTATTATCCTCCACGCTTACTTTTGTTTTGTATGCTGTTTATTATTAAATATAAATAATTTACTGAATATATAATTCATAATAATTACAATTATGTTGGAAATAATTTTAACAATCCATACATTAATGCCCCATAGATCTGCCATTAGCCATACGACCAGCATATCAAATCCTAGGAAATCAAACGAGCGATTAAAAAAGAAAACGGTTTCTTTCAATAATACTTTTTTATCTGTAGATTTGCTGTTAAATACAAAAATTTTATTTGTGACAAAAGCAAATATAACAGATAGTATCCACGCAATTGTATTGGACAAATAAATATCCCATTTTAAAATATCTGACAATAAGCCGCATACTGCAATATTGATAGCAGTTGTTAAAATACCAAAAACAAGGTACAGAATGGTTTCTTTATTAATCAGCTTTTTCCACAACTTTTCCAAATTTTCGCCTCCAAGGTACTATATTCTTATAGTGTACCATTACAAATGAATACATGCAAGCCGAAATCCGTAAGAAAAATTGTGAATTACAATATTTTTATAAAAAAATAAAAAAGGGGTTGACGAAATGTTTAATATGCGATATAATCAACAGGCGAGTTCAAAAAGCAGATAGTTTTTGAAGCATAAATCGAGGTGTAGCTCAGTTTGGTAGAGTGCTTGGTTTGGGACCAAGATGCCGCAGGTTCGAACCCTGTCACCTCGACCATTACCGTAAGGTAATCTTATGTGTCTAGGCGTTGACACATTCTGCGGTTAGTGATATAATCACAATCGTAGCAATACGCTGGTGTAGCTCAGTTGGTAGAGCAGCTGATTTGTAATCAGCAGGTCGGGGGTTCAAGTCCGTCCACCAGCTCCAATATGGGAGAATTCGAGTGGCCAAAGGGGGCAGACTGTAAATCTGTTGCGTCATGCTTCGATGGTTCGAATCCATCTTCTCCCACCAGCGAAAACCGACATGTTTAACATGTCGGTTTTTTTTATATATTCTCCCTACCTTCACACCAATTAATGTTTTGGAGGAAAATTAAGTGTTTCAGTTTGAAATTCAATCTTTTGCCTATAAAGATTTTGATAGTTGGTGTTTACCTTGGGACTATCATTGTTTATATATTTTAGAAAATGGCTATCAGGTCTATATTGGAGAAACAAAAGAAGTGATTCGTAGAAGCAAGGAACACTGCCTGCCTTCTGATTTCTGTAATCAGTTCCATTTTCAGCACGTTTATGTCATTACTAGTGAGGATTTTGAGGAAACTCCTGCAAAGCATTACGAAGATCTACTTATCCGCCTTATGCGCGCAGATGGAAAGTTTGAAGTTGTAAATCAAAAAAACGGCGAATGGACGCATTATAAACGAAAGAATCAGTTCGAGGTTTCTTTTGATCAACTTTGGCTAAAATTGGAAAGTCTTGGGCTTGTGGATGAAAAGCATTTTCAATCCATTCTCAATACGGGTATGTACAAATACTGTCCGGATACTATGAATGTAACACAAGCACAGCACGAAGCTTTAACCAGCATCATTCATACCATTGATTCCGGAGAAACGTTCCCTCATATCGGTCAGGGTTTTTTAGCAAGGCCAATATTAATAGAGGGAGATGCTGGAACAGGAAAAACTGTTGTTGCAACTACTTTATTTTACTATTTAAAAGACGCACCCTAAATATAAAAGTTTAAAAATAGGGCTAGTTTATTCTAATCCCGCTATGAGAAATGTAATACAACAAGTTTTTTGCGCATACACCGGGATTAAGATAAACAGATGTTATCGCACCTATTGATGTTACTAAACACCACTATGATATTATCATTTGCGATGAGGCACAACGATTACGGCAAGCCAAAAATATCGGTCGCTATATAGTTCATTTTAAAAAGGTAATGAACGACTGCACTTGGATAATTCCCACGATGAGTTGGATTGGTTACTGTTAAATGCCGGCCGGCTGATTTTATTCTATGATCCGAAGCAAATTGTTTGCCCTTCTGATATATCCCAAACAAAATTCGATGGCCGTTTGAAGGACCGTAAACGCGGTATACGGCCTGTTGAGTTGAAAGAACAGATGCGTATCCATGCTGGCAGCCAATATGTGCCTTATATTTACGACATCTTATTCCAGAGAAATAATATTTCAAAAAGTTTGTAAATTATGATTTTAAATTGTTCTCAAGTTTTCAAGATATGTGGAATGCATTGGAAGAAAAAAGAGGCTGCCGTTAAATTGTGCCGTTTCTGCAGCGGTTACGGATGGCCATGGGTTTCAAAAAAGAAGATTCGAAAAAACCGGATATCCAGTTAGAAGGCCGTGAAATATGGTGGAACCGGCAAACAGATGGTTGGCTGCAAAATCCAGAGGCCAAACTTGAGATGGGAAGTATTTATTCTCTGGCCGGACTGGATATAAATTATGCCGCAGTAATTATTGGGCCGGATCTTATTTATGATATTAAAGATCAGAAAATCAAAGTGAACAGGCAGAATTATTTTGATAATAAAGTAAAGCACGGCGTTACAGACGAGGAGCTGACTGCTTTTTGTTAAAAACATATGCTGTACTTATGACGAGAGGAATTCTTGGTACATATGTGTATACTTGTGACCAGAATTTGTTCCGGTATCTCCAAAGATTTATTCCAACTGTATAAAAGTGTATGAAATGATGGATGGCATCTAAAGCGTCCATCACTTTCAGCCAGGTCGGTCATAATAGATGATCAACCCATGTTTGTCCGTATTCATGTAGGTTTGTGAGTTTTTCGGAGTGCAAAATCCAAAGTAATTTTCCATAGATATTTTTCCATCAAATGGCGAAAATAAGGCTTTTACGAACAGATATAGGACTTCCGTCTGAATTTTCAGGAGGAAATTCCGCTTTTTATTTTCCCGCGGTAGGGTTATGTCGGGATAAAAATTAATCATTTAGGAATATTTTTTGATGGGTTTCTCCCTAATGGTATTGTTCTGAGAGTCAAACGTAAGCTTAAATTAAAATAATAAAAAGCCCCATTGGGGCTTTTATTATTTTATTGAAAAAAACTAGATTTATAAAATTTTGCATTGCAGATGAGATAAACTTGTTTTTATGATAGGCAAGACATACTGTGTTTTGAAAAGAAAAATCTGAGATATGAATTTGGGCCAGTTGATTTTTGGAAACTTCTTTTTTTTGCAAGTTTTTCTGGTAGTATTGTAACGCCAAGGCCAAGATAAGTAGCTTCCAATAACGCTTCTTGAGATGAACTTTCCCAAGCAGGTTCTATGGGATATCCCAGCTGGGAAACAGCAGATGAATGCACAAAAGGCGCCGCTGTTTCTCTCTCGACATAACAATGGTTGTGAAATGAATTCACTCAAAGAGACTGTTTTGCCCGCCATACTATGTGTTGGACAACATACTGCTACATGGGCCTCAGAAAATATGGGAGAAAGCTTGATAAACGGAGAATGGATGATTCCGCCCACAATTCCTAAATCCAGCTGATTCTCCAATAATAATGTTTCAATTACTTCTGTGGTAGAAATGCGAACTTGAGTGCGTATATTTGGAAGCTGCTGCTCAAACAGTTCAATATATTCTGGTAAATAATAACTTCCTACATTTACACTTGCCCCTATTCGGAGGATTCCGAGCGCGTCAGGATTTTGAAATGATGTTTCAATATCATCATAAATGCTAATTAAATGGGTGGCATGGCTCAGTAATGCCTTTCCTTCTTCTGTAATGTGTAATCTTTGATTAATCCTGTCGAAAAACGTGTTCCGTAATGCTGTTCCATTTCACGGATAGCAACGCTAACGGTAGGCTGAGTAACATACAGCAACTGAGCTGCTTTTGTGATACTTTCTGTGCTTTGCAACTGCTATAAATATGCGAAAAATGTCGTATAGTCACAGTATCTCCTCTTTCTATATATCATAGTTAAATATCTAATAACTTTATAAAAATAATAATATTTTTTATTATGATTGTGCAAGCGGTATAATAACAACAGAAAGCGACTATTTATACAGGGATATTGAGATGTCGTACATAAAAAGAGTAAAAAGTAGGAAAGTTTTTTTTAACACTATAGGGATTTATAAAAGGAGAATATCGGTTTGCAGCATACAGGGTGCCATAATGCTTTATCCTCGCAATTTTACATTAGAAGTTAAGTATCACCGAAAAAATTTGAAAGAGAATGTATAAGAGAAAAATCGTTCGGTAAGACAATATTTCATAAATATTATGGAAAATTCACTTTTTGCGGAGTTTGAAGAAAAAATTAAGAAAGTATATATAATAATTAGTATTTTCTTGACAATCAATTATACAGTAGACGTTATCATGATTTTAAGTAAACATATAAAAGGTGCTGTTGTATGCAGCCATAATCGGAACATGTCAATGCCATATTTATTTTGGTCGAAAAGGGAGCGCTATTCATTGTGCAAGAAGAATAAGAAAACTACAGATAAGATATCAAAACAAAATACTCCGTTAGCTGAACAGAAAAAAGAACAAATTCCAAAACATAACATAAAAAATTGATTACCTTGTTTTCGACAACATTATACATTAGTGCCTTTACGTTTGGTGGAGGCTTTGTGATTGTAACATTTATGAAAAGAAAGTTTGTAGATCAGCTAAAATGGATTAATGAAAAAGGAAATGTTGGATTTTACGGCACTTGCCCAATCTTCTCCGGGAGCGATTGCAGTAAATGCTGCAATATTGGTGGGATGGAAAATTTGTGGATTTGCCGGTATGTTGGTTGCAGTTTTAGGGACAATTCTGCCTCCAATGATCATTCTTTCGGTTATTTCATTTTTTCTATGCAGTATTTGTGAACAATATATGGGTAGCTGTTGTTCTAAAAAGGGATGCAGGCAGCAGTGGCCGCTGTTATATTGGATGCTGCATGTGATTTAGGCATTAATGCAGCAAAAAGAAAAAAAAGTATCTTGTCTGGTATTATTTTTATTGCAGCCTTTGTTTGTGATTTTATATTCCAATTAAATGTGATATATATCATTTTGGCAGCTGTTGTTTTGGGAATCATCAAGACATTCATCCTTCGCTATAGGGAGATGAAATCATGATATATTTAAAACTGTTTCTCAGTTTTTTTGCAAGTTGGAGTATTCAGCATCGGCGGTGGTTATGCAGCGATTCCTATTATTCAAAGTCAAGTGGTGGATTCCAATCACTGGCTTTCTATGGGAGAGTTTACCAACCTTGTCACCATCGCAGAAATGACGCCCGGCCCTGTATCTATTAATTCTGCGACTTTTGTGGGTATCCGTATTGCGGGTATTCCCGGTGCAATTGTAGCTACATTAGGGTGTATCTTACCGGCTTGTATTATCGTTTCTGTTTTGGCTATGGTTTATCGTAAGTTTTCCGGCACAGCTGCCATCAGTGATGTATTAAGCACCTTAAGGCCTGTTGTAATTGCTCTTATTACAGCTGCCGGCCTGTCTATGTTGCAAACAGCATTATTCGGAAATCGGTCGGTTCGTATACAAAATATTGAATGGATTAGTGTAATATTATTTGGTGCAGCTTTTTTCATGCTGCGTATACGGAAATGGAACTCTATTCTTGTTATGTGTTTGTGCGGCGTGGCTAGTTTGATTATTTATTGTATCTCTCTTATATAAAATGAAATGAAACATTTTGCATAAAATTTCTTAAATATTTTTCAAAATGTTTATAAAAAATAGAAAAATATGACTTGCTTAAAAAAGCTTGTCTTTTTATATTGATTATGATATTATAGTTAGGCAGCTTATGTAATAAGTATGTTTGTGCCTGTAGCTCAGCTGGATAGAGTGTTTGGCTACGAACCAAAAAGGTCAGGGGTTCGAATCCCTTCAGGCACGCCAAAAGCGTTCATCTTTAGATGAACGCTTTTTTTCACTACATACTTTATTTGATGCCAAAAAAATCGTTATTCACGCTATTGGACCGTCATTAACGAAAATAGGTAGATTTTTAAATTTGTTATTTGATATAATACCTCCAAAGGAGAATGTTGGAGCATATGATGGAATTGAATGCGGATAACATTGCAAATTTAACACAGTATTTAATAAGAGAATATTATAAATTAAATACAGAGCCTTTGTTTTTCGGTTTTAGCAGAAGATTGCGTTTGGCTGGGACCAGGAAATCTTCTGGTATTTGGCGCGGAAGAAATAAAAAACTCAGTTTAAAAATGGTTTTATTATGCCTGCCTTTCAAATGGTAAATCCTCATTTTTATATACTGGAAACTGGTAGTGACAGCCATATAGTTGTATTAGGAGAATATTTACTGTTTTCAGATGAAAATGCAGATTTAATCTGTGCTTCAAAACAGCGTATTACCTTTTGTTATAGGCTGGAACATGACGCCTACCGACTTTATCATATGCATGTATCTAATGAGTGGAATGATTTGAAAGAGGATGAATTATTCCCTTTCGAAATCAGCACACAGACTTATCATTATGTAAAAAAAACTTTTAAAAAGAAACTAATGACAGAAAAAATAAAGTAATTATTCAAACTCCAAAATCTACTTATGGTATTCGGTCAGACTCTATCATTTATATAGAAGCGGCAGATAAATATAGTATTTTACATACAGTACACCAGAATATTGTGATACATAAATCTATCGGTTATTTGGCCTCTGTGCTTCCTGATTTTTTCTGTCGTATTCATAGAAGTTATCTTATTAACTGCCACCACGTTTCTAAAGTGGAAAGATATTATGTTACATTGGTAACAGGAGAAACCTTGCCAATACCTGAAAAACGATATACAGAAGTGTACCATAATGTGATGCAGGCGATGCAATAACTTACAGAATATATATACTCATATTAAAACAGTGTGATTTATTTGCATAATAAAAGAAAATTTAATTTTATTATAATTTACATAAAATGTCTGGAATTCACATGTTTTTTAGTGTATAATTACATATAAAGTAATTTGAATAAGATATTTATTTTTTGCTATCAAGTTTAAATTTACTTATACTTTAACTGTATTATTAGGGAGAGGAGAATTTTTTTTTGAAAAAGAAAATATTTTTTTATGTGCAGCGGTATGTGCCTTGGTATTGGCAATGGGGGGTAGGTTGCTCTCAGCAGTCAGGTTCTTCCGAGTCCGGTACAAGCTCAAATACCTCTAATGTACAAAGTGAAACCGGCAGCCAGACTCAAAATGCGGACCTACCTGTTACATCCGGTCAAGGGGAATCTGGCACAGCATCCGACAGCAAGAATGTAACAGCAACCTTTATATAGGTGAAAACGGCCAGTTTAAGGAATATCCTTATACATTTTCAGAGAAACCAACGCCTGATCAATTAATTCAGGCAATTGCAGATACAACCGGTTGGAATTTAACGTTGGCTGATGTTACAACCTCAGGTAAAAGGTGGAATGACCGTATCATTCTCAAAAAGAATGTGCATTGTTTACAGGGCCACCTCAACAGCAAAAAGAAGAATTTCATATGTATGATGCAGAACAATTGGACAGAACTATTTTTAGATAGCATTCAAAAAACACTGCAAAATAATACAATAGATTCTAGCTTAGGAGATCCTTCCAATTTAGATATTTATTATTGTATGGAAGGGGATAAAGCATTGGAGTTAACCAATCTAAATATTACCATCCCTATGGAACAACCATATAGTTCAGATATGTGGGAGAATCTTTCACGTGAACCTGCGAAAGGCTAAACATAACATAGTTTAGGTATTCGTCATAGTATTTATGGTGTATCAAGCAGAGCGTTCTGTTTTGATAAATTGCAGCATTGTATTTTGATTTTTACTATACGTTCATTTGCTTATGTACCCTATTGGAAAGCAATGTAAAGTTTTTGTAGCATTGTTTTTTTTATTCTTTTTTACACTAAAACAATTGTAAAAAGCCCTTTTTCATGTCTATTTTCTTCTGGTAAAAAGGTTTAATTTTTGAAGGGGAAATTGTTAGAGATGAAAACAAAAAAGATTTTAGCCGTACTGGTAACGTGCGTATTTGCTTTTGTGGTTTGTGCAGTTCCGGCAATGGCTAAAGTAATTCCAACAGTACCAGGGGAGAAAGCATCTGTGGCACTGGAAGTGCTTAATACAGACGGTACAGATTGTGAGGGTAATATTAAGCAGACTGCTGCACAACAGTCAGGTGCAGATCAGAGTATGACACAACAAGGAGATTACATCACATATCAGGCTGAAAATCCAGAGGGTTACGTATTTGATAGCTGGACTGTAAATATAACTTGGGTAAAAGAGGATGGTACCCGTGAAGTTTTAGGGGCTGATTATGCAGATACAACAAATCAAAAGCGTTTACTGCCGCAGACGGAAGTACAGCATATAATCCAAATGACGCAACCTTGAGAGTGAACTATGTAATGCCACAAGGTTTGGAAGAAAAAGATCATTTGGAATATAATGTTACCGCAAACTTTAAAAAGGATCCAACTACCGTAGCAGTAACTGTAAACTATGTTTACAGCGGTTTATACGGTGCAGACTTTATCTACACAGAAACTCAATATTTAGCACAAGGTAGCCATACAATTCATGCTGATGCTGCTCAATATGAAAACAAAGGTTTTGAATTGGTAAATGCTGCAGCAAATTCACAAGAAGTGAATGTTACAGACAGAAAAAGATGGACAATTGGTAGCAGATGTTGACGCTGTTAACTTTAATGTAAAACCAACCATTGATCCAACCGAAATGTCCTTTAGTGTAACCTATGTTGACCTAGCAGGAAATCAATTGGAGCTGGCGGACGTATTTGGTTTGATGACATCGGCGTGTATGACAGAGAAAATATTCTATTGCCATACGGATATAGAGCTATTCCACCTGCTCATCCTGGCGAAGATTGGTTCTATCCAACCAGTTTGAGTACATTAACGGTCAATGGCAAGTAACTGTGCCTGACCTCGAAATTGTAGTGGCAAAAGTGTAGCAACCGTTAACATTCAATTTGCTTTAGAAGATGGTACACTATTGCCTGATTTAGCTTATGAAAAAGCTTATTTTAATGTAGGCGGAGGCATTGAAACCGTTGAAGCACCGGAAGGTTATGAAATTGTTGGTGAAAACACTTATGCTGTAGATGTTACAGAGGATGATTTACTGAACTTGGTTGCTGACCCAACTGAAGTAACATTTACAGTAAAGCCGGTTGCAACCACACCGGGAAATCCTGAAAATCCAACTGATGACGGAACAACAACTCCAACACAAGATGGCACTATGGGTGGAAATCCAACTACAGGCGATGCTACTCCTTATGTAATTTTGGCAGTAACTGTTGCAGCAGCTGCAGGTGTTATGGTAGTAGCTTTTAAAAGAAGAAAAGCTTAATAGGGGTTTATAAATAAAAGGGGATACAGTAGTAACTGTATTCCTTTTTTGTTTTATTAAAAAATGAGAAAGTATAAATCATATCCTTGAAATTAAAATAGGATATGATATGATAACATTAAACTATCTATTGGAGGGTTGAAAAGGTGGAACAGTCTCTTTTTCATAGCAAAACTGCAGTCATTGTTGTAGATATGCTCAATGATTTTGTAAAAGGCGAGTTGTCTTGCGAACAGTCAGAAGCCATTGTACCGCCGATACGTGCTTTGTTATCAGACGCACGCCGTGAAGGAGTACCCATTTTTTATTGCAATGACCATCACATTCCGGACGTCGACCCTGAGCTGAAATTATGGGGACACCATGCCATTGCAGGAACAGAAGGGGCAAAAATTGTTTTCGGAATTACCGCAACACGGCGACTATGTGATATTAAAAACATTGTTATAGTGGTTTTTTCAAACAGATTTACAATTACTGCTGAATTCATTGGGAATTAAAAATTTGATTATTACGGGGTTATATACCAACATTTGTGTACGTCATACAGCGGCAGATGCATTTTGTTGGGGATATCAAATTTATGTTCCCAAAGGATTGTGTCTGTGCATTTACTCCAGAAGAGTATGAAGGGGATATCGCATATTTAAAAAACAGTTTATGGAGCAACAATATTGTCTTCTGACAAAATCACATAAATGAAATCGAAGAATAGAAAAAAGCCGACCTGTTTTGTAGCAGGTCGGCTTTTTTCAGCAACGGATTGTGAAAAATAGAGATTTTTTGTTTTTTTTATCGCGCGTTTTTTGTTGAGAAAACGGCTATTTTATGAGAATATATGCATTATATTACAGTTTTATAAATTACACAGAAAAATGCTTTATTGGTATTGCGGTATAGCATGACTTCCTGTAAGATATTGGTAAATAATGGAATGTAATTTTTTTGACAGTATTCCATATTGAATGTAGATAGGAGGTCACGCTTGATGATGAAAAAAAAGGGCAATTGTGGTTATGGTGTGTGCAATAGGTTTTGTTGCTTCGTTTGTAATCATAGGATACTTTGGCCTTACCAGTACAGGTATGATGGAACGTATGTATGTAAGTCAAAGTAAACAGCTTGTGATTGGAAAAGAAGAAAATTTGGCTCCGATAATCCTTTGGGACGAAATTGGAACGTATACCTGATTCGGGCTAGGCAATCATGGTACCATATGTTGACGTATGAGAAATTTCAATTTGTATGGATGCCGTCTAACTAAAAACAAATATCATATTTGCAGGCAGAAAAAGGTGTATATTGCAGCTTATGAAAAGAAAAAACAGATGCAACCACTAAATTTTCCATATAGAGGCCAGTAAATTGGCAGCTTGCTGTAATTCTTCGGGTGTGTGATGTGCAAATCCTAACAGAATGGTATGCGCCATGGGAGTACGATTCTTTAAATAGTAGGGAGAGATACCTTGCAAAGCAAATTCCGTTTGCTTTTGCGCTTGCAATTAATTCTGCTTCAGACATTCCGTTTTGCACCTGAAGTAAAAAAATGCAAACCTGCATTGGCTCCCATAATTGTGATTTGGTTTGCAATAGGAGAGGCTTTTAAGGCGGAAACAAAAGCGTCTCTTCTTTTGCGATAGGTGTTTCGATTGCGATTGATATTTCGTTCAAAATGACCGCCTTTCATAAATTGAAACAATGTATGCTGTTCAAAGCGGGATACAGTAGGGGAATAGTGAGAGCAAAGTGTTTGATATCTTTGAAGTAATGCTGGAGGCAACACCAAATATGCAATACGGACCGAGGGAGCAATGCTGCGTGAAAATGTACCTATATAAGCCACTTTTTCCCGCTGTGTCAATTCCTTGCAATGACGGTATCGGTTTTCCTGTAAATTTCAGTTCACTGTCATAGTCATCTTCAATGACGAAGCGATTTGGTTTTTCATCGGCCCAGCGCAGCAATTCCAAACGTTTGCCTATCGGCATCACTACTCCGGTTGGAAATTGATGGGAAGGCGTCACATATACAATATCAGCTTTGCTTTGTCCAAGGGCTGCAATATCAATTCCGGTTTCTGTTACGTCAATAGCTTCCACTGTTCTGCCGCAATTGGTAATGGTTTGATATACCTTGGGATATCCGGGATTCTCCATTGCAAACAGGCTGTCAGAATCAAACAATACATTTAATATCATAAGTAAATATTCTATACCTGCGCCCACAATAATTTGTGCAGCTGTGCAATGAACCGAGCGATACTTGTGTAAATAGTCGGCAATGGCCTGACGCAGACAAAAATCACCTTTCTGGTTGCCGGGGTAGATTAAATCCGGTTGAGAATACATAATTTCTTTCGAAAGCTTTGCCCAGGTAGCATACGGAAATGTTTCCACATCTACAAAATTGGTAGAAAGGTGGAACTGGTACTCGTTTTGAATATCGCCGGTTTCAGAAATGGAAACGGAAGTTACAGGCTCCTGCCGAACGGTTAAAGAAGCCTCTAACGGATTTACATAAAATCCACTGCGGGGAAGAGCGCGGATATAACCTTCTGTAACCAACATTTGATATGCGGCATCAATTGTATTCTGACTCACTCCCAGATAGTCTGAAAACGCTCGTTTGGAAGGCAGCTTCTCATTTTCCTTATAAATACCTTGTTGGATATCTTTTACCATGGAAAGGTAGAGTTGGTAGTATAAAGGTTCTTTTCCTTTTTGTATGAACGTTCATTGCAGACCTCCAATCTGATACTATTAAAAATACTTAAACTGACTATTTAATAGGAATCAGTTTTCTTTTATAATCATACTCAAATACAATGATATTTGCAAGACAAATATAAAAGTGGAGGAGTAAGATAATCATGAATCAACAATTGGAACAAAACAGAAAGCTAACGGAGTCTTTCAAAGGCGGCGTTATTATGGATGTTACCAATGCAAAAGAGGCCGAAATTGCACAAAAGCGGGAGCAGTTGCTGTTATGGCACTGGAACGCGTACCTTCCGATATTAGAAAACAAGGCGGAGTGGCACGTATGAGCGACCCGAAAATGATTAAAGAGATTCAAAGCGCAGTATCCATTCCCGTTATGGCCAAAGCCAGAATCGGACATATTGCCGAAGCTCAGATTTTAGAAGCACTGCACATTGATTATATTGATGAAAGTGAAGTGCTTACACCTGCAGATGACATGTACCACTTAAATAAATTTGAATTTAAAACTCCATTTGTATGCGGAGCACGTAACATTGGCGAAGCATTAAGAAGGATTGGAGAAGGCGCTTGCATGATTCGTACCAAGGGAGAAGCAGGTACAGGAAATGTGGTAGAGGCTGTCAGACATATGAGAACCATGATGGCGGCGATTCGCCGTTTGCAAAATATGCCTTCTGAAGAGCTGATGACATTTGCAAAAGAAAATGACGCACCATACGATTTGGTAGTATATGTAGCGCAAAACGGAAAACTTCCTGTTGTAAACTTTGCGGCAGGCGGTATTGCAACTCCTGCCGATGCTGCTTTTGATGATGCAGCTTGGCAGCGAAGGTGTATTCGTTGGTTCCGGTATTTTTAAATCTGCAAACCCCTGAATTAAGGGCAAAGGCAATTGTCACTGCTACAGCAAACTATAATAATCCCGAAATTTTGGCAGAAGTAAGTGAAGGTCTGGGAGAGGCTATGAAGGGATTGGAGATTTCTGAAATTCCTCAGGACAGTCTGTACGCAAACAGAGGCTGGTAAATCAATGAATCGAATAAAACAAATTTGTTCCGTCATATTATGATAATAAAAGAGGCATCAATTGATGCCTCTTTTATTTATATAAAAACGGTATATTAGCGAACCGGCGTATAATTGATTTCAGATGTTTGCTCTGTGGCTTCCAACTTAAAAATAACAGGTCTTAATCCATCATTGCAGCTGCAAATAGCACCGCCGGGTTTTCTAATCCAGTCTCCATAGTAAAATAATTCTTTTTCAGCTCCGTGAGATAATGCAAATGCATACTGATATATTGCTTTCCATGCTTCATCGCAAAATCCTTCCGGTTTTTGCATAGTCAGCATAAAATACCTGCCCTTCTTTTAACATGGGGCACGCAGTCAAACCGTCTGCTCCGTATTCTTTTGCCGGTTCTTTGTCTAATGTGGTTTTCAATACTGTTATTTTTACTTTTTCATGCCTTATCTCTCCTTGTTGATATTAAGTGATAAATTCCAGCAAATTTTTGCCCATAAATTGAGTCCATTCCTGTTCTGTGAGGTTTGCATTTTGAGTGATATCATGAATAAATAAAGAGAAATCCATCTCCCGTTTTACAGAAGGATACAATAATAAAGGAAAATCACTGCCATAGAGCAACCGATTCGGACCGACCATTGAAATAACTGTTTTGATACTTTTGATGTCGTACAGCAAGGGATTTGCCGCTGTGTCATAGCGTACATTTTGAAATAATTCTTTGTAGCGGGGGTTCATCTCATAAAAAGGAAGACCGCCGCCCATATGCGCCAATATTAGTTTTAAATTGGGCTATGTTTTTAATAATTGCGGAATCGGCGCCAATGATGTCGTATCTTTTCCGGGATAGGTATGTCCAATTGGTTCTCCGCAATGAATGCACACAGGCAAATGATAATGTACTGCGCACTCTAAGACATCCAGAAACTGCGGTGACTGAAAGTCAAATCCGTTTGCTCCAGGGCCTAATTCTCCAATTCCGCAAAAGCCAAGAGAGACGCAGCGTTCTATTTCAGAAATGGCTTCTTTTCCGAACATAGGGTTAATAGAAGCAAATGCCTTTAAGCGCTGTGGATGATTTTTGATTGCTTGTGCCATGTAATCATTGTGCAGATACATCAGTTCAATATCATTCCAATACCATCCTTGCATGACCAAACCGTATACACCTGCCAGCTCAGCACAATGCAAAGCTTCTTCTGCATTTGCCCATGCTTCTTCCGTACCCGTACCATTTTCCGATTTTTTTGGTCAACATACCAAAGTATGGGTCACGTGCGGCATAGGTTTCCCAATGTTCATATATTTCCGGGGAAATATATGAACATGACTGTCCCAAATTTGAAATCCATTCATGATTGGCATTTTCCTCCTGTATTTTATAGTGATATTATAAATGATGATTCATACGCTGTCGATATCCAAAATAAATACAAATACTTTGGAATAAATTTGAGCGTTGTTTCAAGATAGTTCTGTTTTCATTGATGCTTATTGCTGTTTGTGTTTTTTATGATAATGGCAAGGGAACAAAAATCAATAGAAAACATGAAATTTTTCCATTTTTAGAACTTTGATAGAATAATGTATAAACCGGAACAACAGGGAACATTGTAATTTTTTTAATTGGCTCAAATTGGCTCGAAAATACTTACTTTTTGAATTATATTATGCTATACTGTACTAAGAAAAAGCAGATTATGTTGTAGAAAATGGAGGGGGTTTTATGGCGTTCTTTGATGATTTGGGAAAGACATTATCAAAGAACAATCTGCTGTTCAAAAAAACTAAGAAGATGACAGATATTTCCGGAATAAACAGTTTGGTTTCTGATGAAAAAAGTGAATCACAATTACTATCCAATCGGAAAACGATATGTTGCAATATACCAAAAAAAATTTTGAAAGAAATTTTTTGGGGATAAATTACATCCGTTCGTGTACTGTACACCAAAATAAAAGAGGATAAACAGCAAATTTAGAGTATGAAAAGTGTTGTGTATTGCGGAAGATGGGGAGTGGAAGTTTCAAGCAATACAGAATTTTTCAATGCTTGTGATGCAGTTCTGCCTGAAATAACCACAAAGATTTGTCTCATAACACTCGTTTCATTCAATACATTGAATATGGAACAAAAGGAAAGAAGATTACTGCTATGCAAAAACAAGATTAGGTTTTCATTTTAATGAGGAGGGTGAGTTATGGCAAAGTTTTGCAGCAAATGTGGAATGAAACTCAATGAACAAACCGGAAAATGTCCTAATTGTGATGAGAAAACAAAAATGGATACTGCAAGCTCCGATAGTAATATCAGTATCAATGGGAATCCAAAAAGAGGACCAAAATATTAAAAAAACAAACGGAGAACAAGAAGTCAAAAAAAGAAAGCAAAAAGAAAACAATAGTAGTAATCACAATTGTTATTGTTGTATTACTGATAGGTATAGGCGTAGGTATAGGTGTTTTCATGGTACATAACGAAAAAAACGCAAATGTTCCTAACAATGGTGAAATTCAAGAGACGCAAAGTACTGCCGGTACAGAGACAACAACTCCCAATGAAGAAAATGAAGAAGTTGGCTTGGGCAGCAATTATGAAGTTCCCGAATTTGATGCAGAAGCATATTTCAGAGAAAATACTACCTTAAAATCTACTTTTGATGTAGCTTCTTCGCAATCTATTCATACCGAATCTGAAGCTTATGATAGTTTTGTTGAAAGGGGCTTTGACGGTAGTCAAGTGATGTATGAATATACTATGGATGGTACTTATTTAGGAGAGAATGAAATTTCCCGATCTTCGTCATCAAAACATCCAATGTATCAGACATATTACGCTACAACATCAGGGGATATATGGATGATTCTTGAAATTAACGGTTCGTTTTTGCAACGCCAATCACATACAATTTTTCAAACACACAAAATGTTCCCGTAATAGTTTCAGAAACGGATACGATTACAAGCTATGATAGTTCCACCAATAAATTCTATGTGAACATTCCCAATGCATCTCAAACCGTTATAAAGACAGTCTCCAAAATTGATGCTGAAACGATAGAAAAACTTACTAGCGAGGAGTTCAATCAATCATGACGGTTAAAAAAAATTGTAATATTACTTCTTTGTGGTGTAATCGTATCTTTTGCTTTTTTTTCCCTATGATAACAGTAAATGTTCACGCAGAAACTGCTACAGAAGGAAGCAGAGTCATGGTTTCTCTCGGTGATTCCTATTCATCAGGAGAAGGTATTGAGCCGTTTTATGGTCAAAATGAATCAACAGCCGATAAAGTGAAAAATCAGGATTGGCTTGCACATAGGTCTGAAAAAAGTTGGCCCGGAAGACTTACTCTGGAGGGAGTAAATGGTTCTATGTCTCAAAATCGTAATGATAATTGGTTTTTGTGGCTACATCCGGAGCAACAACCGATAATTTGACTCACACCCAACGTAAGGACTATGACATTGACGGGAAGAAAGGCAGTCGTTATATTGATAAACAGCTTGATGTTTTTAAAGAATTAGGTGATAAAAAAGCGGAATATGTTACTGTTTCCATTGGAGGAAATGATGCGCAGTTTACGGATGTTATAACCAAGGCAGCTCTATCATTTTCATTTAATCCCGGACTATTAACCGACAAATTAGATTCCGTTTGGGAAGAATTTTATTATGGTATTGACGGCGGTGAAAGCATAAGAGATAGACTTTATCAAGCTTATTGCGATATTCAAGATGCTGCAGGTGCACAAGCTAAAATTATTGTTGCCGGATACCCCAAATTACTGGACCCTAACGGAAGCAGATTCTTGTTTAATGAGAGATGCTGCTCTCATTAATGATTCGGTAAGCAGATTCAATGACGAAATCGAATCCATTGTGAAATCGTGCAAAGTGGACGGAATGAAAATCTGTTTTGTGTCTGTTGAGGAGGCTTTTGATGGACACGGCGCCTATTCCAATGACGCTTTTTTGAATGAGGTACATTTTGGTAGCAAATCTCAAGATTTAGAATCAAGTCTTATAGCACCATCAGCATATTCCATGCATCCCAATGAGAAGGGCGCCCAGGCTTATGCCGATTGTGTCCAAGCAAAAATTGATGAGATTGAAAAGGATAACGGAAAAACGGAATGGCCTTTGATGTCCGGCTCAGATGAGCGAGACATAGCCTTGGTTCTTGATGTTTCAGGTAGTATGAGGGGTACTCAATGAATGAAACCAAAAATGCATCAGAAAGGTTTATCAATACGGTTTTAAAGGAAGATTCCAGTATCGGTGTTGTTACTTATGATAATACCAGTATGTGTATTGCTGACTTCTGTATGAATGAAAGGTATTTGACGAATGTAATACAGAATCTCAATTCTGGTGGCGGAACCAATATGGAAGCAGGGGTTATCACAGGCATATTCCATGTTACAGAGCAGCAATGCAAAAAAAGAAAATAATCGTACTTATGAGTGACGGTGAACCCAACGAGGGCAAAACAGGCGATGAACTCATAGAGTTTGCTGAAACAATCAAAAATGAAGGCATATATATCTATACATTAGGCTTTTTAGTAATTCACACGATAAAACCTCACCACAGGCACTGTTAGAAAACATTGCAAGTGAAGGGTGTCACTTTGAGGTTGAAAACGCAGATGATTTAATATTTTTCTTTGGCGATATTGCGGATCAAATCAATGGACAAAAGTACATATATATCCGCATAGCATGCCCTGTTGATGTGACGGTAACGTACGATGGTGAAACATTGTGCTCTATAGAAGAAAATATGAATACCCGCACTGCTTTTGGCTCTTTAACATTTGAGGATAATGAAAAAGGAACCAATAGCAGCAGCGATAATCGAGTGAAGATACTGCGATTAAAAAGAAGGTACAGATTATAATATCCAAATTGAGGGTAACGGCAACGGGTATATGGACTATACCATTAGATTTATGGATGATACCGGAGAGTACACCGATTTACGCACATTCAGTAATATAAAAAATTACGGAACAGACTGTCATTGATACTGTGGCGACCAATTCAGATTCAACTATATTGAATGTAGACGAAAATGGCGATGGAAGGTATGACTTGAAGTATAAGGCAACCGAAAATGCTGAAGGTGAACTGGTCAACGACACCTATCTCATTTATATTTATATTGCAGTTGGTGTTTTTGTTTTAATCTTGATTGTAATCGCAATTATTCTAATTATGAAACATCTAAAATCAAAAAAATCTAAGTTGGAAAACAGATAAAGCATGAAGAAGTTTTGCAGAAATTGCAAAACACAGAGGAAAAAGATGTTTTAGCTTTTACCGATTGAAAACTACTTTATAATTTTTTTCATTTAATAATCTGGTAATAACAACAAAACAAACATTGAAAGATAGTCCTTTCAATGTTTGTTTTTGTTTATTGGCAAGAACGTTTTAGCGTTTATCAGTTGAAAATTGCATAGCAATTTTTTTATGCTATAACAACCTTGCAACAGCAGCAAAACTAAAGTTTTGGCTGTTGGCAAGAACGTTGTAACATTTTTAGTTAGAAATTGCTTTGCAATTTCTCTTATGTTATAATATCTACACTATTTATTTGATGCAGTTCCATTTTATTATAAGTACAGAGGAGACGGGTATATATGTCCGCAGTATCACAGGCAAAGCGCATTGTAGTTAAGGTAGGTACCTCTACCTTAACTTATGAAAACGGAAAACTAAATTTAAGAAGAACAGAAGAACTCTGCAAAGTGTTAAGTGATTTGCATAATTCCGGTCTTGAAGTAGTACTTGTATCATCCGGCGCGGTTGGCGTAGGTATGGGCAAACTCGGCATCAAAGAGCGCCCCACAGAAACAGAAAAAAAACAAGCGATTGCAGCTGTTGGGCAATGTGAACTGATGTTTATGTACGATAAGCTTTTTGGAGAATATAATTGTATGGTTGCCCAGGTTTTGCTTACAGCAGACGTAACAGCCAGTGAGAACAGCAAGCGTAATGTAGAAAACACCTTCAGAGAACTGCTGAATATGGATATTATTCCGGTTGTAAATGAAAACGACACAGTTAGCATTGACGAGCTGGATGGCCCTCATTTTGGAGATAATGATACGTTATCCGCAGTCGTTGCCAAGTTGGTTGGAGCAGATTTGTTAATTATTTTAACTGATATTGACGGACTTTACGATACAGACCCGAGAGAAAATCCGAATGCCAAGCATATTCCTTATGTTACACATATTACAGACGAAATTAAGGCGTTGGCAGGCGATGCGGGTACAAACAGAGGAACAGGCGGTATGGTGACCAAAATACGCGCCGCACAAATTGCAAATGAAGCGGGTATCTCCTGTTGTGTGATGAGTGGTACGCATCCCAAAAATTTATATCAATTGCTGGACGGCGTCCAAATAGGAACTACATTTGCCGCATTATAAGCGCATCGATATTGAAAGGAGGAATAGATATGACCGAATTGGAACAAATGGGAAAACGTGCAAAAGAGGCAGCACGTGAACTTGCTTTCGCAGGTGATAAAAAAAAAAAATCAGGGACTTGCTGCAATTGCAAAAGCTGTGAGAGAACATAAAGATAACATTATAGAGGCCAATGCTTTGGATATTGAAGCAGCCAAACAAAACGGGATGTCTGAGTCATTGCTGGATCGCCTTACATTAACAAGTGAACGTATTGAAGGTATGGCAAAAAGGTGTGGAGGAAGTTTTAGCGCTGAAAGACCCAATCGGTACCGTATTGGACGGAATGGTGCAAAGCAACGGTCTTAAGATTGAAAAAGTACGTGTACCTCTGGGTGTCATCGGCATGATTTATGAAGCCAGACCAAATGTGACTTCCGATGCAGCGGCGCTTTGTTTAAAATCGGGTAATGCGGTCATTTTACGAGGAGGAAAAGAAGCATTCCACTCCAACCAATGTATTACCAACATTATGCAAGCTGCATTAGAGCAAGTCGGTTTGTCAGGAAATTGTGTCCAGCTTGTGCAGAATACCAGTAGAGAATCCGCAAATGAAATGATGCGTTTAACGGAATACTTGGACGTATTGATTCCAAGAGGCGGTGCAGGCTTAATCAAAGCGGTGGTGGAGAATGCAAAGGTTCCTGTAATTGAAACAGGTTCCGGCAACTGCCATGTATATGTAGATGAATCTGCAGATGTTGCTATGGCGGCTGATATTATTTTTAATGCGAAAACTTCCCGTCCGTCTGTATGCAATGCAATTGAAACAGTATTGGTATAATAAAAACTATCGCCGAAAAAGCTCTCCCTGTCATTGAGAAAAGGTTGAAAGAAAAAAACAAGTGGAAATCAGGGGATGTCAAACAGTTTGCAGAATATTGCCCGATGCAGTACCTGCAACGGAACAAGATTGGGCGACAGAATATTTGGGTTATACTTTGGCAATTCGCGTTGTAGACGACATTCATCAAGCCATTGACCATATTATGACGTATACCACAGGTCATAGTGAATGTATTGTAACAGAAAGTTATACCAATGCAATGTTATTCACATCTCAAATAGATGCAGCAGCTGTTTATGTGAATGCGTCCACCAGATTTACAGACGGCGGTATGTTTGGACTGGGTGCGGAAATCGGTATTTCTACTCAAAAACTCCATGCAAGAGGTCCTATGGGCATTGAACAACTGACCTCCGTGAAATTTATTGTCAACGGCAACGGTCAAATTCGTATATAAAGTACTGTATCTATTGGAATAAATTCAATCTTAATTTTGCTAGAGTGTAAAAGCAGATTTTACCAAATACAGTTATGAAATCACCCTGAATAATAGTTTACAAAACAGCCTTGGCAGATTTCTTTTTTATAAAAAAGTTCTGCCGAGGCTGTTTTGTACTTATATATTAGGTAAAGTACAAAACAAGGGGTTGAATCATAACAAATGAATTCAGAAAACAAAGAACAAACACCGAAAAAAAACGGCACAATTTGTGTGTGATTATCGAGATGAGCAGCCCACTGAATTTTTGCCGCAGCTTCAAATGCATTCGGCAGAAGAAACAAAAGAGGAGCCCTCATCAGAGCCTATTGATAATACAATACCTACCATACATGTAACATTAGATGACTCCAATATGATAGAAACAGAGCAGGAAGGAAACGAAACTCCGGAATATCCAACGATGCCGGAACAAGAAGAGCCCTCGCCGGAAATAGAAGGATTTCCTCTTTGGAAAAGAAATAATCAGCCCTCCAGATTATTTTATCCTGCAAATCCCCAAATTGCGCAGCAACAGGAAGAGGAAATATATGAGGATGAGACAAAACAATCAAAACCAAAAAGGAATCATCCCGGGTATTATGATTTTAATGGCCGCATTTGCGGGTGTGGTATGTTTTTGTATGTTTGGCGGAGTAGACTTGGTACAAAAAAATACAGAGCAAATCAATGCTTTTTTTAGCGCCTGTTATGATGCAAAATCCGGAACCGTTTTCATCGTTGTCACAGGCAAGCGAAGATATGATTTTGCAAGCTTCCGTATGGAGGGCGGTGACACAAAATCAGGCAAACTATAAAGAGACAGACGCACAGGGAAGAATGGTTGTTCCGGCAAAAGATGTAGAAAATGCATCGAGGGAACTGTTTGGAAGTGCGTTTCATCTTTCTTCCAAACATCTGCAAAACTTCTTTTTTGTTTATGATGAATCTTCTGATACTTACCGTGTGTTACCTAGTAGCAGTGTTACAAGCACAGTTCCGCAAATAAAAGAGGTAAAAAAAAAGAGAATGGCTCCATCGTTGTTACGGTAGAGTTTTCTTCTACAACACAGGAAATTGCTGTGGAAACATACCGTTATATACTGGAATTTGATTCTCTCAGCGGAGAGCCGTATTTATCCTCAATTCAATCTGCTTGAAAACGTGATGAGTATTTCTGGCGATGGAAAAAAGAATTTTTATAGCCAATAAAGTAGATTGACAGATACAAGACCTTTTGTCAAAGATTCTTTTGAATTTTGCATTTCTTGGATAATTTGTTTTCTAAAATGGGACTCTATCTTTATGAAAAGGCATTCATGTCTTACCGGATTCATCTTTTATCACAGTATTCTGCAATCAAAAACGGATACCAATTGGTATCCGTTTTTGATTTTTATATTTCGTTTGTCATAAATCATAATCTTGTCCATATATATAATAAAAGCAAGATACCTGAATGTTATCATCAGGTATCTTCTCTTATCATTATGTGCATTAGAGCAGTAAGTATAACAGCGAGAAAATAACACTGGTGTCGGCTTGTTCGTTAAACAGTACCAGCAGCAGTATCATGATTAAAGTTCGTTCGCTGTCTTTCATAACTCCGTCTAATAAATTTTCCACAATGTTCTGTGGTCCGGCAGAGACGGGAGGGGCGCTTGGCAGACTACCTCCGTTGTGCCCATGTAAAGGGCCGCCTTGTTCATTTGGTGTGTGGTGAGCGGGCTCTTCAGTATGATTTCCGTGAGTTCCACTTGAAAAGACGGTCCATTATTCGAACGGTTTGTTCTTGGCGACGCAGCAAAAAGACGGTGTGCCGCGCAGTTGTTGATTGGCACGATTATGCATTTCCTGCACTCTATGAATTGCCTCTTCCTGCATACGCTTCATATCCATATTTTCGTTGGCCATGTTTCACCCTCATAGAATCCCCCTGAAGAATACCCTGTTCTTTTAAAAGAGGTAAAAACTTCAGCATTCTCATAATTTTAATTGCTTCATCCAGTTTTTCTGACGCTCACTTTTTAATAAAGGACGCAAAGCGTGCAGTAGTCTGGTATTATCATCTTCTTGATTTATGCTCCCCAGCAAAGGCGCTATTTTCATAATGGTATTGAGCATCTCAGGGGAAACGCCGTTTCCTCCTCCGCCTAATGCTCCCAGAGTATTTCCCCAAACCGCCTAAAGAAGACAAAGCACCAAGTGGATTATTGTTCGTTTGAGGTGCTTGTGCAGGTGCTGATTGTTGCCCTAATAGACTGGCAAGCTGGCTAAAATCAATTCCTCCGGTAGAATTGCTTTGAGATTGCTGTGGGGATTGTTGCGCTGGTTGTTCAGGGGCATTGTTTTGCTGCTCGGTATTCATTTGTCCCAATAAATTGTTAGCCATTTGCTGAAATTTTGCCATTTCTGTAGGATTATTTAAAATTTCATTTAATTTTCCGGCTAAGTCATCCATGGACCGTCACCCCATTTCTTATTTGCCCAAAAAATTTTTTAGCAGCACTTGTGCCTGCGGTGAATTTAACAGTTTATTGGCCGCCTCTTTATCGCTTAATACTTGCTGAAGTTTTGCGGCATCGTTGGCGTTTAGGTTATTTAACATTTTTGCAACGTGCCGTTTTCTGCTTGTTGTTTTAGTTGTTCGGGTTGTGTGCCCAGACGTTGGGCTGCTACATTTAACAGTTTCTGTAATTCTTCGTTGTTAGGCAAAAGTATTTCACACCTTTCAAAGTAAAAAATGAAAAAAGACTGGATTCCCTCATGTGTTTCCATATATAATATGATTAGATAAATATACATATGCGGTAAAATGGGCAGATAGTAATATTGTATATGGAGTCAAGGGGTTTTTATGAGAATTTTAGTTATTTCCGATTCCCATGGAAATACAAGGAATATAGAGCGTGCAGTGGAAAGTCAACCGGAAGCAAATATTATCATCCATTTAGGGGACGGGGCCGATGATATTGTGGATTTGGAATTTGTTTATAGAGATAAGCAATTCTATCAGGTAGCCGGTAATTGTGACTGGGGTTCTTCGTTGCCTCTTGAAGGTGAATTAAAAGTAGCGGATAAAACAATATTTTTTTTGTACATGGCCATGAATATAGGGTAAAAACAAATTTACAGCAAATCAAGATGGAAGCAAGAAAAAGGAATGCGGATATTGTGCTTTTTGGGCATACGCACCTGCCTATAACAGAATATGATGATGAATTGTATTTGTTGAATCCGGGCTCTTTGCAATATGCTGACGGTACCTATGGGATAATTGATATCACAGATGCCGGTATTTCTGTACAAATTATAAAAGTTTAAAATTCGTTTCTTGACATTGTATGGATTGGCGTGATAGGCTAATTTGAGAGAACCAATATTATGTTGACTGTATTTTGTTGATACATATAAAGTAATGATATTACCGCCGAACAGACAGATTAAAGCCTAAGCAGTAATATGGATAAGGGCGGGGAATGGAGAGAGTAATTATGACTGAATATGAGAGATGGCATGCTATGAAACTGGATGACCCGGATTTAACAGAAGAACTAAATGCAATTGAGGGTAATCCAGAGGAAATTAACGACCGTTTCTACCGTGAACTGGAATTTGGAACAGGTGGTTTACGTGGTGTAATTGGAGCCGGTACAAACCGAATTAATATTTATACAGTACAAAAAGGCAACTCAAGGACTTGCCAACTATCTAAATAAAAAAACGTCGCATGCGTCTGTGGCAATTGCATATGACAGTCGTATTAAGTCAGACGTATTTGCAAAGGCAGCGGCTGAGGTTTTGGCAGCGAACGGAATTACCGCACATTTATATCCTCAATTGATGCCTACACCCGCACTGTCTTTTGCCGTTCGTCATTTAAAATGTGACGCGGGTATTTGTATTACTGCAAGCCATAATCCTGCAAAATATAACGGATACAAAGCATACGGCAGTGACGGTTGTCAGGTTGCTTTGGAAATGGCAGATGCTATTCTGGATGAAATTAACCGGCTGGATATTTTCCGTGATGTCAAACACATGGATTATGATGCCGCAGTAGAACAGGGAAGTATTAAGGCCATTGGCGAGGATGTTGTAATTGCATTTTTAAATGCTGTTAAGTCACAAAAGTATTTTGGATTGCAGCGATTCTGATTTAAAAGTAGTATATACTCCCTCTCAATGGCAGTGGAAAATGTGTCACACGTATTTTTAATATGATTGGTATAAAAAATATTACAATTGTTCCTGAACAGTCAGAACCGGACGGCAATTTTCCGACTTGTCCGTATCCAAATCCTGAATTTAGAGAGGCATTGCAAGTAGGATTGAATCTTTGTGAAAGCGTACAACCGGATTTACTGGTAGCGACAGATCCTGATTGTGACCGTATGGGTATTGCTGTAAGACATAACGGTGATTATCAATTGTTAAACGGCAATGAGGTTGGTGTTTTATTATTAGATTTTATTGCGCGCAATCGTATTGCAAATGGAACTATGCCAAAACATCCGGTTGCAGTCAAAACAATTGTTTCTACCGATTTAACGGATAGTGTTGCTAAAGAATACGGTATTGAGTTAAGAAGCGTTTTGACAGGATTTAAATATATTGGTGACCAAATAGCAGGCTTAGAAGCCAACGGAGAGGAAAGCCGTTATATCTTTGGTTTTGAGGAAAGTTATGGATATCTGTCAGGCAGCTATGTACGTGACAAAGACGCTGTGAATGCCAGCATGTTAGTATGTGAAATGGCAGTTGACTATAAAAAGCAAGGAAAAACGTTGGTAGATGCAATTCATGATATTTATGAAAAACATGGTTATTTCCTAAATGAATTGATGAATTTTACGTTTGAAGGTCAAGACGGTATGAATAAAATGCAGTCCATTATGGAGCGTTTGCGTACCAATACTCCAACTAAAATTGCAGACTTTGCAGTGGTTGGTTGGAGTGATTATAAAGCGTCTAAATGTTTTGACGGTACCATTGAAACTGAAATTACACTTCCCAAGTCCAATGTTTTGGAATATCGCTTGGAAAATGGCAGCAAATTAATTGTGCGTCCGTCAGAACAGAGCCTAAGTTAAAATTGTACTTATCCGCAAAAAGGTAAGACAAGAGAAGAATCTCAAGCGGTAATTCAGGCGTTTAAAAAAAATTGTGCAAACGAATTACTGGGAATCTAAAAAAGGTCGGAGCTTGTCCGACAATTACTTTTTTTATGACAGATTTTTATCAGTACATGTGTTAAAATCTTTTTAGTGATAAAAATTGCAACTGTATTTTTTTTTTATGGTATACTTTATAAAATATATTTCCATCCGTAGCGAAGCTGGATATCGCAACAGATTCCGATTCTGGAGGTCGGGGTTCGAATCCCTCCGGGTGGGCCATGCTGGAATGGACTGTGCTCCATTCAAAAAGCCCAGCCGTCCGGCTGGGCTTTTTTCATAAAAATTTGTTATTGATTTTTCCGCGATGGTCTATAATAATGTTATTTATTTGATTGGGATTGTCCTTGTAACGTCTCTAAATTACTACAACTTTTTACGAGTTGGGACAATTTCACTTTTGTCGTCGATAGTTTAATAGGTATTTTTATCAATCCTTCTGATATGGAAATAATCACGAGACTTTTTTCCCCAAAGGCTGTTGGCGGCAATAATTTTTGGAAAGGAGAAAAGCACTTGAATCATTTAGAATTTGGGCTGGTTATTTGTACCAAAGGACCGTATAAAGGGAAAAATAGGATATTTAGATGATGAAGATATATGTGAAGGAAATCAGTTTGGAATTGTATATTTTGGTAATCCGTCATTTTGTTCATCATTCCATCTGGTTCCCATTACATATTTATCAAATGAAATTACCATGTACGAAATCATTCAAAGAAAAGAAACGTTGCAACAACAAATACTTAACGAAAAGGATGAAAAGAAGAAAATATATTTGCTTCTGGAATCAGAATTTGTAAATACCCTGTTTTACGAGAGACATATACAAACACATACTATGTCTCAAAAAGGTATTAAATTATTTATATCTTATTCCTCTAAAGATAAAGGATCTGCAAATTTACTATACTCTGATTTAAAAGAGGCAGGATGTATTCCATGGTTGGATGAGTGGGATATTGTGGGTGGGCAATCCATCCCTGAAGAGATTGAAAAAAGGAATTAATAATAGTGATTTCTTATTGATTTTATTATCTAATAATTCAGTAAAATCCAATTGGGTTCGAGCTGAATGGGAATCAACCATTTGGGATGAAAATCAAAATAAGGAAATACGAATCATACCAATATTAATTGAAGAATGTGAAATACCACGCTTTTTATAAAATATAGAAAATATATTGATTTTAGAAAAGACTACATTACGGGTTTCCGAGATTTATTGTATTCTATTGACAGATTAAAATAAGAACTAATTTTATAAATGTTTCATTAATTCAACATGTAGATTTGCAGTTTGTATTTCAACCTATACCTGAGGGATGTATATACATCCCTCAGGTATTTTCTTTTTTTGTTTCTACAATCCATATGCATTTCGTTCGTCACTATAGGATTATTTCACAGGTATATATATTTCTTAAAAATAGAATATACATTCTGTTGGTTTTATCATGAAATGCGTGATATTGGATAAAAAAATAGCCTACATTTATCACCGGATACATTTTTCCATCATAGAATAGCGGAGAATAGGGGAATTTCAATGTACTGTGGTGAACAATTCAGTGATGTAACAAAGCAATATTTATGCTGTTTTTATGAGATTTTAGACAATATGATAGAAGAGATGACAAATGCGAAATTAACAAACAGTATATCGCATAATTTTATTGTACAAATGATTCCTCATCACCAAGCAGCAATTAAAATGTCTCAGAACATTTTACAATATACAACGTTACTTCCTCTGCAAAACATTGCAAAGAATATCATTTCAGAGCAAACCAAAGGCATCGAAGCTATGAAAGAAATACTGGGAGTATGTGGGGAACAATTTGATTCAAAACAGGATATGTGCCTGTATCAAAATGAATTTGACCAAATTACAAGAACTATGTTTTCTCAAATGAAAAATGCTTGTTCGACAAATCAGATTAATGCAAATTTTATGAGAGAAATGATTCCACATCATCAAGGTGCTATCCGTATGTCAAAAAACGCATTGCATTTCTCCATCTGTCCGCAGCTAATTCCAATTTTGCAGACGATTATTGTCTCTCAGGAAAAAAGGAGTACGAGAGATGAGAGCGCTTCTTCACTGCATTTAAAAAGGATGACATATTCATTCCCGTTCAGTAATTGAAATAAGATACAACAGAAAACAATAGGAGGCGATTATTTGGCTATTCGTATTTTTATCGATCAAGGGCATAATCCCAGTGGTGTGAATGCAGGAGCAGAAGGGAACGGATTAAGGGAACAAGACGTTACCTATAATGTAGGAATCTATTTAGTAATCTGTTGAATGACGATCCCAGGTTTACTGCAAGAGTTTCACGCCCTACTCCTGAGACCGTACTGGGTACCAGCAATGCTACCAGTTTGCAGGCCCGTGTAAATATGGCGAATTCCTGGCCTGCAGATTATTTTATCAGTATTCATTGTAACTCCAATACAAATCCTGCAATTAATGGCAGTGAAGTGTATGTTTATCGGAGTAATACCCAATCTTATTGGCTGGCACAGCACATTCTCAATGCGATTGTAGAACGTGTAGGCACCAGGGATAATGGGGGTACGATTGAATCCGTCGCTGTATGTATTAAGACGTACTACCATGCCTGCTGTATTGGTAGAATTGGGATATTTAAGCAATACTTCCGATGCACAAAACTTAGAGATGACCAAAGAGGATTTGCTCAAGGAATTTACAATGGACTACTAAGTTACTTTGGTTTTTCACCACTTTAACGGCATCAGAATATAAATGAACGCAAATGGAATTCCTATTCCTATGTATCACGATTCATAAGTTTATATGTTATCAGATTGGAGATGTTTTGGATTGAAAAAAAACAGCCAGGATATGGTGGGACAACCACATTTCCTGACTGTTTTTTATAATTTTCCGTTATACGATTGGGAGTTTAAAAATTTGTCCGGGATATATTACATCGCTGGACAGGTGGTTTAGCTGCATGATTTCTGTATAACGCGTGCCGGAGCCCAATTGTTCTTGTGCAATTTTCCAAAGAGAATCTCCTTTTTGTACGGTGTATTCTTGATATTGAATGGGAAGTTTTATTTGGTCTCCCGGATAAATTAGCGTACTTGTCAGCCCGTTTAACTGCATGATTTCATGGTAACGAAATCCGCTTCCCAAATATTTTTTCAGCAATACCCCCAAAGCGTATCTCCGGAAATTACCTGATGAATGAGATGATTTGATTCAGGAGATGTTGGTGGAGTTTCAGAGGAGATTCCGTATTGGGAGGAGTAGGAGTCTGTGGAATAGATGGAATTGAAGAATCGGGCTGTTGTGGCTCTGACGGTACAGGTGATTCGGGGATTCAGGCTCAGGCGTCACAGGCCGCTCCGGAGATTCCGGTTCGGTTGGATTGGATGAATCCGGTTGCTCTGTTGTTGGAGGTTCAGAGGATTCGGGGTATCGGAAGATATTGGAGGTTCAGATTCTTCCGGTTCAGAGGAGATGATTCCGGAAGATTTGTCTCAGGTGGGACAATAGATTCTGGCGGTTCCGGCTCGGAAGGGGAAGGTGGATTTGGCGGTTGTGGGATAACCGGTTCAGAGGTATCCGGTTGTTCCGGTTGATTTGGAATCGATGGTTCGGATGGTGTGGTATCCTGTGTTTCTCCGTTTATCCATTCTTCATAATGGTCCCAAATGGATGGGTCTTCTTGCCCCAACGCCCATGAGCCTGCACCTTTTAGATTATATTTTTCAACTAAACCCAATTTTGTTTCATAAGATTGGTCGTTTTCATACCAAACCACATATTTTCCTGGTTGCAAAACAAAATCTCCGCCCACGGTGTAGCGGGTGCTTTGTTCTGTAATTGTAAATTCCGCTTTTACAGATTGGCTTGTTTCATCATAAGTGACAGTGGATTCACAGTTATTTAAAATATCTTGAATGGTTTTGCTGCTGATACCTTTACCAACAATTCTATTATCATCTAAACTCCATACGCGTCCATATAAAGGAACGCCTATCACAATTTTGTCGGCAGTAGTTTTACTCAGTGCATATTGAATCGAGTCTTCTACAAACTGAATTCCTGCGACAGGGCCCGCAGCTCCGCCCTCATAATGTTCATCATAAGTCATAATAAATAAGTGGTCTGCATACTGAGCAAGTGCTGAGTAGTCGTAAGAACCATGCCAGCCGGTCTGCCAGTCATTGGGATTTGCTGCAACCGCAACAGAAACTTCTTTATGACTTGGAATTTTTTCTCGCAGCAGTTTTACTAATTGAGTATATTGGTCCCTTTGTTCGTGGGTCACATTCTCAATATCGACGTTTACACCATCCAGGTTGTATTTTTTCTATATCATCTGCAATTTGTGTTGAAAGTGTTTCTACATCTTTTAATGCATTAATACCTGCCGTTCTGTCCCAATGGTTACTTAAGAATGGGACTACCTTAATTCCTTTTGCATGCATACTATCAATTAAATATGTGCTGACATAATTCAATGTTAAGCTTCCATCTTCTTGGATGTTAAAATAACTGGGGAAACGGTATCCAACGTTTGGCCGGTCTGATTCACATATTCAATTTGCTGATGGTCCGTACCACTATATAAGTATCCCATAATATAACGGTCAGATGCTGCAAAAAACGGATAAAAATGAAGTTAAGGATAATGAGGCCACCAAAATCCATGATGCAACTATTTTACGCTTTTAATTTTGGCTTTTTGGCATATTCTGATATGGATTTTAAAATACCTTCTGAATTGGTGTGCTTGTTTTTTCTCTTCCCAAATTCCCATGCAAATTCTACATCGGCTTTGGAATATTCAATTAAAATATCATACTCTCCGTCTTGTCGGGGGAACCAATTTTATATTTGGCATTTCTATCTACATCACCTTTCATGTTGTTCGTTTTTTTGTTTTATTAGTATGTACATCAAATGTGTTAAATATGAAAAAAATTTGGTATAATACAGGACATGAAATAGTAGAAAGGCGTAAGTATTATTGTTTTTGTTAAGTAACTAAACAATACTTGACGAAACAGAAAAACAGGTTTATAATAAAACGACAGAAATCACAAACGGAGGCGTTGCTATGCAATGCGAAATGGCCCGGACAATTTTTTGATATGCTGACTGTAATAACAGCAAAGCAAAAAAATACCAAAAAGAATATGCAGATGGACAAGTATTATACAATGCCGAAATAGAATTGCTGGAAAAAATTTATCAGTATCCGCAAGCCAATATTAGCATACTGTCTGTTAAATTAGGCGTGACAAAAAGTGCTGTTACACAAATGAGTATCAAGCTTTTTAGACAAAGGATTGATTGAAAAGTTTCAAGATTCTAAAAATAAAAAAAAAAAATATTTCCGTCTGACAAATGAAGGGAAAAAGGCCAGAGAAACATACATGGCGCATCATGACCAAGCGTTAAATGAGATGAGAGCATATTTGTGCTCTCTCAATGAGAATGATAAAAACACCATTTTAACATTTATGAAAATGATGAAGCAATATATGCCGGTGTATACATTTCCTTGTCAATGTGGCACAAATCAAAATTCCTGCTGTTTAGCAGCTGAAGATAAAAGGATAGAAGAAAAATGCTTGAATTAAAAACATATCTCTTTTTTCTGTGATGGAGGAAACAGGTCAACAGAAGAAAATATTAAAAGACATTAACCTTACAATAGATACCGATACCTTTGTAGCAATTACAGGTCCAAACGGCGGAGGAAAGTCTACACTTGCCAAAATCATTATGGGCATTGAGAAGCCTTCTCAAGGGACCATTCTGTTTAAAGGCCAAGATATTACCAATTTAGATATTCATGAACGTGCAAAATTAGGTATGGGATTTGCATTCCAGCAGCCGGTCCGTTTTAAAGGTCTTACCGTAAGAGACTTATTACATTTATCTACCAGTAAACAAAAAAGTGACCAAGAGCTTAGTCAATATCTTACTGAAGTGGGACTCAATGCATCAAATTATATCAATAGAGAAATAAATGCAAGTCTTTCCGGGGAGAGTTAAAGAGAATTGAAATTGCAATGTTAATGGCCAGAGGTGTAGACCTTTCTCTGTTCGATGAGCCGGAAGCCGGTATTGATTTATGGAGTTTTCATAATTTAATTAAAGTGTTTGAGCAAATTAGAGATACCAAACGCGGAGCAGTAGTCATTATTTCGCATCAGGAGCGTATTTTAAATATAGCGGATAAAATAGTCGTGATTTCTAACGGTGAGATAGATACTGTAGGGACACGGGATGAAATATTGCCAAAGCTGTTATCGCAATCTGACACGTATCAATTTCATAAAGTGAGGGAACAGCAATGAAACATTCAGAAAAAACAGAACATATTTCTGGAAATTCCTCTGTGCTGCAAAAACTTCTCAAGGTAGTATCCGGAATAACCGGAACACCAAAAGGCGCTTATAATATTCGACAAGACGGTAAAAGCATTGGTCGTCAGAGTACAGATAACATAGAAATTCGTTCAAAAGAGAATGGACAGGGAATTGAAATTTACGTGAAACCTGGAACAAAAGGAGAGTTTGTTCATATCCCTGTGGTAGTAGATGAAAGCGGTTTTGCAGACGTAGTATATAATGATTTTTTTATTGGCGATGATGCAGATGTAGATATTGTAGCAGGGTGCGGTATTCATAATGATGGTATTCATTTATCCCAGCATGATGGCGTTCATACCTTTCATGTAGGAAAAAATGCAAAGGTACGATATGTGGAAAAGCATTATGGAGAAGGTAGTGGAAGCGGAAAACGTGTTCTAAATCCTGTTACAGTGGTACATTTGGATGAAGACAGCTATTTAGAAATGGAAACAGTACAAATTGAGGGTGTAGACAACACAAAAAGAGTTACAAAAGGCGATTTGAAGGATCGTGCGCAACTTGTTATTAAAGAAAAGTTAATGACAAGCGGTAATCAAAATGCTACTACAGAATTTCAAGTGAATTTAAATGGTGTTGATTGCAGTACAAATGTAGTGTCGCGTTCGGTAGCAAAAGGAAACTCTTTTCAGGGATTTTATTCCAAAATAAATGGCAATAATGCTTGTGCAGGGCATTCCGAATGTGATGCTATTATCATGGATGAAGCTTGCGTTACTGCAGTTCCTGAAATTACAGCAAACCAGGTAGATGCTTCTCTGATTCATGAGGCTGCCATTGGCAAAATTGCAGGAGAACAAATTATAAAATTGATGACATTGGGATTATCACAAGAAGAAGCAGAGGCAGAAATTGTTCGTGGCTTTTTAAAATAGTTATTTCAAAAGGAGATGGTGTATGACTGTCTTCTTTTTTTGTTTTATAGGATATGTTTTAACGATTTTCAAAAGTTGACATATATTATAAGTAGAGTGTGTATAAAGTATAGGAATGTAGTACAAGCAAATAGATTATATTAAGACAAAATAGTTCAATTTTTTTAGAAAAAAGAATATTAAAAAGTACGCATATATCCAATTTATTTCACCGAGAATGGAGACTTTTTAGTATGAATATGGATATGAATATCTATAATGGGATGAATTGTTGTTGCAAACCAAAATTGTGATGATGATTGTTGTCGTCCAGTAATTTGTTGTCCTGCTGGCCCAACAGGTCCTACTGGTCCAACCGGTCCCACAGGTCCTGCAGGTGGTGTAACTGGTCCAACAGGAGCAACCGGTCCTGTTGGTGCGACTGGCCCAACGGGTCCCACAGGTCCAACGGGAGCAACAGGCTTTGGAGCAATTGGTCCAACGGGTCCTACAGGTCCGACAGGAGCTACAGGAACAGGAGCAACCGGTCCAACGGGTCCCACAGGTCCGACGGGAGCAACAGGTACAGGGGGCAACCGGCCCAACGGGTCCCACAGGTCCGACGGGAGCAACAGGAACAGGAGCAACCGGTCCAACGGGTCCTACAGGCCCGACGGGGAGCAACAGGCTTTGGAGCAACCGGTCCAACGGGTCCCACAGGTCCGACGGGGAGCAACAGGTACAGGGGCAACCGGCCCAACGGGTCCCACAGGTCCGACGGGAGCAACAGGAACAGGAGCAACCGGTCCAACGGGTCCTACAGGCCCGACGGGAGCAACAGGCACAGGAGTAACCGGCCTGACCGGTCCTACAGGACCAACGGGAGCAACAGGCTTTGAGCAACTGGCCCGACCGGTCCCACAGGTCCGACGGGGAGCAACAGGAACAGGAGTAACTGGCCCAACCGGTCCCACAGGACAAACGGGAGCAACAGGAACAGGAGTAACTGGTCCGACCGGTCCCACAGGCCCGACGGGAGCAACAGGAACAGGAGTAACCGGTCCAACCGGTCCCACAGGCCCGACGGGAGCAACAGGAACAGGAGTAACCGGTCCAACTGGTCCCACAGGACCAACGGGAGCGACCGGTCCTACAGGTCCGACGGGAGCAACAGGAAGAACTGGTCCAACCGGTCCCACAGGCCCGACGGGGAGCAACAGGAACAGGAGTAATTGGTCCAACTGGTCCCACAGGACCAACGGGAGCGACCGGTCCTCCAGGTCCGACGGGAGCAACAGGAAGAACTGGTCCAACCGGTCCCACAGGTCCGACGGGAGATGAAGGAGTCCAGGAACTGCAGCGACAGTAAGAGTAGGTACGGTAACTACAGCAGAGCCTGGCACAGAGGCAAAGGTAACAAATAGCGGAACTGAGCAGGATGCTGTATTTGACTTTGTGATACCAAGAGGCGAAACCGGTGGAGGTGTTACTCCTGTAGAATTGTTAACAGCATATGCTACGCCCGCTCAGCCAGGCACATCAGGTGGCAGTCTAATTTTTTGACAGAAACGGAACTTCTTATGGTAATGCAATTTCTCATACAGAAAATACTTCTGCTCTTACCATTCAAGAACCTGGTTTTTATTATGTAGCGTTTCACACAACAATCACTCCTACAAGTGGTGTGGATTTTCCATTATCAATTGTAGTATATCTGCAGCAACAAGGTACTGCTGTTTCAGGCACCGGCATACGCCATACGTTCCAGACAACTTCAGATGCAAGTAATATAGCATTTTCTCAGATTATACAGGTAACATCAACTCCAACCACATTAGAAGTAATCGGTGAGGGTGGAAATTATCTGTATTATGATAATGCAATAACCATTTATAAAGTAGGAGAAATATCGTAAATCTAAGAGAATATCCCTTTATTTTGGGGATATTCTTTTTTATTTTACTATTTTTCCCATTTTGCTTCATTGACAGTACACATTGCCCCAACTATAATGAAAAGATAAAAATATGAAAATATCGTAAATCTAAGAGGGGAATTCGGTGAAAAACAAAATTCCGCGCGCAACCCTAGTTATATGGGGAATTATAGTTGCAATCGTAATTGTTATGGCAACTGTTTGTATTGTTTTAATTTTACAGGGAAATGGGGAATTGATGGTAATGATTCAAGTGATTATATTGAGATAAAAGAAGAAAATATCCAACAAGATATCTCTGTGATACATTTAAATTGGGTATCAGGAGATGTACAAGTCAAAAAGAGTTCAAATAACCAAATCCGTATTGTTCAAAAGGGTAGTCAAGATTATCCACAGGAGCAATTATTCTCAACTAAAATAGATGGGGATACTTTTATATATAGAAGATACCAGGGGATATGGTATCAATATGTTCGGGTTTCAAAAACAAGAAAATACAGATTTGGTATTATATTTACCGGAAAAAGAATATCAACAGTTGAATGGAAACTTTGTAAGTGCCAATGTGACAGTTGACACATGCAACACCGACCATTTGTATTTAAAGACTATTTCAGGAACCATTTTTGTAGAGAAAGGAAAGTGCGACTCAATAGAATTAAATACGACCAGTGGAGATATTTCTGTAAACCATATAAAAACAGACGAGTCCCTGAAAATGGTTTCTGTAAGCGGAGCTGTTATAGCAACGGAAAGTAAGGTTGAAAACGATACATATGCTTATAGTGCAAGCGGTAATATCAATATCAATGATTTGCATACTAAAAATATGAAATGTGAAACAATTAGCAGCTCTATACAGACAGAAGGAATTTTTGATAATGTGACATTTTCTACCACATATGGATTGGTGGAATGTACAGCAAACGAACCATTAAATCAGTTAACAGTCACTACTGTTTCGGGAGATTTTCACGGTATGATACCAAAAAGAAAACGGTTTTACCGCGACATATCATACAGTTTCAGGTACATTTGAGAGTGAATTTGAAACCATACAGGATAATCATATGTTTATTTATGGAGATAAAAACGGTATGTTTGAGTTTAATACAAGTAGTGGAAGTGTTACTTTATCTGCACTTCCGTTATAATCAAAAAATCAGATAGAAGATATTGATAATTTCTCAGATAAATTTAAAAGAAATAATGGAAAACCTATTGACACTCTTATATATGAGATGTACAATAAGCAACAACCAGACAAGGAACATTGCTGCTCTTAGATTGTTAAGAGCAGTATTCCATTTATAGGGATAGAAAAAGAGGCGGTTGTAGTGAATATTTTAATTATAGGCTGCGGACGCGTTGGAATTAGTTTAGCAGAACGTTTAGATGCACATGGACATGATGTGGCCATTGTAGATTCAGATGTAGATAATTTCAGAGCTTTAAGCGATGAGTTTACAGGTATTACAGTTTGTGGTATGCCTATGGACATGCAGGTGATGCAAAATGCAGGTATAGAAAACTGCGATGCGGTTGCAGTAGTGACGCCGGATGATAATTTAAATATTACCGTTTCACAGGTAGTAAAAAATTTTTTGGCGTAGAAAATGTGTTAGCGCGTATTTTGATCCTGCACGTGAAAAAGTGTTTAAAAAGTTCGACTGAAAACAGTATGTCCGACCAATCTGGCAGGAGACGCGATGTTTGTGGCTCTGACACAACCATTTGATAATAAAAATATGACATTTGGGGTGTCTACTGTATCGTTTACATGCGTACCGGTAGAAGAGCAATTTGTAGGCAAAGATATTAGAAATTTAGGAGAAGGCAGTGACCATAGTGTGTTTGGTGTAGTGCATCCCGACGGCTCTATGGATTTGCATTTAGCCCATAAAAAATTAATTTTACAACAGAATGATATGATTATTTACGCAAATATGTGTGACTAAGATGGTTTCGTAGGAGAAAAGGATTATGAAAATTATTATTGTTGGCGGCGGCAAGTTAGGTAAAGATATTGCCGATAATATGCTGGAACGCAAATATGATGTAAGATTAATTGAAAAAAACAGAGCAAAATGTATTGAACTGGCAAATGATTTAGATGTAGAAATTATTTGCGGAGATGGTACAGAATTGGAAGTTCTGGAGGAAGCAGGAACAAAAAATGCAGATTGCTTTATCTCTGTTACCGGTAGTGACCAGGATAATTTGGTAGCAACACAGCTTGCTAAAAAAATGAGTTTAATGCCCTGTAAGGTTATTGTTCGTGCCAATAACCCGAGAAATGGAAGCTTTGCGTACCTTGGGAACAGATATTGTTGTTAGCAGCACTGAGATTATCACCAGACTGATTGAGCAAGAGGTGGATTTAGCGGGAATGCATTTGCTGGCAACTTTAAATAAAGGAAAAGCAAGCATCTGTACAATAACCTTGCCTGAGTTTTCCAGTTTGGATGGAAAAATGCTAAAAGATATTACATTGCCGCAAGGATGTCTTGTTATTTCTGTTTTAAGAGATGACGATATGACCATTCCAAATGGTTTTACTGTAATTCATACAGGAGATGAAATTGTGTCTGTATGTGACAGTGACAATAGTCAGCGCCAATTATTAAAATTATTCCATAGCCATAATTAAAAAAGGAGGGTAATTTACCCTCCTTTTTTATTCTTCTGTTTTCTCTTTTCGACGCAGACGGTTGGTTCGTTTAAACCTTGTTTTCTCCGGCAGAGGTTCCTTGGTTTTATAAGTAATACGGTGCTTAGCGTCAGTGATTTTAGAGCTGTCCACTTTTTTTTTCATAATCAGTACATATGCAACTAAGAGAGGAACAGCGCATCCTGTCACAATTGCTCCCAACTTCAGGCCGGGTGTTTGATAATGAAATTGTATTTCGGATGTTCCTGCAGGTACTTTTACAGCCATAAAGCCAATATTTACGTTTTCTATATCTACAGGTTCCCCGTTTACGGTGGCAGTCCAGCCGCTTTCGTATGGAACGCTAAAGAAAACCAAACGTTCCTTATCGGAGGTATAGTGTGCGGTAAACCCGTAACTATCATAAGTAAAATCTGAGCAAGCCATTGATTGGCGTTCGAGACAGTCCTTGTAATAAGCTTCTTCGGTGTAGGAGAAAGAAGTATTTCCAACGGCAGGTTCCAAAATATCCTGATATTTTGTTGCTTGCTCCTCATCCAATACAATTGCTTTTTAACAGTAATAGGTTACGATTGTCTTCATATAGCTGATTATACTGCTCTTCAGTGTAATAGTAATCGTAACTAAAAACCCATTGGAATGTAATATTGATTTTCCCAGACGTCATAGCCGTTTTGAGTATCATAATAGGTCCATCCCGGCATACGAGTCGTTCCATCTTCTTTTTTACAAAATTATCATTGTCTCCTGTGTAGTCAAATAACCAGCGGCAGGAAGTAAGAGCACGCAATCCATAATATTTTACATCAGGTCTTGAACCAACATCTCTTGTGACGCCAATGGTTGGGTAAAATTCCATAATAGAACCCGGTACAATGCTGTGAAACGCTTGTATACTGGGAACTTGCCAGAACATTGCCTGGTTATCCATACTTTTATAGAAGTCAGAACGTGCAAAATCAGATTCCGGTAAATTTAAATCTTTACCGCCATTTAATGAGGTAGGAATAATTTGATTGTGTGTATCATAGGATTGTGTTTTTACCAAGTGCAATAAAATAAGTTGCGTATACCACAGTAATAACGCAAACGCCGATGTTTAACAAACGAGCAAAAACCACACGCGGCTTTTTGTTGCGGTATTTTAGAATAATAATCAGCAATAATAAGCTGACGACAGCAATGGCAACATAAGTCCAGAATCTGGTGGGATAACTTTCCAGTCCGTAAGTTGTGGTAGTAACACCATCCTTGGTTGTCGTGTTCGGCATTAATCCAATTGGAATCGCAATGCCAAGAGTAATCAATAAAGTCCAACGTATGGCGCGTTTCCAATTAATATCGCTAAACTCCAAGCAGGAAATGGTAGCCAGTGACATCATCAGCGTTAATATATAGAACCAACGAGCATAGTAAGAGGAGTTAAATAATTGAAAAGCACTATTTAAAATTGGAACCATTGCCATTAAAAAAACAATACACCCAATGTTACCTTCAGCCAATGTTTTTTTTTTTTCTCTGCATAAAGCCGATGACACCTGTCATACTGAACAACGGTAACCATGCGCCCAGTGAAGCCCATTTTGATTCCGAATTTGGTGTAAAGTTTGGTCTTGCCGGAATATCAGGAGGGAAGAACAGGCTTTGCAGAATATGTACATATCGTTGATTATAGCTGTAAAGTAAGGCGTTCCATCCATTTGGAGGGTTGTCCACACGTGGGTTTTGTATAATCGTGAGTATGGTTGGTATCAATAAAACACACGATATGGCAACGCCAAGAATACCTTCCAGAAGCAACAAGAAAAAATCTCTGACAGAAATTTTCCAGCTTTTCATAATCAGGCGGATGGCAAAATAAATGAGACAAAATACAACTTGTCCTACAAAGAAATAGTAATTTACAAAACAGCATGCAAATACAGTCAATGCGAAAATTCCTCTGCGGCGCTGATACATGTATTCATCCAGTGCCGCCAGCATAAGAGGGAAAAATACGATTGCCTCATGGAAATGGTTAAAAAGATATTGTAAACGGAGAATCCCGAAAAGGCATATAACATGCCTCCGATAACGGCAAAAATTTTGGTTTTGAACGTATCGTTTTAAATAAACATAACCGGTTAAGGAGGCACAGCCAAACTTTAAAATGAGCAAAGGCCCCATAAGATAGGGAACAGCTGCACTGGGAAATGGAATGGTCAGCCAGAAAAATGGACTGCCTAATAAATAAAATGAATAGGAACCAATAAAATTAGCACCAAGATCGGTGGTCCAGCTCCAGCCAAAACTACCGCTTCTTACGGCGTCATGCGCCATTTGATAGAAGGGCACTTGCTGAACGTTAAAATCACCGTAAAAAAAGAAAATATCCTTTGTCGTATATAATAAAGGGAATAAAGAAAAGGAAAGAAATTCCAACACCATAAACAAATGCCTTAAAATAGTAGTTTTGCCACCAAACTTTTGGTTGTAGAGCTGTTAACTGCATGTGAGACCTCCTTTTCTTTGTTGATTTTTTATTATAGCATAAAAAAAGAAATTGGTGTGCAATTTTTGCCCAATACATACTAAAAAAAATAGCTTTGACGATTTTTGCAGCAAGTAAATTTTAATATTTATCGTAAGTTTGTTATAGACCAGAGAAAATTGTATTGCATTTTTTAGCCAATAAAGACTAAACCTTCTTATCAATACACAAAATCTATGATTTTTTAGTTATTACAAGGTTGTTATAGCATAAAGAAGATTACAGAGTAATCTTCAACAAATAAACGCTAAAACGTTCTTGCCAACAAACAAAATCTATGATTTTGATTTTGTTGCAAGGTTGTTATAACATAAAAGAAATTGTGAAACCATTTCTAACGAATAAGCGTTACAATGTTCTCATAACAACCAAAATTTTAATTTTGCTGCTGTTATGAGGTTGTTATAACATATTTTTGATGTCTGAATTTAGCGAATATTGAAGGATTGCGATTACGGTTGGAAAACCATTGTTCCTGTGCAACAAACTTGGTATAATAAAAGAAAATCGATAAAGGAAGTTTATTATGTCACATTTTTATGCCATGCTGTCCCGCATGAAATATATCAATCGATGGGGATTAATGCGAAATACGCAGCAGGAGTCGATTTGCGAACATAGTTTAGAAGTTGCTATTTTAGCGCATGCGTTGGCAGTTATCCATAATCGCAGATTTCACGGCAATGTCAATCCGGAACGTGCAGCAACACTGGCGGTTTTCCATGATGCGCCTGAAATTATTACAGGCGATTTGCCTACACCTGTGAAATATTATAACCCTTCTATTCATAAAGCTTATCAAGAAGTGGAAAAAAGTTGCTCAGGAAAAATTACTTTCTATGCTGCCGCAGGATTTAAAGCAAGATTATACCTCTTTATTATTTCAAGAACAGGAAGAGGATAAAAGGTTATTAACATTTGTTAAGGCAGCAGATAAACTTTCGGCTCTTATCAAATGCGTGGAGGAACGAAAAATGGGCAATGCTGAATTTACAAAAGCGGAGCAAACCATTCGAGAATCCATAAATGCTATGAACATTCCGGAAGCAGATTGCTTTATCAAAGAGTTTTACCTTCCTATGAATTAACATTGGACGAGCAGGAATAATGCTTGCAAAAATAATGTAATTTTTTGTATAAACCAATATATTTTCTTTTTAAGAATATTATAAAGTAAGATATCTTGTATACTTAAAAATTAGTGGAATTTACGTAAGAATAAGAAAAACAGAGGGATAAATTTGGATAACAATCATCACGATTTTGACAAAGAAAAGATACAAGATACAAAAAAGATTCCGGATTTGGAACAAAATGAATTATATAGCAAAACTCAAACATACAGCAACAAAATGATACAAGTTTGGAAGAGTTAAAACAATCTTATCAAGCATCTTCTCAGAAACCTCAAAAAAGAAAGCTGACCAAAGGTCGTATTGCTGTAAACATTATAGTGGCAATACTCAGCGTTATTTTAATTGTAGCCGGTGCCGGATGTTTCTATGTAGATGGAATGCTGAATAAATTAAATTTTGTTGAGAACACGGAATCAGAGGCAACTCCAAGTATCGCAGTCAGTGAAACGGGAGAAACCACAAGCTTGCCTGACCCTATGTTTGTAAACGGATTATATCATGATGACGCCATTACAAATATATTAATTTTGAGTTTGGATGATTATCAGGAAGGCGATGTCGGTCGTTCAGACAGTATGATTATGCTGTCTATAGATACCCGTCATAAAAAGATAAAAATGACTTCTTTTATGAGAGATATGTTTGTGCAAATTCCGGGTGTTGGTTCTAATCGTCTCAACACAGCATTTTCTTATGGCGGCGCACCTTTAACGGTAAAACCATTGAGAATAACTTTGGCGTGGATATTGACCGTTATGTTATTATTGATTATGATGCCTTCGAAACAATTATTGATAGTGTGGGAGGTGTTTATATTGATGTATCCGATGCTGAGGCTGCGTACATCAATGAATATTCTTTCCGTACAGATATTGTTGGCGGCTATCAATTATTAAATGGAAATTTGGCTCGTTCCTATGCAAGGATACGTAAAATAGGAGATGACTTTGAACGTACGGCACGCCAGCGTGAGGTCATGTCAGCGGCAATTGACCAGCTGAAATCTTCCAATATTGGAACAATTAATCATGTACTGTCTACTGTATTACCTATGATTACAACTAATTTAAGTAAGACAGAGGTACTTAATTTGGCATCAAATGCATTGACATATCTCAACTATCCAATTGAGCAACTCCGTTTGCCTGAAGATGGTGCATACTCTGATGCTATGGTTATGATTGGCGGTATGGAGGCATCTGTATTGCGTCCGGATTTGGAAGCAAACAGTGATGCGTTGGTGCAGTTTATTTATGAAGATGATACTCCAAAAATGACACAATAAATGATGGTCTGCAATAGACCAAAAGGGTTATGCAGCAAATGGCATAACCTTTTTTTGTGACTGACAACCGAAAGGAGATACCGATGCATATTCATGATTGGTCGATAAAAGAAAAAGTTATTACTTTCTCATTTTCTTATGATAGGAATTCCTGTGTTCATTGTTATGGTTGTTATATTGGGTATTTTATTCTCTTTTTTTTGATGGCAACAGGGTCTCAAAAACCAACGGTTTTACCCGGAGACGACAACGCATCCGTTTCGGGATATATGTTGCAGTTGACGGTAGATTCTTTAACAGAACAGGTGGCACATTCAAACCCTGAATCTTTGCTTCAAAATGATGAGGTACAAGATGCCTGCGAAAGCTTGCAGGAAATGGAAGCAAATACAGTGATATACCGTGGAGATACCGTATACTGTCAGGTTGGCTCGGAATCTATCGGGGAGTTGTGGCTTCAGGCACAAACCATAATAGGAAATCAAGAGATGATTTCTCCTATTTTTTATTGGACGAACCAGGGCTTTGTGTACCATCTTTCTCAGCAAAATCCATTGGGAGAAACCATCGAAATATTAATTGTGGGCAATCATGTGGATTTTCCTGTTAACAGTTATCAGCAAGTACGTTGGGTAAAAACAATGATAAAAATTGTGTTTGCTGTTACTTGTGTATTGGCAGTTGTCATTATCATTATTATGGGGGTTCTGATTTCCAACAAACTTTCCAAAACCATTTTAGTACCACTCAATGAATTGCGAAGAGCCTCTAACCGAATACAAAATGGTGATTTGAACGGTGAAATTACCATCTATGCGCAAGACGAACTGGGGCTGGCCTGCCAAGATTTTTGACCAAATGCGTCGCAGGCTGCAAGAATCTGTCCAAGCACAGCAAGCATATGAACAAGGCAGAAAAGAATTAATTGCAGGTATCTCTCATGATTTGTCAACGCCGCTTACCTCGATTAAGGGATATGTCAGCGGATTGTTAGACGGCATTGCCAATACGCCTGAGAAACAGGAGCACTATTTAAAAACGATTTATCACACCGCGTGCGATATGGAGCACCTTGTAGACAGTTTATTTTTTGTTTTCCAAACTCGATTTGGGGAAAGTGCCTTTTCATTGGGAAATTGTTTCGGTTGTAGATTACTTTACGGATTATATGGAAGAAACCAAACCGAGGCTGCTGGAAAAAGATATGAAGTTATCGTTGGAAATACACACCAACTCCCCGTGTTATGTTCGTATGGATCGCTTACAATTTGGCAGAGTAGTATCTAATTTGGTAGATAACAGTGTGAAATATAAGCGTGTTGGACTTGGTATATTAAAAAATTACCATTCAGGAAGAGCGTGAGACGGTACAAATTATCGTAAAAGATAATGGAATAGGAGTAAGTCCCAATGAATGTGAAAAATTATTTGATAGTTTTTATCGTACTGATCCTGCACGAACCAATGCAGCAAAAGGCAGTGGACTTGGATTATCCATTACCAAACAGATTGTAGAAAATATGAATGGCAGTATCTGGGCAAAAAGTGCAATCAATGAGGGCATGGGAATGCATCTTGAATTTCAAAAAAGGCTCATAAGGGGATAAAACATGAAACATATTCTGATTATTGAAGATGACACCAGCATTGCAGAATTGGAAAGAGATTATTTGGAAGCCAATGAAATTACATCTGAGATTGTGCCAAATGGAGAATTAGGGGCTTCAAAAGGCGCTGCATCAGGATTATGATTTAATTCTATTAGATGTTATGCTGCCGGGGATGGATGGTTTTTCTATTTGCCGTACAGTGAGGGAACAAAAAATATTCCGATTTTATTGGTTTCAGCACGTAGGGAAGATATTGATAAAATTCGTGGATTAGGTTTAGGGGCCGATGATTATATCAGTAAGCCTTTTAGTCCTTCTGAGCTGGTCGCAAAGGGTAAAAGCGCATATCAATCGATATGAGCGCTTAACCACTTCGGATGCATCCAATCATGGACCGGTATTTACAGTGGGAGACTTAGAAGTTCATTTGGATTCAAGACGTGTGCTAAGAAAGCAGAAAGAAATTATCTTGGCAAATAAAGAATTTGATTTATTGGCATTCTTGATTGAAAATCCGGATGTAGTTTTCAGTAAAGAAACATTGTTTGACCGCATTTGGGGTATGGAGCCTATGGGAGAGACTTCTACTGTTACCGTACATATTAACCGTATACGAGAAAAATTGAGCCTGACCCAAGTAATCCACGGTACATTGAAACAATATGGGGGGAGTAGGTTATCGTTTTCGTAGAGAAATATAAGCATTAACCGTGTTGGTTCAGCTGAATGAACAGTTCTATAAAATAGATATTATGATTGAAAATAGCTGTTTTTTTGATAGGGGTAGAAATACGTTGAAAATTTCACGTCAGCAAATATATTTTTTAATAATTGAAATAATTACGTTAAAATGATATAATTTTGCAAATATATGTAAATTTTTGTAGGATGAAGGAGTGCATAATGAATCGGAACACAGGAATTGAAAAAAATAAAAGGATATATTTATATGCGTTATTAATTGGTTATGCTTGTTTACTTATGTTTTTTGCACCAAATCATCTCCTTTGTATATTATAAATGATTGGTATGATGCAAACGCTTATTTTACCATGGGAAAAGGAATGATGAATGGAGCGGTTCCCTATAGAGATCTTTTTTGATCACAAAGGTCCGCTGCTTTATTTGTTATACGGAATCGGGTATTTAATTGATTCAACCGGTTTTTTTTGGTATCTTTTTTGATACAATCAATTTTTATGTCACTGACAATGATATTCTGCTACAAAATAGCGAAACTGTATATAGATAATTATTTTCATGCGATTATCATTTCTATGTTAGTCCCCATAATGACATTATCCGGAAACAATCTTTATGCGACCAGTGCAGATTATGGAGGAGGAAGTCCGGATGAGTTTATCACAGCGTTATTGACGATTTCACTTTACTTTATTATAAAATTATTTAAAGATAATAAAAGCAACCAATACAAACACATAGGGAAAATACATGTTTGTAATTGGACTGATGGTAGGTTTTGTTTTTTATTAAAATTTAATTTTATATTATTTTTGTCGGTTTGCTGGTTCCTATTTATATTTATTTGTTAGTAAAGCATATAAAGGTTTTTGCAAAATCATTGTTGCTTCTGCTTGCCGGAGTTATTTCTGCTGTACTGCCTTATATTATTTATGCACTTATCACCAACAGTATAAAAGACTTTGTAAAAGTGTATTTAAAATTTAATTTAACATATAGTGGCGAGCCTGATACCAATTTTCTGTATTCATTGGCTTCAGGGCTAAAGAATACAGTTCACACAGTATTTTATAGTTATTTTATCTTTACAGTTATTATTGTTTTTGGCCTTTTGTATTTCATATATAAATATCGCAGCAACTTGTTGCTCAATATGTCCATATTTTTTTAGTTTTTTATTAACTATGATTGAATTAGCGTGAAACCATTTGGTTATGTATATATCCCTATATCAATTTATGGTCTTTTTGGATATATGGCTATTTACAATTTGGTTACCAAATCCGGTATTCATAAAAGTGAGCAACAAAAAGTGATAAACTTTATAAAAAATACAATTATTTCTGTTTTCACAGTATTTATTATTTTTATCGCAACCATAGGGAATAATGGATTAATCTCACAGCCTATTAACCGTGTTACACGTATTAATACAATACCGTTCCAACAGACAATAGCGGATATCATATTATCGGATACACCGGAAAATCACTCTGTATTAGAAGTCTTAACATTAGACTATGGTATATACACAGCTTCCGGCCTTATACCGCAATCCAGATATTTTTATCTGCCAAACGTGGATTACGAACAGTATCCGGATGTATTTTAGAACAATATAACGATATTATAAACAAAAAGAATGCTTATTTGGTCTGTATGTTCGCGGCTTCCTATCATGAAGGACTAGATGACGTATTGATGGATAAAGACAATTATTTAGATAAATTTAACAATGCTATCATCGAAAACTATTCGTTGGTAAATGTAGTAGAAGGTACTTATTTGCAAGATAATATTGCATATTATTTATACAAAAGAATATAAGAGTGATTTATATTATCAATCTCTACGTATTAAGGCGGCGCAAAAGGCAGAATTTTTTGTACCACTTATTTTTTTGCCCTAAAACAGCATTTTTACCTATTTTTTGCTCTAAAACTATGGGAGACAAAATGTCTGCATTCTGCCCAATGCATAGCGGTACCCATACAAAACTGTAGCGCCATGTCCTGAATTCTTTTTTGTAATCACCTCAAGCTGAGGCAACTCCTTGCTAAGTTCAGTAAGCACCTGATAGGTAGAATCTTTGCTTCCATCATCAATAATAACCAACTTCGAATCTTCACTTATAGTTTCTACTACTGTATGCCATTCCCTTGCAACTGAAGTAATATTCATTTCTTCGTTATACGCAGGAATAACAATATATAATTTTTCCATAATTTTGCTCCTAAAGGTAGATTATATTTTCCAGACAGATTCAGACGGACAAACACTGCCGGAGGAATTTTTTATGGTTTTTGGGAGTTAAGAGATAAATATTCTGCTGTTATTGGATATAGAAATCATAGAAAAGACGGATTCTCCCGTGTGTTTGTTACCAAGACGTTGAAATTTGTATTATGGTGTATTTTTAAGTTAAATATTACGGATGCAAATACGCCGTTTCGTTTGTTGAATAGGGATGTTTTGCAGCGACATATTTCTAAAAATACCAAAAGATTTTAATCTTTCTAATGTAATGCTTACTATTTGTCTGGTCAAGTATAAAAAGAAAATATCCGTTTTATACCAATTACGTTTTAAACCAAGGCAAGGAGGGGTAAACTCTATTAACTTTAAAAAGATTGTTAAAATAGGAAAACAGGCCGTAAAAGACTTTAAAGTAATCAAAACAACATTAGATTAAAAAAAAAAGCTGTGTAATTTATTACACAGCTTTTACGTATACGTTGTTTATGGAGGTATTCATAAGGTGCTTGTTTTTTTTATATTTTGAAGATAAGGTGAGAGCGTGTCTTTATTACTATAAGTTGTCACGATGTTGATTCTATTTATATTGCAAATATATCTAACTATGCGGGGGTGTCGGTTCGTTACAATATAATTCTTTTTCATAACACCCATGAGAGCAATCACTGTTCATCCTGAATTTGATAGATAACATTCATCCCTTGCTTTTCGGAAGAAAGAATTCCGGCTGTTTTTTAGTTGGTTTAGATGTTGGGAAAGTGCGGATGCCGTAATATTTGGTACACATTTATGAATGTCTCCTACGGTTAATTGTCCCTTAATCAATGCACACAAGATTAAAAGACGGTGTTCATTGGCCAGAAGTTTCAGAAGTTCCGCAATCGTTTTGGCTTGTTCTTCCATATGTTTTTTTAGTTCCTTTCCATGTTTGAGTTTGCAAATTCCTTTTGTGTCATGGTTCCCATTGGGCAATATACACACCATGACTTGGGGGCGAAATAATACCATAGTAATAAGTTCAAGTATGGTGGATGTAAGCATTATTCCAAAAAAATCCGAACGCGAACTGAGCAAACCATGGGGTTACCATGCTTACCTCTGCCCACTGCCATGGGAGTTTAAATACCCACAGCAAGGTTACTGTTTGTTGCAGCGGTGCGCCTGTAAATACTTTATAAGTGCTATATAACATTAAAAAGAACATAATCATAAAAAATGTTAAAAACCATAGCGAAACCATTTGCTGCGTAAAAATTTAGGAGGGGGTGCATTTCGGGATAATTTCAGTTTGTTTCCCAGGATGCCGATTAGTTGACCTCTTCCGCAATAAAGGTTACAGTACGCTTTGCCTCCTCCAAATAAGGCAATTAACAAAGGGATAGAGAAAAAATAACATACCCAACCATGCAAATAAAATGTTAGTTAGACCTAAAGCTAAATAAAGCAACTCGGCAATCCAAAGATAATCATACCACTTCTTTGTTTTCACTGCAAACCCCCTTTTCACCATTGTAATTACATCAGCGGGACATTCTTTTGAACATTTTTTGCAACCAACACATTTTTTCTTCATTTACTTGGGCGGTAATACCAAAAGCAATATGAATAGCACCTTTGGGACAAACCAGTACACAGCATCCGCAAGCTACGCACTCGCTGCCAATGTGAGCAATATTTGGTGATAGTTTCATAAACTTCCTCCATATAATAAAAAGTAATTAAGATATTACTAATATACTTTTATTATATGTGATATGTCAAGAAGTTTCTAATGAAAGAAAAAATAAAATTAAATTATTTCTTATTTTTGAAGAAAGGTTTCCAATAAAATTCTTCTATCTTTTTACAGAGCCGTTTTTGGATGAAACAGAAAATGTCCCTTGTTGCTTTTTGCTTGCAATGATACATCCGCTTGGTCAGAGACATAGGATAAATCGCTTACCTCCAGTAGAGATGCGCAATCAGAGTCTCCTATAAAGGAAATGAGCGTAGAAGAACATGTTTTCTGTTTCAATTCCAAAGCAGCTTTTCCGATAGAAGCCTGGTTGCAATAGATGCCTAAAAATCCGTATGATTCATCTGAGGGATAAGGCAAAATGGTAGAGGAAAGACTTTTGATATTGAGGTAACAGCTTTAATTCTTTTTGTAATTGCAAAAGATTTTCTTTGGTATCCATTATTTTTAAATAACATGGAATATTTTGTGTATCATAGAGGTTTTCTGCGTAAATATATGCGTTTTGTTGCTGCATTCTGGTTTCCTCATAGTATTGTTCTTCCTTTGCATGACGAAAATCACCGTAGTAAATATGCAAATTATCTTTAGAAATAACATGGATAAAACAACATATGATGTCGTTTTAACAATTCATAAACCGGCTGTACAGTAGAAAGCGGTAAGTTGTGTTGCGAAACATAGGTATGAGTTTTTGTATCATATAAGGCAACACCATTTAATATGACCAGAGGCATGGTAAACGGCATTTGTTCCATATGAGGAAGAACGGATGCAGGCGTATCAGCCGTAACAAACGAAATACAGGCGCCTTCTTTTTAATAAACGGCTTAAGTGAATTTTTGAGTGTTGACTGATATCTCCGTTTTTTTGACAGCAAATTATGGTCTAAGTCACATACAAACAAAAGTCCTTGTTCTTTGCGATGAGGAATATGAATGGCATTAATCACAATGGCAATAAAAATACCGATTAAGGTATCAAGGATACGGTTGAGGGCAAAGACATAAATATTGGCATCTGCAACATGAGAAATAACGATACTCATAAATACAACGCATGTTAAATAGGCACAGCTTGGTTTTTTTAGCAAAACAGTAATGTACATTAGAATAATAACCATAATACTGATGACCAAATAACGTACCAAAACAGGTTCAATAGGAACGGCATAACGTTCAAATGCCAGCATGGCCATACCCACAATACCGCCAATGATGGTTGCAATGATTCTTTCTTTTTCCTACTTTTTAAACTGCTGCCCAGTTCAGGCTGCATGCAGAGAATTGCGGCAATTGCCGAATAAAAAAGGCGTACCTCCGTCACGGAAGAAATCCACTAAAAAACATAGAAAAAACTGCAACTGCCGTTTTGATTAGGCGCATACCAATTTTAGGAACGGATGGCATGGTAGATTTCCTCCTTTCTGAAAAAAAAAAATAAGACCTCTGTTTTAGAAGTCTTACGGTATTGGATTAATTATCGTAGGTTCCTTTGATGGTGCATTGCTCTAAAATATGCCCGTCCATTTGTTTATATAGTTCATTTAAATAAAATCCGTTTTCCAGTTGTAATTTTGTATCCAATGCAAACACATGCAATTCGTATAAATGGGTAGCATCGGGAGGGCACATACCTCCGTAATAACTGGATTCTTTTTCGGCTTTGCTGGCCGCCCTGAACACTCATCCAACTGTTTGCCCCTTGTACAAAATCTGTCGCGGAAATACTCTCGTTTTCCTCCAGTTCAGTACGTGTTAAGTTTGCTACCGTCCAGTGAATCCATACAAAACCGCCGCTAACAGGATAAGCGTCTTTATCTTCTAATACAATTGCATAAGAAACTGTTCCTGCAGGCGCATCCTGAATGGATAGGGGAGAGAATAGGTAGGCATACCATGCGCGTTGAATTGTGTGCCGCGTTTACCGTATTCGTCTGAGATAACACCATGTAAGATTCCTGTGCTTGTTACTTTCATATTGTAGCCTCCTGTTTTATTTTCTTATAGTATAGCTATTTGCATATATGATGTAAATACTATTTTTATTAAAATTACGTTAACTTTATCCGGATATTTCGTTGAGTTGTCTGACAGACTCGTGATTCTTCTGTAAACACATAACAGTTTCCCCGTTGACGTCTTTTTTTTTCACCATTTTCTTGAAAACCAAACGAGGTATAAAGATGATAGGCGTGTTTATTTTGCTGATATAAACTTAGATATATAGTATTACATTGATATTCACAAAATAGACGAGTAATCAGCAGTTTGAGTGCCGCCTTTCCATATCCTTTTCCTTGATATCTGTTATCGATTAGAAAGCGGTCCAGCCAAACACGGCCATGTGTATCCTCATAAGGGGAAAAAAAGCCATACATAGCAAATCCTATCATATCAGTACCGTGATAAATGGCAACAGGGTTCCATAAATCCAGTTGTTCCGCTTCCTGTATACATTGGGAAACCGGTTCAATGAATGAGGATTGTTCCGTTTTTACATTAAGCTGCAACGCCTCTTTTTTGTTCTCTGCCGAAATTGGTTTTATATGAAGATTCATATAAAAATAGAATTCCTTTCTGATACGATGTTATGTGATAGATTTGGAATGTTCCTTCTTCAAGGTACAATAGATAATTGTTTTTTCTATGATGAAACCATGAAGTTTTCTTAAATTCTTTATCAAAGATAGTTTGTGCACTTCTGTTTCAAACATACTTTTTGTCATCAAAATGAGATATAAAGTTATTTACATAAACCTATAGAGTGAATACAATCGCTAACGAGTAAAATAGATAATAGAGTGAGAACATCAGTTGAAAATCGGAAGTTATCTCCACTTATCTGTGCTTATGTTGGAATATATTTCTCTCTTTAAAAAGAAAAGGGTTTTATGTTCAAAATCTTATTTAGGTTTACACTGCCAAAAGATACCCGCCGTAGGCACAAGTAATACGGCAAAATAAAAAAGCTGAACCCGGAACGCAAGTTGCGTCCGGGTTCAGCTGAATGGTCGGGATGACGCGACTTGAACACGCGGCCTCTGCGTCCCGAACACAGCGCTCTACCAAACTGAGCTACATCCCGATTTTTTATTTTGTATTATCCAGTATATCACACAAAATTAGAAATCTCAATATGGTAATGACTAAACTTTATAAATATATCGTTAAAAAATAATCAGTATGTTTTTGAAATACAAAAAGGCTGTACAGAAAGTTCTGTACAGCCGACCTATCAAAAATAGGTTAGGAAATAGATGCTCCCATAGTATAAACTTCTTGCAGCAATGCGGTATGTTCTTTTGCAGTTCCCGCATCGCTGATACCAACTCCGCGTATGACGCCGGCAAGCCTTGCTTGCTCAAAACAATCAATCCAGCCCTGCATTCCTTTCACAGCGCCGTCCATTGCGCTTTCATCATTTTCTGCCGCAGTTGTTAATAAATAGATATCTCGAAATGCATATTCGGACGTATAAAGAGGATTCATCCTATCCAAAAGAGTCTTCATTTGTCCGCACATTTCATAATAATAAATTGGTGTTGCAAATGCAATCACATCAGCATGTTGTACTTTTTCAGCAATGTTTGCAGCATCATCTTTCATAAAGCATTTCTTGCTTTTTAAGCAGCTAAGACAGCCGATACAAAATCCTATTTGCTTATTTGCCAGTGAAATAAATTCAACGGTATTTCCGGCCGCTTTGGCTCCCTTTTCAAATTCTTTTTTGCAAGAATTTCAGAGTTACTGTTTTTTTTCTAAGACTTGTAGAGATTACTAATACGTTTTGTTTCATCATTCATTTTCCTTATAAATTTCTTTTGGCAAATCGAAACGCTGCCCACGCCTTTGGCCATCCTACGTAAAAGCGGCATGGGTCAGTATTTCTGCCATTTCTTCTTTTGTTACACCGCATGCTTTCGCATTTTGAATATGAAATTGTAAAGAGCTGTCCAGAACACCGCTTGCCATCAGTGCGGTTACTGTCACAATGCTCCTATCTCTGGCGGAAAGTTGTTCCTCCCGGGACCAAACTTCTCCAAATAACACATCATCGTTTAATTGAGCAAATTTGGGTGCAAAATCCCCTAATTGCTCTCTTCCTGCAGTTACTTTGGCCATGGGTATCCTCCTTCTTTAATTCATCAATTCAAAGGTCACATCTGTATTTCCGGTTGTTTCAAATACCTCCACCCCGGATTCAATATGACCCAGATGTTGCCTGCTGAATTGTTCTCCGTTTTGCCGATACAGAATGACAAAGCTGCCTGCTGTCGGCCAGTAGATAATGTCTCCTACTTCATAGGAGTCGTTCCTTAATGTTTCTGTAGGAAATGCACCTGTACCGTAGTTGTAACATATCTCTCTGTCATATAAATCACGCATGGAAAGCGTCATGGGCATTTGTTCCACCAATGCTCTGGTGGTAACGTTGTTTTCTAAGACAGCAGTAAGCTCTGTTCCATTTACAGAAATTTTGATAGTGAATGCATTAGCATTCTGTTGACGTTCTAACGAATTGGTATATTCCTGCATGGTGTTGTCTCCTTGGGTACTGTTCTGTTCAGACACAACTTGTGAAAAGGATGAATCTATATTACTGCAAGCAGACAAGGTCATCAGCATAACAATACCGATTAAGATGCCGGCACAAATTTGTTTCATACATTCACCTATTTGAGTTTGTTGTATTCGTGCTCTGCTACAGGTTCGCACCACTCCGTACTTCCGTTTTCTGCCGGAACCTCGACAGCCAGATGAGCAAACCAGCTGTCAGGTGCAGCGCCGTGCCAGTGTTTTACATTGGCGGGAATATTCACTACATCACCGGGATGAAGTTCTCTGGCCTTTTCACCCCATTCTTGGTAATAACCATGGCCTGCAGTAACCAATAAAATTTGTCCTCCGCCACTTTTGGCGCGGTGAATGTGCCAGTGGTTACAGCACCCGGGCTCAAAGGTTACATTTGCAATTGCAATTTGTTGGGTAGAGAGCATATGTAAATAACTTTGTCCGACAAAATACTTTGCAAACGCGTCAGTTTTATCCCCCAGAGGGAATTGACTCAATTCTTTTGGATTCATATTTTTTTCCTCCAAACAACGTTTGATTATTTTTGCGGGAACACCTCCCACAACGGTATTTGGGGGTACATCTTTGGCAACAACGGCACCGGCTGCAACAATTGCTCCATCCCCAATGGTAACGCCGGGTAAAATAGTTGAATTAGAGCCAATCCACACTTGTTTTCCGATATGAATGGGCTTTGGAATGATATCACTGCGTTTTGCAGGGTTGAAATCATGATTTAATGTTGCCAATACTACATTATGCCCAATGAGCGTTTCATCCCCAATGGTAATACCGCCCTGGTCCTGAAATTTACAGCCCATATTGATAAACACATGTTTTCCAATTCTGATATTTTTTTACCGCAGTCTGTGTAGAAGGGGGGAATAATCCAAATGTATTATCCACAGGTTTCCCAATGATTGTTGAAAAAAATCTGACGAATTTCATCGGGGGTATGATAACTGTTGTTTAATTGAGCGGTTAATTTCAGTGCTTCCTGTGCTGCTTTGTGCATAAATTGATGCACTTCTGACCCGGTATGTACCGTGTTCCCCGCGTTTAATTTGTTTAAAAATTCTTGCAGTTGCATAAATGTTCCTCTTATTGGTAGGACTTTCTTAAAATTTCCACACAACCTTCGTGCGGCAGCTCGCAAGGGTTTGCTAAGAACAAACCTCCCATGGTTTCTTTTGCATTAGCCGCAATTGCTTCAAATTCATCTGGGGTAAAGCCGTATTCACTCATTTTTAATTGCTCTACACCGCATGCCTTCTGTAAATTTACAAGGGCTATAATAAAATCTTCCGGTTTATTTGCATTTGGAATTCCCATTACTTGCGCCATCTTGATAAAACGTTCATCACAAGCGTGGTGCTCAATAAAGAATTCATAAAATGCTTTGGAAATCATAATCAGACCTGCTCCGTGAGGCAATTCATGGTGAAATGCGCTCATTGCATGTTCAATGGAATGTTCCGCTGTGGTACTGCAGATGGTCATAACAATGCCGGAAAGGGTATTTGCAAAAGCAACATGTTCGCGTGCTTCTATGTCATTTCCGTCTTTTACTGCGCGTGCAAGGTAAGATGCGATATTTTCAATTGCAGTCAATGCGTACATATCGCTCATCATATTTGCACCTTTGGAAATGTAGCATTCCGTAGCGTGGAATAATGCGTCAAAGCCTTGGTATGCCGTAAATTTTGGAGGGACAGTTTTCATCAACTCCGGGTCGATAATAGAAAGAACAGGGAATAGTTCGTCCCAACCGCCAAATCCGATTTTTTTCATTTCGTTCATCATGGCTGATGACGCCCCATTGGTCTGCTTCAGAACCGGTGCCTGCGGTTGTTGTAATACATACAATGGGGAGCGGTTTCTCCTGCATGGGCTGACCTTTTCCGCTTCCGCCCACAATATAATCCCATAGGTCACCCGGATTGGTGGCCATAAATGCCATCGCTTTGGCAGCATCCATAACACTGCCGCCGCCCAATGCAACGATAAAGTCACACTGATTTTCCTTTACAAACGCAGCACCATTCATCACTGTAGATTTTAAAGGGTTTGCCTGTACTTCGTTGAATAGCACAGATGCAACACCTGCTTTGTTTAATTGTTCGACTGTGTTATCATAGGCTCCATTTTTAAAAACGGATGTTCCGTTTGTGGTTACAATCATTGCTTTTTTGCCAGGCATTTTATATTGAGATAATTCCGAAAGTCTTCCGTTACCAAATACAAATCTGGTAGGTACATACATGTTAAAACTCATGTGAACAGCTCCTTTTTTGCTTGATATGGTATAGCAGATAGTCAAGGTATTCCAGTTGGTGTTGGTCTTTGTGAATTTGTTCCAACAATTTTTTTCGATGTCTGTTTAAAAAATTCAGTTGTTCCTCCGGCCGATATTGAAAAAACAATAAAATTTCCTGCTCAGAGAAACCAATGTCTTCTAAATTTTTCTTTACATCTTGTTCCGTTTTATGATGTTCCATGCATCTGCCTCCTTACAAGATAATTATAATCCTCATGGATGATAGATAGCAAATACTTATTTATTATAGTTTATCATAGTTGACAGGAATGGATATGAGACATACAATAAAAACAAAAAGAAGGTGAGACAATGGAACTGCGTGTATTAAGATATTTTCTTGCTGTGGCAAGGGAAGAGAATATTACAGCGGCGGCCGAAAGTTTACATGTAACACAGCCGACGTTATCAAAACAGCTTATGGATTTGGAAGTACAGCTTGGAAAAACACTTTTTTAAGGGGTAAAAAGAAAAATAACACTTACGGAAGAAGGTATGTTTCTTCGAAAGAGAGCGCAAGAAATTGTGGATTTAGCAGATAAAACCGAAGCAGAGTTGATGACGTCCGATGATGTGGTAGAGGGCAATATTTATATTGGAGCCGGGGAAACACAGGGGGTTCATTTGATTGCCAAAGCAATTAAAACACTGCACAATCGATATCCAAATATTCGATATCATTTATTTAGTGGAAATGGGGAAGATGTTTCTGAGCGTCTTGATAAGGGTTTAATTGATTTTGGTCTGTTTGTAGGAAATATTGAGTCTAAAAAATATGATTATTTAAAACTTCCTATGGCGGATACATGGGGATTATTGGTGCGCAAGGATGATCCGTTAGCAAAACTGGAATGCATTAAACCGAATGATTTGTTAAATGTACGTCTTTTAAGTTCAAGACAGGCGCTAATACAAAATGAATTGTCAGGGTGGCTTGGATATGAATTTGAAAAGTTGCATATTGTTGGTACGTATAATTTAATTTACAATGCTTCTTTAATGGTTGAAGAAGGTATGGGAGCAGCACTTTGCTTAGATGGCTTGTTGAATACTTCAGGAAACAGCAATTTGTGTTTCCTGCCGTTTGAACCTGTTTTAACGGCCGAGCTTAAAATAGCATGGAAAAAGTATCAAGTATTTACAAAAGCTGCGCAAAAATTTTTGGAGGTATTGCAGAATACCTTACATATAAATTAATTTATATACAAAATGTTTAATTTATATAGTTTATTCTCAAATATTATTGCAAAATATACAATTTTTTAGTAACATAGCAATATATTAATTAATGAAAAGGGAGGTTTTTTTGTGAAAAAAAAGGGTACAAAATAAAGTATTGGCGATACTGTTGTCTTGTATGTTTATGATTGGCCTATTTCCCACTGTTGTATTGGCTGAGGGTTACGAATCGGAAAGTATTCCGGCTGAAATAACATCTGCGAATTTTTCCGGCGGCAAAGGAACAGAAGATCCTTACCAAATAGCAAATGCAGAAGATTTAAAAGCTTTTGCTGCAAAAAGTAAACGAAGGAGAAACTGCAATTTGCGGTATACTGATGTCGGATATTGATTTGAATCCCGGTATCACTTTTTAATGAAGACGGTACCTATACCGGCGGAACACCTGAGCAATGGATACCTATCGGAACTAATGGAAATAACTATTCCGGTACATTTTATGGTAACGGAAAAACGATTATTGGGCTTTATATCAATAACACTAATGATGATTATCAAGGACTGTTTGCTCAGAGTACAGGCACAATTCAGGACTTGGGCATTGTAAACAGTTATTTATGTGCACACGATTATGTAGGTGGTATTGTTGGACGCAATGGTACAGGAAGCGTGATTAACTGTTATAATACAGGAACGGTTATTGGTCAAAATAAAATTGGAGGCATAGCCGGATATAGTTACTCTACTATACAGAATTGTTATAACACCGGAGCGGTCACAGGGGATGTCAATACAGTTGGAGGTGTAACTGGACACAGCGAAATGGTGTTGGAAAAATTGTTATAATAGCGGTACGGTAACGGAGGAAACGATGCGGTTGGCGGAGTTGTCGGAAGTTGTTACGGTACTGTCGAAAATTGTTATAATATTGGCAATGTCATTGGCAAGGGAGGCTCATATGATTCCGTAGGTGGTATTGCCGGAACCTGTGGAGCATATAGTAGAGCAGGCACAATTCGAAATTGCTACAATACCGGTATTGTAAATGGAACAAACCAAAACGTTGGCGGCATTGTTGGAAATACCGGAAGAAAAGGTAGTATTACAAATAGCTATAATGAAGGCGGCGTTGTTGGAAATTCGGAGACAGGAGGTATCACTGGCTACAGCAGCGGAACAATTGCATACTGCTATAACATTGCGGATATAAGCAATATTGGGTATGGGTATGTAGGTGGTATTTGTGGACAGATTAACGACAACGGAACAGTCGAGTTTTGCTACAATATAGGAAATTATACAAGTAGTAGCTCTGACGCGAATCCGGTGGTAGGAGGTCGTACAGACAAATCTATTGTAGAAAATACATATTACGTTTCTGATGTGGAAAATGAAAACGGAGGAAAAACAACAGAGCAGTTTTCCTCCGGTGAAGTTGCATGGCTTTTTTGAATGGAGATCAGACCAATTTAATATGGAAACAAAATTTAGACAATGGCGAGGCAAAAGATAATTATCCGGTATTGAACGGCGGAGATGTTTATAAAGTAAACAAATATGCAACCTGTAATCAGTCAGATACACCTGTAAGTGCGTACAGTAATACAAACGCCGATATATCAGGGACTCATAGTTTAATCAAGCATGATGGCATATCCGCAACTTGTACTGCACTGGGAAGTTTAGAGTACTGGCATTGTGAAACCTGCGGTAAGAATTTTTGCAGACGAAGCAGGTCAACAGGAACTTACAATAGGAACAGAAATAGCAGCATTGGGGCATGAAATAGTAAAGACCGATGCAAAAAAGAGCCTACCGCAACGGAACCGGGAAATATTGCTTACTGGTACTGCCAGCGTTGCGGAAAATATTTTCAGGACGAGGCGCTGACACAGGAAATTACGAAGGAACAGACTATTCTTGCATCAACAGGAGAGATGATACCTTCTGCTCCACAGGAAGAACAAACAAGCGAAGATAATTCGAATGATAGTCCTCAGACAGGCGATAATACAAATATTATATTTTTTGTCTTCAGTTATGTTAATAGCAGGTGCAGTTTTAATTGGCGTCTACGTTTATATTCAAAGAAGAAAAACGTAACAATAATCTATAAATTAAACTAGTTTTGTACTATCTGTTTAGTCAATATAGATATTATGATAAGAACAATTGTATAACATAGAGTAAAATAAAAAACCCGGTGAATTCACCGGGTTTTTTATTTTAATTATTTAGATTTACTCATTTTTCTGATAGTGAAAGATACAATCGTTAACAATGCTGCAGAAGCAAAAAGCAAGAGAAATATAAAGAATACTAGAGGAATTATTTCCTGTTTGAGGTGATGTTAATGAACCGTTTTGTCCGTTGTTATTTGATTCTGTCATGTTATTGTTATCTTCTGGGTTTGGTGTAGGTTCCGGGTCTGGTGTAGGAGTAGGTTCTGGTTGTTCTGGTTGAATTGTGATATTTTCACCGGAATTTAGTGCATTGCCATTTACCACAATGTTATTGTTGGTTTTATTTTGTAACAGTAACACCTTCCGGAATTGTAAGGGTACTGTTTTCTGGTACAACTTGAATGTTAATAGTTTCACCGGATTTTAATGATTGTACAGCAGCATCAAAATCAGTCTTACCTACAACAGTTTTTATTTGACCATTGCTTTCGATAGAAGCTACGTACTCAGCAGCAGAAGTATCAACGTTTTCTCCTAGAGTTGTGTGGAATACACCACCGGTTACAGCAACTGGTGAAGTGCTTTCTGAACTTACCAATCCTGTAACAGTACCACTGGAAATACTAATATTTCCGATGTTTTGAGCGGTTACATTTCCGTTAATAGTTGCCCCATCAATTACAATATTTGCAGGAGTTTTTTCATTACCTTGGTATGTATAGTTAGATGCAATTACATCTCCTGTAACAGTACCGCCATTTAGTGAAATTTTTCCGCCATTAGTAGCGTTCACGTTACCAATCACTTGTCCATTTTCTAAAGTAACGTTACCGCCTTGATAACCGCCCCATTTGTCAGAGTCAAAAGCGATTCCGCCCGCAGCAGCTTGAACGGCACTGTTGCCTGTAATAACGGTGGATCCATTATTATTTGAAACGATGATCTCAGTCAAATTATCTTGACCGGAAAGTGTAGCATTGCGAATTGTTAGGTCACAGTAGTTTTGGATTAGTAATTTTGCGGTTTTTGAGGTTAATGTTCCATTTTCAATTGTAACAGTAGAACCTTGTAGCAATTGAACACCATTGGTTTCAGTACCGGATGAACCAACTAATGAGTTGATATTCCAGGTAAAACCATTTAAGTTAAATACAATGTTTTGATCTTTTTCACTACAGCACCGGCACCTTCAAAATCCTTATTTAGTGTAATTACAGCCTGTGTATTGTCGGCGGCAACTGCGGCCACAGCTTCCTGTACTGTATCGTGTTGAGAAGTATTTTCTCCTTGGGTTAAGGTAACTGCTTTTTCTGTTTCAGCAGCGTTCGCTTTGATAAATGAACTTGCAATTATAGTAGAGAATACTACAGCAATCATCATAGCAAAACTCAGGGAACGTTTTAATAATTTTTTCTCCATAACTTTTCCTACATAATATATTTCATTATTATAATATAGCATGATATATGTCTTGTCAAATTTAGTAAATTAGGGCTGTATGTGATAGGATTATAACAATTAATTTTTATGTTGACGAGCGCGTTAAAAGATAAATTGGGGGTTGTGAATATTTTAATAAAGGATTCATAGTCTTTTCTTTATTAAAAAGATAGAATATGTATTCTGTATGATTGTAAATACGGGAAGCAAAAAGACTATCAGATACTATATTTAAGAAATTCGTACGAAGATGCGTTTTATAGATTTGATATTTGTATTGATACTGCAAAATAAGTAGGTTATAAATATATTTCCGGGAGCGTATAATAGAGTGTTTTTGCAGATATGAGAGTGGTGTTTGTAAATGGACAAGAATTACAGGTCACAAATTTTTTATATCAATGCCATATAATAAAATATAGATATTTATGGATAAAAACAGCAGAAAATTTGGTATGGATTCGGAATTGAAGTTACGGTTTTTCGGTGTAGACAAGATGAATTTTGAGTTTATTTTCAACACTGGTATTACGACAATTGTTAGAGTGGCTGGTTACTATGCGTTAAGAGAAAAAGGTGAATTCTCTATATTTTTATTATGGTTATAATAATTTGAAACCGAACATATGGAGATTTAATCCGAGAGGAGATAATAGTTCACGTTGTATTACATTGAACGTATCATCCAGTCTGTTGCTGAAACTGTACTTAAAGTTTCCGTATTCAGCTGGGTAGTCGTTGAACAGTGGGAGAGATGGTATTGTAATTGTTTCTTTTGATAATATGGCTCTTCCCGGTATTCCTCCAAGCTGGTAATAGCTGTCTATAAAATCCGCGTCATTGTAAAAGCCAAGGTTTAAGGATTCGTCTCTTCCTTCATATTCTACGATATAACGGCTTCCCCATAGTATTACAGGTTACCTTGTATGTTGCATTTCCGTTGTTATACACCCAAACATATTCTCCGTTTTCATCTGTGTACGTCCGATGTTTTGCCATCCAGGCCATTAATGAATAGTAAGGGTTCATAGTGGGGTCGGGGTTTATCACAATAAATGCAAAGATATTTTCCGTAGTCATGTTGTGGAGCAACATAAGAATCGGTATAGCTGCTGCCGCATTTTTTTGACAGGTGTGTACGGTATATCCCTGTGATGAACACGTAGCAGGTATTACGTTTTTTAGTATATAGATGTGTACAAGGCTGTATTTTTGCAGTGCTTTCCTCTGTAGAAAAATTCTGTTCTACAGTATTTTGTAACGACTGTTCTTGAACGGACTCGGAATGTTCTGAGTTTTCTTCTTGAGAGGAACTGTCTGCAACGGATTCGATACTTTCTACGCTTTCTTCACTCAAGGTTTCTGTTATAACATAGGAAGAGGTTTCAGGCATTTCGTTGCTGACCGGTGGTGTTTGTTCTGACAATACACAAAGAGGTATCGCGATTGCTACGGCAATGCACACCGTTATTGCTGTAGACAATATCGCAATATTTTTTTAGTCAAAAGTTGTTTTAATCGACTTTCTTTTTCGTTATGTTTCATATTTTTCATTCCTTTTGATTAATCACAGTTAAATATAATTTGAGATTTCACACACGGTTAGGTGTGAAATCTTCACATACATATAATAAAAGTCTTCCAATCAGTTCATTTAACAGAGCTACATGAAGCTATCATTGCATTGCGCGATGATTTTACAGAGGTCAAATTGGAAAATGTAACGGAAATATGTGTGACTGGATCATAATGATATAAAATAAAATTTTTATTTTATTACAGACCAATTCATAAACGAAAGAGATTGATTGAAATTACAAATGGTATTCTGCTTTTAACCAGATATCGTAACACTGTAAGATAGAATAAAAAGTAACAAAAAAATAGAAACAGCCAACGTAGCCTATATGCAGAGATAGAGAGATTTGAACTCTCGCGCCGGTTGCCCGACCTACCGCATTTCGAGTGCGGACCCTTCAACCACTTGGGTACATCTCTTCAGAAATTGCATTAAAATTGGCGTCACTGTCTGTGTACAACAGTATCCTTCAGCAGTCAGTACCGAATGCTTTATATAAATTGCTATGGGCTGCCTGCACCAATGCAAAAGAATTTGTTATTGCTTGGGGAAATTTTGTACAAGTTTTGGCAAAGGAAAGTGCATTGGACACATCTGCACAGGCTATGACACAAGCAATTTTATATCATCAAAATCCGTTTTCTCTCAAGGCTGCAGAAGGTACGGATATGCTTCCTCTTGGTTTAACAGAAGCTGCCAAAAAGAGATTTATCTATTTTAACAGAGGCTGCAGCGCTTACTCCGCAAGATGTTTTAGATTCTTGTGCATTTCGAGAGGAATTGAAGTGTTTGAATCTTCCTCATTGGAACACAGGGGCATGCAATGAATATCTTTGTGGAACGCCTGATGCTGTAGTTGCAAAGCTCACCAAATTTTACCGTGAACATGGATGCGGTATATTTGCAAAATATCGTGCGTTTATTTGGAGGAATCATACCATTATTCCTGTAGAATATCCTGACAAGACTCAAATGTCAGATTTAAAGGAATATGAGGAACCACGCCAGTTGGTAATTGATAATACAGAATCTTTTTTGAACGGATTGCCTGCTAATAATTGCTTACTATATGGAGACAGGGGTACCGGAAAATCTTCAACCATTAAAGCAATTCTGAATCAATATTACACACAAGGGTTGCGTGTGATAGAAATGCCAAAAAAGAATTTTTGATGGATTTTCCTGATTTGGTAGCACAGATTGCTTATTTGCCAATGAAATTTATTATTTTTATTGATGACTTATCTTTTTCGCACCAGGATGATACTTATGCGTCTTTAAAAGCGGTGTTGGAAGGCGGCGTTGCAGCAAGACCTGAGAATACCTTAATTTATGCAACATCCAATCGCAGACATTTGGTACGGGAAACATTTTCTGACCGAGATGGGGACGAAATTCATCGCGGAGACACCATTCAGGAAAGTTTATCTTTGGCGGATCGTTTCGGTTTATCGGTTAATTTTAGCTTGCCAAGCAAAAGAAAAATATTTGGCGATTGTAGAAGAACTGGCAAAACAGCGTGGTTTGGAAGAATATATAGATCAATTAAAGCAAGGTGCCGAGCAATGGGCAATTGCCCGAGGAGGACGGTCACCTCGTTGTGCACGTCAATTTATGAATTCAGCCGAAGCAAAAAATAAAATTGGGAAGAAATGCTTAACAGACAATCTTTACAAATAGTCGTATATTTGATACTATTGTGTCAAACAAAGTCGAAATAGCCCCCCAGATAGGAGGAACCAGCATGAAAATTTGGAAGCGATTTTTGGCACTGGGATTGGTTACTATTATCACAGCAATGATGTTTGTAGGCTGCGGAAGCAGCGATATCAGTGAAGGTGTTGCAAAAAAAATGATTATCCTATTACAATTAATGGAGTTACCTTGAACAGTCAGCCTACAGGAGTTGCGGTTTTGTCTCAAAACATAGCGGATGTAATTTTAACGGGTGGTTTTGAGGCGACCTTAAAAAGCAAAAAAAGCGAAGATTGTACGCAAGAAGATTTATCGATACTTCCTAATCTTACCATTGATGATGTCCAGGAGATGAAAAACTTAGGTGTAACGTTGGTATTGGTAGATGCAGCACCCACAGAGCAGCAAACTGCAGCGTTAGAGGCACAAGGCATTCAGGTACTTGCTATTTCTCCGGCAAAAAGCAGAGACGATTGTAAGCGCTTGTACCGAGAAGTAGGGTCTGCAATGGTAGGCGGTAATACTGGTTATACGAAAGGTGAAAAGGCATGTGATAATGTATTCTATACATTGGATGATATTACACGATTAGTGCCATCAACCGGAACACAGTATACTGCTTGTTATCTGTATGATTTAGAAGGACATGTAGCTACGGGAAATTCTTTGTTTGGCAGTTTGATTAGCTATGCAGGGTTTTTCAATAGTTTTGGCAATGAGTTAAATAATCAAATAGATATCAATAATCTTCTGGTTGCAAATCCATATTATATTTTTTGTGCAGCAGGTGTAAAAGAACAGCTGGAACAATCGGAAGACTTTAAAAATTTAGATGCAGTAAAAACGGACGTGTCTATGAAATGGAGCCTTCTCTGATGCAGCGTCAAGGAAATACGATGTTAGATACCGTTACAACCATGTTGAAACATGTGTATCCTGAGTTATTTGTAACCAAAGAATCGAAAAAGGACACCTCCGACAGTTCTTCTCAATCAGATGTTTCCTCTGCAGCTGATACCACTTCCAGTGAAACGCCGGCAGAGACACCTTCTTCAAATACATCAAGCGCTCAAGGTACGGTTACCAAGCCGGATGCGGTAGCAAATGCCGGTACTTTACAGTACGGCAGTTCCGGAGAAGCGGTAACACTTATGCAAGAACGATTGCATGAATTAGGTTATATGTTTACAACTGTAAACGGTACATTTGATGATGGGACTATGCAGGCGGTAAAAGATTTCCAATTATTAAATGGATTTTCCACTTCAGGTATTGCAACGCAAGAAGTGTTGGACGCAATGTATAACTCCAACGCTACACCCAGAACTTAATATCACTGACGAAAGGTACTCCGGAATATCCCCAAAAAGGGCACCCGGATATTACCTAAGAAAGATAGAAAAACGACTCAGTGTAGAGTTGAAATAGGCTCTGCACAGGGTCTTTTTTATTTGCGGAAGGCATGAAAATAACGCATTTCCGGTATTTTTTAGTGAAAGTGTTCAAGTCACAGGGACTCAGAAAAAACTACGGGGAACGGCGGTTTGGTATAGTCAGGAAGATGATAGGGCAATACGGGAGTTTGCTCTTTTTAGAATATATGGGGCTGCCTTTTTCACAATAACGCAAAAAGGACTTTCTATTTAGAAAGTCCTTTTTTTATTACAGTTACATTTTATAAATTTATTAGTGGCCCAAATAACTTAATGAAAACCATGGAAATGTATCCGGTATACAAGAGCCTACAATAATAAATGCAAGGGAACAAGCCGCTACAAGACCGCACACCACAATTGCAATGGTAGCAGGAATTTGTTTTTCTTTTGTGTCAAATTCATTTCTTGCAATAGATGCCAAACACATACCAATGGCGGCAACCCCAAAGGCAACAACTGTTCCCCAGCTAATCCAACATACCGCAGCGGATGCGGCCGCTAGTATAAATGATGTGATAATCAGCCATGTTCTGTTTAAGAATCGTTTTTCCCAAACAAACAAAACCATAAAGAATCATGCCGAAAATAACGCCGTATGCCAGGTTTTCCGTTGCCACAACTACAATAGCAGTCATCAGCATAATGACAGTATCTTTAATAGGATATGTATGCATTTTGTATAAGGTAGGCCATTTAATTGTGCCAAAGCATACGGTGAACATAACAGCGATTAATGCAGCCAGCGGAATTAATTCCATAAACCATCCAAGGCTGAATAAAAGAATTGCCATAAAGATACCAATTAAAAATGTAGAAAGTCGGCCTTTACCGCCTGATTTTTGATTGGTAACCGCCATAGCAATCATACCGCAGCCGGGAGCTGCTCCCAACATACTGCATGCAATATTGCCAATACCCAATCCGATACATTCACGGTTATTACGGCTTTTTACACCGTTTTCTTCTTCCAACAATCTTGCTGTTAACAAGGATTCAGCAATGGCTACCAGAGCAATTGAAAAAGCAGTTGGCAAAATAGCCACAAGACACTCTGTTGTAAATACACCGGAGATATTTTGTAAATAATTGTCCGAAATGTTCGAAACTAAAAGAAACAGAACCCATGCTTCCTACTTTTCTACGCTGCTGCCGGATGCTAACGTGTATGTAGTAATTAAAATAAGAGCAACAAGCGAAGAGGGGACCCTTTTCAGGAAAAACACGCGTTTTTGCAGAAGAGGGAACAAATAAATAATTGCAATACCTACTGCAATTAAGATATAGGTTTCCCAGCTTTTACCGATACATAATTTTACCTGGGAAATAAAATAACTGTGGCAAAGCCGTTGACAAAACCGTTCATAACGGAAGTTGGTATATATTTTTACCAAACTACCAAACCGGCATACACCTAAAATGACCATAATAATACCGGCTAAAAAAAAATGGAAGCAAAAATGTACTCAGGATGACCATTGTTAAAGTATTGAGAAATCAGTCCGCTAAGTACCAGTGCTGTAGAGCCGGCCCCTGCTGAAACAAGACCCGGACATCCGCCTAAAAAGGAAGTAATAATGGTTAGGAATATACAGGTAAACAGTCCCATATAAGGCGGCAGTCCCACAACAATCATAAAACCGATTACCTCCGGAATCAGTGCAAATGTGGTTACCAACGAGCCGCATAAATCTCCAATAGGATTACCAAACCATTCTTTTCGTTCGCGTTTCAAACGCTCAGCTAATTGCATAAAATAATACCTCTATTCTTTTTACAAATTAGCCGTAACCGCAGTGCATAAAATTTGATTCTATGCTGCTTTGGTCTTATATACAATATGGCAAGTTACCATATTATCCTCAATGTTTCATGCAAAACAATTGCTTTGCATGTTTTATGATAATACAATTTAATGGATTTTTCAATATATTATTTTATTTTTTATTCATAATTTCTTCATAATTAAAAAGATGTACAAAAAGCAGGTTCCATATAGAACCTGCTTTTTGTTACTTTACTGTTATTATTTTGCCTGATATGGTGTTTTGATATTGGTTTTACCCAATAAGTAATCAGTTGATACATGATAATAATCCGCCAAAAAAAACCAAATGGTGCAATGGAAGCTCAAACTTTTCACACTCATAATCAGAATAATATTGGCGTGAAGTTTTTAATAGAGAGGCTACATCGCTTTGCGTTAAGTTTTTGGCTTTTCTCAATGCTCGTAAAATCATTCCGCTTTGCATGATTATGGTCGATCCTTTCATAAAAAGGTAATCAAATATGTAAAGTTTACTCTAAAAGCAACTCTTATTCTCCCACATTTATTTTAGAACGTCAATTGTTTGTTGAGCGAAAATAATCAACAACATTAATTTCATATAAAACATTAATATTTCTTTTTATATTTTTTGCGAAACCTCAATTCTCTTAACAGAAAGGCAGCGTTTTTTACAAATTTGTTTAAAGTATATAAATTCAGTGTTTTTATATGATTCGCAGTAGATAAAGTGTTAAGTTTTCATAAAGTTTTGGCAAAAAAACACTAAAATCGAAGTGATGAAAGGGTATTTTTGTCTTTTTAAAATCAGTTCATCATTTGGTTTTTCTTACAAATAAAAAATCAGTGGTTGATTTTACGGAAAAGAAAGAGTATGATAAGTCCGTGCTAAACAGCGCGGTCAGTCGCAAACTCCTGACCTAAAAAAAAATACTACGGAGGAATTTAATATTGAACACTGCATCGACAAAAAGTATTCGCTATTTGGTGCAGGCTGCTGTCATAGCGGCTATTTATGCCGTCTTAACACTGCTTGCGTCATCGCTGAACTTGGCGTATGGTCCGGTGCAATTTCGCATCTCAGAATTTTTAACGGTTTTGCCTATGTTTACTCCTGCGGCCATACCGGGATTAACTTTGGGATGTTTTCTTGCAAACCTGGCCAGTCCGTTTGGACCGGTGGATTGGATTTTTTGGTTCTGTTGCTACTTTGTTGGCAGCAGTGGTTTCTTATTTATTAAGAAATGTTAGAATCAAAGATATTCCATTTTTGGTTCCAATGGCGCCTGTGCTATTTAACGCTCTGGTTGTGGGGGTTGAATTGGCTTGTTTCAGTGATGTTGGTTTTGGTTTCCAAAACTTTAGTTGGGTAGCATTTGGTTACAACGCCCTCACAGTTGGCGCAGGGAGTTGGTCATTTGCTATGCACTGGGATTACCATTTGCGGTTTTCCTATTAAAAACAAGTTTGGCGAAAAAATATTCTTAATGAGGAATTAAAGGATTATGAAAGAGCCATTGTCCATCGGAAAAAGAATCAAGAACATTGCCCCTGTACGGTTAATTGTAATTAGTTTTGCTTTGGTTATTTTAATTGAGCAACATTGTTAACATTGCCAATTTCTGCAAGAGATGGTCAAGCAACCAATTTTGTAGACGCATTGTTTACAGCTACATCTGCAACATGTGTAACAGGTTTGGTAGTTGTAGATACATGGACCCACTTTAATGGATTTGGACAAGCTGTTATTTTATTTTTAATACAAGTAGGCGGGTTGGGAATTGTAACATTTACAACAGGTTTTACTGTTTTAATGCGCCGAAAGTTAAGTTTGAAAGATATGATGCTTGCTTCGGAGAACACCAGCGGAAGTGGTTTGGAAATACCAAGATTATTAAAGACTATCTTGTTATTTACAGTTACCGCTGAGCTGATTGGTGCATTGATTTTGATGATACGGTTTGTCCCTAAATTTGGCGGATATGGCGTCTGGATTTCTATTTTTCTGGCAGTATCGGGCTATTGTAATGCCGGATTTGATGTGCTGGGCTTTGAGTTAAAAGACGGAAGTCTGACAAACTATGCGGGTGACCCATTAGTTTCCGTAACTTTGGCTTTGCTGATTATATTGGGCAGGCTAGGCTTCATCGCAATTAGCGATGTATACTTTAAAAAGGTATTTCCGCATATTCAGCGTATCTATCATCGGAATAAAATGCGGTCAAAGCAAAAAAGTCGGGTTAAATTTTCATACTCAAGTTGTTCTTATGACAACAGCTACGTTGCTAGTAATAGGTACCGGCGTTATTTTGTTGTGTGAATGGGATAATACCATGTCGCATTTAAATTGGGGAGAAAAGATAAATGCTGCCTTTTTTCCAATCGGCATCGGCGCGAACAGCCGGATATGCTTCTATTAACATAGGCGGTGAAAGAAGTATTACGCAAGTATTTACCATACTTTTGATGTTTATTGGTGCGTCTTCGGCCTCTACCGGCGGTGGTATTAAAACAACCACATTGGTTGTTTTGCTTGCAACTGTATTTAGCGTTATGAGAGGCAATGAAGACACGGTATTACTGCGCAGAATGATTGATAAAGCAACGGTGTACCGTGCATTGGCCATTACATTTGTCGGCATGATTATTGTTGCAGTTCCAACTGTTATCATAGAGACAACCAATCACAATGTAGGATTTTTAGCTTCGCTGTTTGAATCGGTTTCAGCATTTAGTACCACCGGCTTAACCATGGGCATTACGCCTACATTGAATATTGCCTCTAAACTGGCGCTGACGTTTGCAATGTTTGCAGGGCGTGTAGGGCCTGTATCGTTGGCTTTGGCACTTGCCATGCGTAAAGGAAGACATTCCAGCTCTGTTTTGCCGGAAGGCAAAATTATTGTTGGTTAATGAAACTCTTTATAAAATATAAGATTGAGAGTTTGTTCTGTTTTATAAAGATATGATTGAAACAAAGGACTCCAACGGCATAATGGTCGTTGGAGTCCTTTTTATTTGTGTTTGCAGTATAAATTTTATGTACATTATCCTGTGAGCAAAGTAATACAGCCGCAAATTCAGTTTTATTTGGTATGTTACAGCACAGTGAATTCTTTTTACTGTTGTTCTGCTGATTCTTCTGCTTCGGTTTGTTCAGTATCCGTTATTGGAAACAATTCAACCAGTAAGGTTGCAATACGGTTGTCTTTCATCAATTCTACCGTAAACTGTACGTTTTTATATGTAATGGTAGGGTGTTCACCTTCACGTGGCAAATGCCCCAGTAACTCCACTACAAAGCCTCAATGGTATCATACTCTTCCTGTGGAAGTTCCATATCAATTCATCACTGACTTCGTCAATAGAGGCTATCCCTTTCATACGATACGTAGTTTCATCTATTTTTACAATCTCTTGGTCTTCCCTGTCGTATTCATCTTCCATGTTGCCTACAAGAGATTCCAAAATATCCTCCATGGTTACAATGCCAGCAGTTCCACCGTATTCATCAATTACAACTGCAATTTGCAAAATAAGGTTTCGCATAATATCGATAACAGATGCGGCGTTATTCATATGGTTGCCGACATATTTCAGTAAATCTTTTTACATATACGATACCTACGATATTATCTAAATCCTCGTGGTATACGGGTACACGGGAGTATCCTCCTTTTAACGACAGCTGAACGATATCGGAAAGGGTAGCAGTATCTTCCACAGCTACTACATCTGTTCTGTGGGTTGCAATATCGGAGGCAGTGGTATCGTTAAATTCAAATATTTTGGTAATCAGTTCTTTTTCATTCTCTAAAATTGCTCCAGTTTCTTCACCTTTGTCTACCATGGTGAGGATACCTTCTTCGGTGATTCCTTTCCTTTTTGCGTCAGGTGCCACGCCAAAGATACGGCTGATTTGTGCCACAATGGTATACAAAATCCATGTAATAGGGAATAGAAGAATACAAACGCCGTTGTAAATGCCACATATACGCATAGCAACCCCATCTGACCTGAAAATACCAATACGGCGGGGAATCATAACACCAAAAATAAGGAAAAAGATAAGCAGAATAAAAGCGATGATAACCAATGCAAAACCGCTTAAAACAGTGTGATGAATTGGCATAAATGTTTCCATCCAACCAATGAGACTGGGAGCAAATTTTTGGTATGCAAATGCACAGGCAAAGAACGCAAACATGGTGGTTAATACCTGATATGTTGTAATGGTTTTAGGGTTGTTCATTAATTGTAAAATACGTTTTGCCCGTTTATTGCCTTCTTCTGCCTGTTTGTTCATGTTATGTACATTTACGTTTAAAATGGAACTTTCGCATAGAACAAAAAAATGCATTTAAAAATGTAAATAGCAGAAGAATTAAAATTGTTAAGAAAATATTACTGTCGGGTTCGGGTCCCATAGTATTCCCCTTTCAAAAGGAATTTGTTATTTTGCTTATATCACAATATTACACTATTTTTAGCTAAAATGCAAAGAGGGCAGTATATTATTTCATCTTTATATGTGAATAGGTGAAAAAATAACAATAATTTAGAAAAAAATTGCACATTTTACTTTACAATTATTCAATAAAATGATAAAATTTGTTGTATGTATAGGTTGAGTTCCTATCGTTATTATAGGTCCAAATATAATAGAGTTTGGCCAATCCTTTAAGGAGGACAATTCCAATGGCAAGAAAAATGAAAACTATGGACGGTAACAGCGCTGTTGCTCATGTTTCTTACGCGTTTACAGATGTTGCTGCTATCTATCCTATCACACCTTCTTCCGTAATGGCGGATGAATCAGATAAACAAGTTGCAGCAATGGCAGAAAAAATCTATTTGGCAGAGAAGTGCAGGTAACAGAGATGCAATCCGAAGCTGGTGCAGCTGGTGCAGTTCACGGTTCTCTATCTGCCGGTGCTCTCACTACAACATATACAGCCTCTCAAGGCCTTTTGTTGATGATTCCTAATATGTATAAAATGGCTGGCGAGCTTATGCCGAGCGTTATTCATGTGTCTGCACGTACCATTGCAGGACATGCGCTTTCTATTTTTGGTGACCATTCAGATGTTTATGCTTGCCGTCAGACTGGCTACGCTATGCTATGTTCAAATAACCCACAGGAGGTTATGGACTTGGGCGCGGTAGCACACCTTTCCGCAATTAAAGGCCGTGTTCCATTTTTACACTTCTTTGACGGTTTCCGTACTTCTCATGAAATTCAGAAAATTGAAGCATGGGATTATGAAGATTTAAACGATATGTTGGATCATGATGCTGTGGACGCATTCCGTCGTCGTGCGTTGAATCCGGAACATCCGGTATTACATGGCAGCGCACAAAATGGTGATATTTTCTTCCAAAATCGTGAGGCTTCCAACAAATATTATGATGCTGTACCTGAAATTGTTGTTGACTATATGAATCAGGTCAACGCAAAAATCGGTACAGACTATAAGCCATTCAACTATTATGGTGCTCCTGACGCAGAGAGAGTTATCATTGCTATGGGTTCTGTATGTGATACTGCAGAAGAAGTGATTGATTACTTAACTGCAGCCGGAGAAAAAGTAGGTCTTGTAAAAGTAAGACTGTACCGTCCGTTTGTAGCAAAATATTTATTAGATGTTTTGCCTAAAACAGTAAAATCCATTTCTGTATTAGACAGAACAAAAGAGCCGGGTTCCATTGGTGAACCTTTATATCTTGATGTTGTGGCTGCATTGAAAGGTACAGAGTTTGAAACCACTCCTGTTCTTTCAGGCCGTTACGGTTTGGCATCCAAAGATACAAATCCAAGCTGTATTGTTGCGGTTTATCGTAATATGGATGCAGCTGAATCTAAAAACGTTTCACAGTAGGTATCAATGATGATGTTACCAATACATCTTTACCTTTGCTGGAGAATCCGGATACAACACCTAAGGGTATTCACTCCTGTAAATTCTGGGGTCTGGGTGCAGACGGTACCGTTGGTGCAAACAAAAACTCCATTAAGATTATTGGTGACAAAACAGACATGTATGCACAAGGTTACTTTGCATATGACTCTAAGAAATCCGGTGGTGTTACCATTTCTCACTTGCGTTTTGGTGACAAACCGATTAAAAGTACATACTACATCAACAAAGCAGACTTTGTTGCTTGCCATAATCCATCCTATATTGACAAATATGATATGGTAGAGGATTTGAAAAAGGCGGTAGCTTCCTTCTAAACTGCTCTTGGGATTTGGATGAACTAAACCAAAGATTACCTGCTAAAGTAAAAGATTCTTAGCAGAAAATGATATTAATTTCTATACTATCGACGGTATCAAAATTGGTAAAGAAATTGGTCTTGGCGGACGTATCAATACCATTCTTCAGGCTGCTTTCTTTAATATTGCAAAAAATTATTCCGATTGAAAAAGCTGTTGAGTATATGAAAGATGCAGCAACAAAATCTTACGGTAAAAAGGTGAGAAAGTTGTTGCAATGAACCATGCTGCAATTGACCGCGGTGTAACAGATGCAGTAAAAGTTGAAATTCCTGCTGATTGGAAAAATGCAGTGGATGAAACTGTACAAGAAGCAGCAGTAGAAGGCCGCAAAGAGGTTGTAGATTTTGTAAATAACATTCTAACTCCAGTTAATGCACAAAGAGGCGATGCACTTCCTGTATCCGCATTTGTTGGAATGGAAGACGGAACCATGCCTCAAGGTACCGCAGCATACGAAAAACGTGGTATTGCTGTTGATGTTCCGGAATGGATGCCTGAGAATTGTATTCAATGTAACTTCTGTGCATATGTATGCCCTCACTCTGTAATTCGCCCAATACCAATGACAGAGGCTGAAGTGGCGGCAGCGCCTGAAGCAAACCAAATCTATGAATATGACAGGTATGCCTGACCTGAAATTTGTTATGACGGTTTCTACACTGGACTGTACAGGCTGCGGTTCTTGTGCGCAAGTATGTCCTGGTAAAAAAGGCGAAAAAGCATTGGTTATGAAACCAATTGATACTCAAATGCCTTTCCAAGAAGTATATAACTATGGTCAAACCATTGATGAAAAACCTGAAGTATTTGAGAAGTTTAAAACTTCTACCGTAAAAGGAAGTCAGTTTAAACAACCATTATTTGAGTTCTCCGGCGCTTGTGCAGGCTGTGGTGAGACTCCTTATGCAAAATTGGTGACTCAGTTGTACGGCGACAGAATGATGATTGCCAATGCAACAGGCTGTTCTTCCATTTGGGCAGGTTCAGCTCCATCCACACCATATACCGTGAATAAACAAGGCCGCGGTCCATCTTGGGCAAACTCTTTGTTTGAAGATAACGCAGAATTTGGTTTGGGTATGAATTTGGCACAACGTGCAGTTCGTGACAGATTGAAAGAGCATGTTGAGAATATTCAGAATGCAGATGTAGCAGCAGAAACAAAAGCTGCTTGTGCTGCTTATCTTGAAACATTCGAAGACAGTGATACAAACTTTGAAGCTGCTTTGACATTGACAAAAGAGCTGGAAAAAATTGCTGATTGTGACTGTGATGCAGGTAAACTGGCGAAAAAAGTTTTGATTGATAAAGACTTCTTAGCGAAAAAATCTGTATGGATTCTTGGTGGTGACGGCTGGGCTTATGACATCGGCTTTGGCGGACTGGACCATGCAATTGCTACCGGCGAAAATATCAATATTTTAGTATTTGATACAGAGGTTTACTCTAACACAGGCGGCCAGGCATCGAAAGCTTCTCCAATTGGTTCTGTTGCTCAGTTTGCCGCAACAGGTAAAAGGTACTAAAAAAGAAAGACCTTGCAGCAATTGCTATGAGCTACGGTGATGTATACGTTGCAAGTATTGCAATGGGTGCAGATTACAACCAAACTCTAAAAGCGGTAAGAGAAGCAGAAAGCTATAATGGTCCATCTGTCATCATTGCTTATTCTCCATGTATCAATCATGGTATTAAAAATGGTATGAGTACAGTACAGGATGTTGAAAAACGTGCAGTAGCTGCAGGTTATTGGAGCCTATTCCGTTATGACCCACGTTTGAAAGTACAGGGTAAAATCCATTTATGCTGGATAGTAAAGCTCCATCCGCAAGTTATCGTGACTTCTTGATGAGCGAGGTTCGTTACAATGCGTTGACACGTTCTTTCCCAGACCGTGCAGAACTCTTGTTTACAGAAGCAGAAGAATTTGCAATGGATAAATATCAACAACTGGTAAAATTGGCACAAGGCTAAATAGAGTATATTTCGATATAAATAAAAGCTTCTTTGCATACTTATGCAAAAGAAGTTTTTTATTTTTGTTGTATCACAATTTTATGTATATCAAATGATAATTCTATTATAACAATGACGTATAATAACACATATCTGCTATCAGAGGATATTATATATCGAAAGATATGGAAACAAATGAAGTAAGTATGTAATCACAACAGATAATTTGCAATTGTAATCGGTGTGTAAGAGTTTGATTCATCAGATACAAAGAATTCCCTCCTACAATTAATAGGAGGGAATTTTTTAAGCAGATACTTCAACAGAGGTTTCTTTTGAAGTAGATTGTTTTAATTTTTTCCATATATTCGCATTCTCAATCATCAGTAGAATAGCCACAATTAATACGCCGATGAACAAGTATATTAGTCTTGCAGGCCAAGCAACTGCGCTTTCTAATCCTAGACTATGGGCGCTGCCCAATGCACTGATTACAACAAAAATTTGCTGGAATTGATATTTATTGATGTAGGTATAAATATATCCTGCAACGAGTAAAACCAATGTTGAGATATTCAGCCGGAATGATAAAGTCAAAAACAGATATGTAGATGAGACCACCGATAATTGTAGCAAAGATACGATAAGCAGTCCGATGAGCAGTTTCATGCGGTTTTAATTGAGTCAGAGATAGAATAGGTAGGCTGAGCCATAACGTACGAGCGGAACCAATCATATCTCCTATAAACATGGCAATGGTCATGCCAATTGCCATGCGCAAGAAAAAAATTTGGTTTTAACGGAAGTATAGGCACTGGCTGTATTTTTTATAGCATCCAAGACACCTACTTTAGGGCAGGGCTTTTTTCTATGAACAATAAAGTAAACAATTCCAACTAATGCGCCTCCGGCAGCTTAAACTTGCCATACGCATACCGAAATCAATGTCGTATACGGGGGTGCTTTTGCGTGAAAATATAACAGAGTAAAAATGGCATAAAAAGAACGGTACTCTGCTCTTTGACCGGACAATACCATAATGGCACATACGGTAATAAAGTTTATCAACAGTCCAAGCCACGGGTTTATGGCTGCTACAAATGCAGATAATCCGGTTAATACAAATAGTCCAAAAATAACAAAGGGAGCTTGGGTATGTTTTATACCTATATCTAATTTTAAAAACATTAATAAGCCTGTTACAATACAAACGCCTGTGTAGGTTGCGGTTGAACCAAACAATGCGCTGAAGCCAACGATAAATAGAATAATAAAAGCAAACAGAAGTGTTTTTTGTACCAATTAACTTTAACACTTTTATACTTTTTTTCGTAGGCTTTTTCTCATGATTCAATTGAGGGTCTTTTTTGTTAGATGCTGTATGTTCACGGTCTAACGTCTCCAGTTCAACGTGTTCCATGACAATATGACTTCCTTTCTAAAATAAAAATTACAATCATCTAAAGTCTGCAGGCTTTAAAATTATATACTACTATTTTTGAGAAATAATGTAATGATAACATATTTAAAATATTAAGTTGTGAACAAATTTTTTAATCTTATAAAATTTAAACCGGCATTATCAATCGAGTAATGCCGGTTAGGTTAAATAGATGATTTTTATGGCGTGCTTTCATTTTTTGTATTTGCCCGTAAATTCTGTCCATTAGACGGAATTTTGCACATAAACTAATAAAAACTACAATTGCAATGCCGATTAACACGAACAAAATACGCATTTCGAATGCCACATCTGCTTGCAAGAAGACCATTGCTCCGCTTAAAGAGTTTAGGGTAATAAATATCTGTTGTATCCAGTAAGTGCGCAAAAATAAATAAATATATCCTGTTAATATAAGCAGTACAGGATGCCATGGATCCGGAACGACCCATTCAAATAACACAAAATATAAAATACCGCCAATAATGGTTCCAATAATTCGATATACAATTTTTTTGCGGCTTTCATTTACAAAGGGATGAACTAAAAG
>VOFC01002929.1_pt1 | contig 103691 bp, 117 predicted proteins | sample 5384161 | NCBI WGS metagenome assembly VOFC01 (sample SAMN12384722, study PRJNA508395) | human gut metagenome | isolation source: healthy gut B | host: Homo sapiens
CATTTCCGGGATCAGTTCCTCCACCACCACATACAGCATGGCTCCGGCAAAAGGTCAAGGGCTTTGCGGTACTATAAGCTCGGCGAGACTCCTGCCTACTACATTACCGCATGGTACAACCTGTTGAGCGGCAAGTGGGAGTTTGGCAAAGTCCACGCCACCGAGACTACCGTGGAGGGCGTCACCGTGGAGCTGACCACCAATGGCCGCCACACGAATTACGAGATGAAGCTCTCCGGTTTTGGTCTGGACACCAGCACCAACAAGGTTTACGGCGTAGTGCTGACCACCGCCGATGGCAGCGAGTACGGCCTGCATCATGTGACCAATATCTGGCACCGCAGACAGAAAATGGGATTTGTTCTGATTCACATAGCGTATTTTTTCCTAAAGCTACAAGATGTGTCATACTTTTCTTGCTTCACTTCAATAAATTTTTCAAAACCCTCTTGACGCATTCTACATGCCGTGGTATTTTTCTTGTAAATCCCATTGATTTTGTGGATTGGTTCAAATTCATCCACAAGATGTGGTCGTGTTCATTTTGAACACAGCCACAGAAAGTGGTTGGTTATCACCGTGAGACCCACCACTTCAGTGAGGGAAAGTCCGCAAAAGAATTTACCGAAAATCCATCGCTATGCTGCATGGGCGGTATTTTTCTACATTTTACGGGGAAACGCACCTTGAAAATTTCATGAGCAGTCGAAAATGGACTGACGATGGAAAAGGCACAGGCCCTCGGCCTGAACTTCTGCAAAGAGAACTTTCCAGGTCATCCTGCTATCGTCTGCACCCACCCGGACGGGCACAACCATTCGGGTAACATCCATGTCCACATCGTGATCGGCAGCGTCCGGACACGAGAAGTGGAGCGCAAGCCCTATATGCAGAAGCCCCGTGACTGGCGTGAGGGCATGAAGCATTCCAGCACAGCCATGACCATGCGGCATTTGCGTGTCGCAGTCATGGAAATGTGTCAGGATGCCAAGCTGTACCAGATCGACCTGCTCAGCTCGAAAAAGCGCGTGAGCGAGCGTGAATACTGGATGAAACGGCGCGGTCAGATGAAACTTGACCGTGAAAACGCAGCCCTGCTTGCCGCCGGACAGCAGCCCACACAAACGAAGTTTGAAACCGCAAAAGAAGTTTTGCGGAAGCAGATTTCGGAGGTTCTCAATGTTGCAACGAGTTTTGAAGATTTCTCGGACAGGCTCTTGCAGCAGTACGGCATTACCGTCAAGGAAAGCCGTGGACGGCTCAGCTATCTGCCTGCTGGAAGGACAAAGTTCATCCGGGCGCGCAGCATCGGTGACAAGTTTGAGAAAGAACTCGTGCTTGCCACCTTGAAAGAAAATGCCAAGAGCCAGCCCATTATCCTCCACAACAATCTTGAGGAAGAACCCGACCGAATCAAGAAACTGGTGGACATTCAGGCGAAGCTGAAACAGGGTAAGGGCATCGGCTACGAGCGTTGGGCGAAAAAATACAACCTCAAAGCTATGGCACAGACCTTGATCCTCTTGCAGGAAAATGGTCTGCTCAACGAGGACGCACTCGACCAGAGAATCGCAGAGCTTGACACCAAGTTCCATGAATCACTGGCCGTAGTGAAAGACCTCGAAACCCGCATGGCAGAAAACAAGACGCTGCGCAGCCACGCTGCTGCCTACAAGCAATACCGACCGCTTGCGCAGAAACGGAACGCTGCCAAATCCCCCGCAGCCTTTGAAGAACAACATCGTGTAGAGCTGACAGCATACCGGGCGGCAGCAGCCTATCTCAAGGCAAACAACATCACCAGCCTGCCCAGTCCGAACAAGCTGGAAGCGAAATACTGCGCGCTTGCTTCCGAAAAGGCCCAGTTTTATGAGCAGTACAAGGAAGCCAAGTCCGAGCTGCTCAAGCTGAAAGATGCAAAACAGAATGTTGCCCTGTTCTTCCGGGGGAGGAAAAACAGACGCAGCATCACGAGAGAGAAGGAGTGTGCGTATGATCAATCTGAAAATCGACCCGGAGTTCCAGAATCAGATTCCGCCGCTGACGGACGATGAATACAGGCAGCTTGAAGAAAACATCCTCAAGGAAGGCAAGCTGCTCTCTCCTTTGATCGTCTGGAACAACACCCTCGTTGACGGCCACAATCGTTATGCCATCCTCCAGAAGCACCCGGAGATTTGCTTTTCCACCATGCCGCTCCGATTTGAAAGCAGAGAAGAAGTCCTCGCATGGATCTGCAAGAATCAGTTGGGGCGGCGTAATCTTACCCCGGAGCAGAAGCTGTTCCTCATCGGGAAGCAATATGAAGCGGAAAAATCCTCTCATGGCGAAGCCCGCAAAGAATCGCATGATGAAAATGGCCGATTTCACCGGAGTTCTCAAACTGATAACTCCGGTGAAGCCATAAAAACCTGCGAACGAATCGCAGAGGAAAATGGTGTAAGCAAGGCAACTGTACTTCGTGCATCGAAGTACATGAAAGGCGTTGAAATTGCTGAATCCCTGATTCCCGGTATGCGGGAGAAGATTCTGAACAAACAGGTAAAAGTCAGCAAGTCTGATATGCACCGCCTTGCACGAGCCAACTATGATGCCCGCGCACAGACCTTGCAGGAAATCCTGCACCCGGAACTGAAGGTTGAACCGAAGCCGGATGCCGATGGCATCATCCGGGAACCGGGAAAGGCACCTGTGATGCCGTTTCAGAAAATCGAATCGGTTTACGACAGCGATGCTTACCCGGAAGAAGTGCGGCATGATTATGTCGCACTGGAACACGTTACAACACGTTTCCGCACAGAGTTTGACTATCTTCTGAGAACTATGCCAGACACAGCACAGCGAGAAGTCATTCTCGAAATCATCCACAAGCACAAGGAGTACCTTGATTCTCTGGAATCTGCGCTCGCAGAGGATGAGCAGACAGCATAACAAACAGGCCCATTGTATGCTGTCAACGGAAGTCCAAAGGAGTGTGCGTTTGAACAAAAAGAAAAAGTCCACAAACATTTCCCCGTATCCCGATGAAGCCATCGAACGTCTGGCACGGGCATTCTATCCGGCGATCCTTGCCTGCTGGAACAGCGAGGAAGGCCAGCGCGAGTTTGCTGCGTGGCAGGCGGAGCAGGCTCACATCTCCGGCAAAGAAAAAGGCGCACCCTGTTTTTGTTTTGTGATAATCTTTTGCCCATATTACTTGAAGCCACCCACTAACTCTACATAGCAGAATCCAGTAGCCGGTTTTCCGAGATAGGTTCCTTTCACTTGGCTTGCAGCTTCATACTTGCTGATGTGCTCTGACACGATTTCCTGCTCTACCGGATACGGCGCGACATAAAGTTTTGCATCCAAGTCTTTGATTTCTACTGTAAATTCAATTGGATAATTCTGTCCGGAAGCCTGACTGTACCATTTTTTGGCCTTGAACTGTGTGAATGGGGTAACATCAACGACTTTATTCGTTCCATCCGCGTGAAGAACCGTTGCCCAAGCTCTTGTAATTTTAGCGATTTCAACACACCAGAGACTGAGTTTGTCTCCGTTGTCCATATTTAAGTCCATCCAATACCAGTGAATAGTTCCGCCCGTTACAGGGTCATCGGAACCTTCTCCGGTTTTGCTCTTTTGGGTGGGGACTTTTTGCCACTGAGCACAAAGGGTATCTGAGGAAACAGGTATCCGCTGAAGATGGCCGCGTGTCAAACCATGCATCCCCAGAGATTGGATACGTTTTTCCGTTTAAGACGAGTGTTCCAGTAGGCTTGATTCTTGGCTTTGAATACTGCTTTACGCCAATGACAGCAATCGAAAATTCGCCGGCCCCACCGTTCATGATGATGCCATCTTCAAATTCAAGTTCCAGATCAAGTGATGCGTGTTCCATAAAAGCAGTAACGCGCATGTTGCGAAGATCTCCCTCCATCGAACCATTTGGTACGATGATGCCAAAATGGTCTTCTGCAAACTTTGTCTGATCCATCGGATAAAATTTATCTTCTCCCAAATATTCGCCGGTCGTTTCATCTGTAACTCCGATCACGGAATTCAACTTTAAGGAACCGTCCTTGTCTTGCCATACCATCTGGTGATATAAATAATTCAGTTTATGGCCTTCTGCTTCAAAGTGACCAATGACAAACCATGAGCTGGAATTGTAAGTTCTATCCCACATGAGTTCGTTCTCAGGATCATAGGCTGGCTTCCTGTTCTTGGTCAATCGGATCACGGCGTTATTCAACAGCTTCATAACAAGATCTCCTTTTATACGGGTCAGATTGAAAGATCTAACAGTGGTTTGATTTTCAACAGATGTTTGATAATATGATACTATCAAGAGCCGCAGCATTGTGCAATGGTTGATTTTAATCGAACTGATGAATATTGAACAGTTCAAGCTCTACTGTTGAAAAACAACTTCAGAAAATCGTTGAATTTCCAACAGGTGATTGATATAATACAATCGTGCAAAATAGAGGAGATGATCTGGTGAAAAAAGAGGATAGAAGAATCCAAAAACAAAGGCGGCGATCTCTGCTGCGTTATTCGACCTACTGGAAGAAAAAGATTTTGACCAGATCTCAATCAACGACATCGCAGACAGAGCGAATGTGAACAGAGGGACAATCTACTTTCATTATGCGGACAAGTTTGATTTGTTAGATAAAATCATCGAAGATCGACTGGAAGACCTTCGGGCTGTATGCTCTCCGATTCACTGGGATTCTACGGAAAAAGAACTTAAACATTATTTCACTGCGGTGTATCAATTTTTTGAGGATAACTACAGGTTCTTCTCTGTCATGACCAAAAGGGGCGGTACCAGTCGCTTTCAAGATAGATTCAAACAGCTAATTTTACAGGAAATGACAAGGATTCCGGTAGCATCAACGAAGGATAGCAACGAAATATTCTTTTTACAATTCCGTGTGAGTGCTCTTGTTGGCGTCGTAGAATGGTGGATCAAAGAGGACCACAGTTTATCCGTGAAAGAAATGGCAGACAATACCGTAATTCTATTCATCAGAAATAAGTGACGCACACAAGAATCACGCTGTGTTTGGCCTTTTGTAACAAAGAAATCTTACTCATTATCGAATAAATTGAACCATCGCCGAATAGACCTTGGTCGCTGTGGAAGTGCAACTCCTAGCGAATTTCTGTTTTTACAGACTTCATCGCAAGGTGAATGTTATTCTTCTTTTGTTGTTACCCATTTCAAATATAACAAGAACGATTATGCGACCGAATTGGAAAAGAAATGCCAAACCCCTTGCTTTGGTGATCTGCGTGGGACTGCAGGTTCTGTTCATCGTAGAATTTGGCGACCACAAGGCGGAGATCTATTCTGCCTATTTGCAGAATATTGCAATGTCCATCGCCTATCTCTACCTGCTGAACCGGCGGCGAAGCTCCAAAGGACAGACAAGGCTCATTGCGATCTGTAAGTGGATCGGGACCCTGACACCGACCCTGATCGGTGTCATCGAGCGGAATAGATTTATTGCTGCGACCGGAATCATCTGCTTTGTGCTGGACGGACTGTATTTCTTCTGCCTGTCCTATGTGCAAAAGAACGAGCAGAAATAATTGTCGATCCGGTGCGTAAAGGCCTAAATATTTTAGAAAAGGCAGGATGTTCTCATGGGAGCATCCTGCCCTTTCTATGTCTTTAATCTTCTAGCCCGTGGCACCCAGCCGCATTCTTCAAATATTCCTCCGGGTTACCATTCAGAATCAAATCGGCGTAGCTCAGCGGATCATTGTAGATGAGATAATCCAATTCCGACCTCTGCGCCATGGTCACATCCAACGCATCCTCGACCCCGGTGCAGTCGATGGAAATCTTTCTTCCATCCCGGAGCAGCAGCTCCACGCAGCCGGTGTCCATGTTGAATTTGCAGGTTCTTTCATCGTACTTCATACTCGTGTCCTTTCTACCTTACGGCACCTTTACAGTTGTGACCTTCGTGATACGGTTCTTCTGATAAGGTTTTGGACACACAGCCGTCGGGAAGGAGCCTTCATTTTGCTTTCCGAAAGAAAACAAAAAATCCGAACCCTTCTCCTATCGAGAAAAGGTTCGGATTTTCATGGTTTGGTGCACTGCTGACAGCACCCCTGCTTCCACCGCATCTCTACCGCTCGGCGTTTACGAACTTCCACATGGGTTATTCCTGCGCACTGGCGTGGATCCTGGTGGTCATCATCGGCCTTGCTATCGCTATCCTGTTCAAAACCCAGAACGCATGGGTACATTACGAAGCTGAATAAGGAGGTTTTTCCATGGTTGGCGAACAGAAGAACAAAAAAATGGCTTCCGTTGTGTTCCATGTTTTTTCCTGCCTGTTGGGTTTTATCATGATTTACCCGCTGCTGTGGCTGGTGGCGAGCTCATTCCAATGATACGATGTTCAAGAACACCTATTCCCTGTTGCCGGAAAGCTGGGGCATCATCAAAAACTACAATTCCGGCTTTGCCAGCACGACGGGGTACAGTTTCGGGCATTTCTTTATGAACTCTGCCATCGTTACGGTCATCGGCGTTGTCTGCACGATTTTCTCCTTCCTGCTGGCGCCTATGCGGTATCCCGCGTCAAGTTCTTCGGTGCCAACTTCTGGTTTGGCTGCATCATCATGACCATGATGATCCCCGCACAGGTCATGGTCGTTCCGCAGTACATTATCCTGAAAAAGCTCCACCTCAACGATACGCTGCTGGCCATGATCCTGCCGTGGGCATTCGGCGGTGCGTTCTTCGTCTTTTTGATCGTGCAGTACATGCGCGGCATCCCCAAAGAGCTGGATGAAGCGGCCATGATCGATGGCTGCTCCAAAATCGGTATCCTGTTCAAAATTCTGGTGCCCGTTGTTCAGCCCGCTATCGTTTCGGCGGCCATCTTCGCGTTCTACTGGATCTGGCAGGACTTCTTCCAGCCGCTGATTTTTTGTCGGCAGCCCGAAGAATTACACCATTGTGCTGATCCATGGTGCGGATGATTACTGGCTTATCAACTGTTCCAACATCAAGCCGTACGCCTTTTTGCTGGATTTGATTGCCCGCTGCTGGCGGGATGGAACCGTGGACGCGGTACAGCAGAGCATCGCCTACACGGTTGCCTATTATGGGCTGCTGCATCGGAGCGATGTTGCCCAGTGCCTGACCGACTATGCACAGTTTACCGTGCCCTATGGCCCCAATGAAGACGACCGCGTGGGTGACCAGTTCTATAACCACGTACCCCGGATGCTGATTTCCCAATTTGTAAAAGACCGTACCTCTCCTGCGGATGACCTGCGCTGGCTTTTTGATGTGCCGACCTTGGCGGAACAAAGCACCCACTGCGCCGAGATCTTCCAGAAAGCGGCCGAAAATTATGCCGTCTACCTGCGCCAGTGCGAAAAAACTGCCGCGGAGCTGGCAGAAGAGCGGTTTTTTATAAAACGCGGCGGGGATGGCAGGGATGATGAGGCTGCCAACTCCGTTTCGTTTTACATCAGTATATTCTTTTTTTCCTATTTGGCAAGTAGGTAGACCGCACTTTTGCCAAATTCCGCATATTTCACAATTTGAAACCGCGCAGGTCCAGTGCGCCTGTGCCGCGGTAGGTGAACCACAATTCCTGTTCGCCATCCAGCTGCAAAGTGCCCATCGCAGTCTGCCAGGTATTGCTGGCAGTTACCGGGAATACAAGGGCCAAGGCACCACTTTCCTTTGCGGCAATTTCCAGCGTACCATCGCCAGTGCAGCGATAGGTAACTGTAAGATTGGTACCGGGATGCAGCAAAAAGCTGCGGTAGCCCGCGTTGGAGCCATCGCGCAGGTTGGCAACATACTGCTGGGCAAAAATATCGCCGTCAGGGCCATCCTGGGTGATGTAGGGGTGCTCTTCGCCGATGGTGGTTTTGGCGCGATAGGGGCCGGCACCGTTGGCGGTTTGCAGGCAACAGGCAATACCCGCAGGGTAGCTGTATCCGCTTTTCAGCGGGCCATCGTTCAGCCCGCAGGAAGTGACCCGCACCTGGGGAATACTGCCATCCGGCAAAAGCGTGATCTTTTCGGCGCAACCCTGGCGGGAATAGGGCGTGCGGTTGGTCTGACGGTGGTAGAACACATACCACTGACCGTTGATCTCCACAATACTGCCATGGTTGGTACCGGTATAATTGCAGGGCACAGTGCGGCCATCCAGCCCAATATCGCCGTTAGAAACAATGGTTCCGCCGTAATGGTAAACGCCCTGGGGCTTATCCGCCACAGCATAGCACAGTTCGTGATTCTGGGTGGAAGAATAGATCAGATAATAACGGCCATTCGCTTTGCGCAGGGACGGTGCTTCAAAAAACGGGTGCTCCGCAAATTCGGTCCCCTCAGCATCCGCCTGCTGGGGCAGAACGATCTGTGGGGCTTCGCGCACGGTACACATATCGTCTGCCAGTTCAATAAGCTGGCAGCCCTTGGTAACCAGATTCATGGCAGCAAACTTGGGGTTGATGCCTGGAATGGGGCAGAAACCGCTGACAAGATATACCCGACCATTATCGTCCACAAAAATGCCGGGGTCATACTGGAAAGCGTCCCCTTCTTTCGCGCCCAACAGGGTTCCATCCGGGTAATGCACATGGTCATAAAATTGGAATGGCCCCACCGGGGATTGCGACACCGCCACCGAGATGCGCCCGCAGAATTCCAGTGCATAGAACAGATAATAGCGGCCATCTCCGCCGCGCTGCACATCGGGGGCAAACAGGCGCATGGCAGTACTGCCTTCAGCACACAGGGGATCCTGCACGCTGCGGTAACTGGTGCCCTCGTACCGCCAGTTGGCAAGGTCATCCGCGCGGGCAGACCAACAGACATAATCGTTCAGGCAGAAATCATTCCCGCCAAAGCGGTCATGGCTGCCGTATACATACACTCGGCCATTGAACACATGAGGTTCGCCGTCCGGCACATACTCATAGGATGGCAAATACGGGTTGACTGCCTGTTTGGCTTGGTTCATCTTGCTCTCTCCCCTATCGGGCAGCTTTCGCCGCCCGTATTTTATTGCATTGTGGTTACACCATCAGGGTCTGCCAGATTGCCGATGCCGGCAGCACCAGCAGCAGTGCCGGGATCATGTTAGCGATGAGGTACTGCTTGATGCCGCTGACCCGCATACCGGCCACAATGGTCAGCACACCGCCGCAGCTGATAAAATCCTGCAGCATTTCGGGCGTGACAAACGGTGCAATGGCCCCGGCCGCAAAGAACAGCGCCAGCATGACCGCCAGCATGGGCAACGCGATCACTGCCACCGCCACGCCTAGCGTGACGGCAAACACTGCAGCGGTGCACAGATCTAACACAGCCTTGGATTGCAGCACGGCGGGCTGCCGCTCATCCCCTCTACCAGCACGCCATAAATGCCAAACCCGCTGGCGCAGAACAGCACCACAACGGTGATGTAACGCTCCATATCAAAGTTAGCTTCATCGTGCGGCAGTTTGCGGGTGACAGCGCCAAACACATGGGTGATGTGCTCTTCCAAATGGAGCAGCTCACCCAACAGAGTACCAAAAATCACGGCAATGACCACGGGGGTCATTTGGTTGGCTTTCACGATGGAGTTAATGCCAATGGCCATAGAAGCAAAACCAAGCACCATCGTCAATTTTTCCCGCAGGGCGAGGGTAAAGCGGCTGCCAAGCACAGTGCCCAGCAGCCCGCCGATCAGCACGCAGCTGCAATCCGTCAATACTCCAACCGGCATCATACGTTCTCCAGCTTCTGCAGCAGGTCGTTCACCGTCACGTTGGCAAAACCGGGGATGACCAGTTCAGCCTGGCCCAAAATTTCAGGGGCTGCCAATGCCAACGGCTTTCATGCCCGCATTGTGGGCGGCCTGAACACCGGCCACGGCGTCCTCAAACACCACGCAGTATTCGGGGTCGATACCAAGATCTTCGGCACCGGTCACAAATACTTCGGGGTCGGGCTTGGCGCGGCTCACGCGGGTTCCATCCACCACAGCGTCAAACAGTTCGGTAATGCCCAGTCGGTCCAAAATCAGCGGGCTGTTTTTGCTGGCGGAGCCAAGGGCTATCTTGATGCCTGCCGCATGTGCCTGCTTCAAAAAGTTCTCCACACCGGGCAGCAGTTCGCTTTTTTCCAGCTTTTTGATGTACTCCACATACCAGTCGTTCTTGCGCTGGCAGAGGGCCTGCTTTTCATCCTCGGTCATTGTGCGGTTGCCGATCTCCAGGATGATCTCCAAACTGGCCATCCGGCTGACGCCTTTCAGGCGCTCATTGTCCTGCTCGGTAAAGGGAATGTCCAGCTCATCGGCCAGGCGCTTCCAGGCCAGAAAGTGATATTTGGCGGTGTCCACGATGACGCCGTCCAGGTCAAACAAAAATCCGTATTGGCTCATTTGTATCCTCCTGTTGTTGGTTGGGGTCAGTTGTTTACATCCGGCAGGCCGTAAAATTCGTAGGTCTGGCTTTTTCCCGGTGCGCTGGTCAGGTTGGTCACGCAGTATTGCGGGGCTTCCTTGGCGGCGCTGGGATAATCACGGTAGCGTTCGCGGTCATCACCGCCGGCCCCGGTTTCCGCTTTGGCCAGTACAGCGGCGGCAGCCGCATGACGTTTTTGCAGCGCTTCGGCGGCAGCAAAATCCACTCTGCGGGCGGCAGCTGCGGCAAAGGCGGCGGTTTCGTCCGGCTGGGCATCGGCCAGGTTGGTGGTTTCGTTCGGGTCAGCAATCACATCAAACAGCTGGTTGTGGATTTCGTCCCGGTGGCAGGTGATGAACTTCTGCTGCCCATGGCGGGCCATGCAGCTGTAGGTCCAGCCGCCCTGCGGCAGCTTGTCCACAATTTCACTCCACACGGTGCGGTCAGCATCGGCGGATTCACCGCGCAGCACGGCAACAAGGCTCTGGCCATCGGGTTCCGGCAGCGGATCTGCCCCGGCCCAATCACACACGGTGGGGCCAAGGTCCAGCAGACTGACAGGTGCTGTTATCCGCTGACCAGCCGCCACGCCGCTGCCCGCAAACACCATGGGGATGCGGACGGACTTTTCAAAAAAGGACTTTTTGCCATAAATTCCGTGTTCGCCCACGGTATCGCCGTGGTCGGAAAGATAGCCGAACAGTGCAGGGGTACCGCGGTTTTGGGTGAACACATCAAAGGCGGCGCGCGCACGGCCGATCAGGCCATCCGTGTGCTCCACCAATCCTTTATAGGCGGCCTGGCAGGCCAGCACGATTTCCGCACGGGTGTTGGGTTCCTGCAAATTACGCTGCTGGGCGTTCAGCCAGGGTTCATTCCCCTGCCAGGTGGCGGGCAGCTGGGCGGTTTTCAGGTACTTCAAAAACAGCTCCGGCGGTGCAACATACGGGAAGTGCGGGCCATAGGTGCCCACCACAATGAGCTGCGGTTTGCTGTGGGGCTGGGCAAGGTACTGTTCCAGAGCATCCAGCACCATATCGTCATAACACACAACGGGCGAAGCGCCGCCGCCGACCACATCAATGCACCATTTATAGCCCATCGTCTGGGTATGCACGCCGAAATCCTGTTCCAGCGTTTTTTGTGGGCGCACCCATCCGCTGTTGGTAAAATCCGGGGCCACACGGCGGGTAAAGCCGTGGCGCTGGTCGGGGCCGATAAAGTGCATCCGGCCCACCAGCACGGTTTCGTACCCGGCAGCTGCCATCGCATGCAGGAAAGTGGGCGTTGTTTGAGGCAGGGTATCGTTATTGGTAAAAATGCCGGTATGGTGCGGAGCCAGCCCGCTGAGCATGGCCATGCGCGCCGGAACGCAGAGCGGGCAGGGGGTATATGCAGCGTCAAACGCGGTGCCCTGTCCCCGCAGCGCTGCCAAGTTGGGTGTATCCACCGGCATCTGCCCGCCCGCCTGATACTGCGGCGCGTGCTGGTCACTGATAAAAAGTAAAATATCGGGAGACATGAGGGACTCCTTTCGTTGAAGTTAGGAGTTAGGAGTTGATTAGGAATGAGGAATTGGAAAGCGAATTAAAAAAGAATAGAGAATAATGAATAATGGTGGTGGACCGCGGCGCGTTTGCGCCGCTCAGGAGATATTAGGTTGGCAGATGTTTGAAAATAGATGAATGACCCATAAGCCGATCCGTAGGGAACGGTCTTGACCGTTCCGAAACGATTGGACCAATGCCATGATGGGATTTGCGGAAAGACCCACGGGACGATGACGAGCATCGCCCCTACAGATCAAGGATTTGGCTTGCGGCATATCCTTCATGTTTCTCCCCGGCGCGATAAGCGCATCGCGCCTTACAAAAGAGTGGCCGTCTGTCCTAATTTTCAACACCGAGCCTTCCCCTAGCCCCAATTCCTAACTTCTCATTCCTAATTCCTAATTAAACTCTTCCCTCCTACTTCCTAACTCCTAACTATCTCACAAATTCCGCTGCCATCTTCAGGCTGTCATCGGCCTGGGGGTACACGCCGCATTTATCCACAAAGGCGTGGCCGACGCCGCAGTAGTTCACCCAGGTAACGGGCACATGGGCGGCGGCAAGGTAATGGGCATAGGTTTTGGCCTGGCGGGTCAGATAGTCGTACTGGGCGGTGATCAACAGCGTGCGCGGCAGGCCGGAAAAATCGCTGTCCCACAGGGGCGAAACGGACGCCATGCGGGAGTTGACGCCCTCCGGCAGGTAGTTATCCTCGCTGCGCTTGCCTGCGTTCCAGATGGCCAGGATGCGCGGCACGATCCACTCACTCTGCGCATCATCGTAAATATAATCTTCCAACCCAAAGTGATAGTCCTTCAGGCCGTCGGTTTCCCACACGCTCAGCGCGGGGTAATACAGCACCTGGCTGTTGACCATGCCAAGGCTGCGGTCACGGTCGCGGTGGGCGCACAGAGCGGCCAGGTTGCCGCCGGCGCTGTCCCCTGCCACAGTGATTCTTGCGGGGTCAATGCCCCTTGTTTCTGCCTGGGCATGCAGGCGGCAGAGCAGCTGCCAGCAATCTTCCAGCGCAGCAGGCCAGCGGTGTTCGGGGGCCAGATGGTATTCCGGTACCGCCACAACAGCGTTGGCCTGCTCGGCCAGATAGCGGCAGAAAGGCAGCACAACCTTGCGGCTGCCGTACTGCCAGCCGCCGCCATGCAGGTACAAAATGCAGGGGCGGCCCTTGGGCGGGGTGGGGGTTTGGGGTTGGCAATAGGTCACATCAAATGGACCAGACGGTCCGGCCATGCTTTCTTCCCACTCTTCTAGTTCGGTGGTGGCAAGTTCTTTGCCCTCGATGTGTTCATTTTGCAGCTGGCGCACCAGCTGAACGTTGCCGCTGCGGATGGCTATGATCTTGGCGTCCGGTTTGCCGTTGGATTCCCGGATCTCCGCCAGAATTTCATCGCTCAGCGCACCAATGCGCCCACCGGGCAGCAGCTTTACAATATGATTCACGCCGTTCTGTTTCCATTGCAGCGCAGGCAGCGGGGTGTTCATGGGGACCTCCTTTGGTTAGGTAGGAGTTAGGAGGGAGGAGTTAGGAGTTGGTGACGGGACAAAGCCGTGCGTCGGGAGAATTAGGAATTTGTAATGAGGAATTAAAAATTGGTGGGGCAGCATGTGTGATAGACATTGATTGCACATTATAAAATGTTCTGTAGGGAACGGTCTTGGCCGTTCCGGGGCGGTGGAATAAATGGCGTGATTGAATTTGTGGCAAGGTCCGTCCGGGGCGTCGGGGACGCCGCGGTCCACCACAATTATTCTTTCTGATTTATTCATGATTCTTTTCCGGCACCGGGGTCCTCTCCCTGCCCCAATTCCTAACTGCTCATTCCTAATTTCTAATTGAAAAAACTCCTAACTCCTAACTCCTACTTCCTAACTAATTTACAGGTGTGCGTCCCACTTGCCGCAGAAGGCATCCACGGGGCTGTGGCCCTTGAAGGTGCTGCGGCCGGTGAGTTTTCTATCAACTGGTGCAGGCAGTGGTCGTTATTGCTGTAGCAGTTGATATAAGTCTTGACGCGCGGGAAATCCTGCAAATGGTAGGGGTTTTCCAGCGAGACAAACACAGTGGGAATATCATTCATATAATGCCCGCAGTCCGCGCCCATGGGCTGCTTCCATTCAATGCGCACCACGGTCTGGTTGCTCTTAGTGGAAAGGTTCGCCACATATAAAATCAGGTCGTAATTGTTCACGACTTCTTCGTACTTGGTGGTAAAGCCTTCACCATAAGGCTGGGGCACAAAATCGTCGATCTCAAAGCCTTCTTTTTCCAGCATGGCGCGCAGCTTGGCGCAGGCCGGGGCAACCTTATAGTTGCCCTCACCGCCCGCTGCGGGCTCGATGGTATAGAACAGGATCTTCTTGTAGCGTTCCGGGGTGATGGGCAGCACACCAGGCTGCTCTTTAACCAGAGTGATGGCCTTGTCGGCACATTCCTCGGCCCACTGCTGGTGCTTGGCGCAGCCGATAATGGTTTTGGCTTTTTCAACATCCAGCTCCGGAGCGCCGCGGTGCAGGCCTAGAGGGCAGCCTTGGTGGCCAGGATGCGGGTCACAGCTTCATCCAGGCGTTCGGGGTGATGATGCCATCCTTGATGCCCTGCAGCATAAAGCCATAGTCTTCTTCCAGGTTGCGGGCAAACAGGAACATATCGGCACCGCGGGCAATGCTTTCGGGCACAGCGCGGCGGCGGCTCATGGCCAGGGTGTAGCCCGCCATCGTGGTGGCATCGGTGCAGATCAGGCCGTTGAAGCCCAGTTCCCCGCGCAGCAGGCCCTGCATCATCTCACGGCTCAGGGTACCGGGCATGATGTCCTCATCCTTGATACCGGGGTTCAGGCGGCGAGTCCAGGCGGGCTGCATGATATGGCCCACCATGGCGGTCAGGGCACCGGCTTCAATACCAGCTTTGTAGGCTGCGCCATAGGTGTTCATCCAGGGATCGCAATCCATGCTGTTGATAGAAGTGACCAGGTGCTGGTCGCGCTCGTCCTGGCCGTCACCGGGAAAGTGCTTGATGGAAGCGGCAAGGCCCATCTTCTGCACTTCTTCCACATAAGCACGGCCCATGCGGCGCACCCGCTCCGGGTCGCTGCCAAAGGTACGGGTGTTGGTGATGGGGTTGCGGTAGTTCGTGTCAATATCAATAATGGGAGCAAAAGCCCAGTTTGCGCCAACGGCGCTGGCTTCGGCGGCACAGGCATGGGCCATCTTGGTGGCCATGCCGATATCATCCGTTGCGGCAATTTCCATCGGTGCACCGACCAGCGTACCCTCGGTCACAATGCCGTTGCCGCCTTTTTCCAAGTTGGCGGCGATCAATGGTGGCACCTTGCTGCGGCTATAAATGTTCTGGGTGGCGGCGATGGCGCGCTCGGTGGGCACCACTCGGTACATACATCCGCCCGGTTTGAGGATATTGAACACATACTCAAACTCCTCGGGCTTACATTCCTTGAACAGCACACAGAACAGCTGGCCAGCCTTTTCTTCGGTGGTCATGCCGGCCAGGGTAGTGTTCACCCATTCAATATCTTCCGGTTTGAGGTAAAATGGTTTCGCAGCCAGGTCGATCATAATTCTCTCCCTCTCTCAAATAGTATCGTCATCGTTCACAAACAGTTCGGTCAGGGGGTCGGTGGGCAGGCCGTCTTTTTCGTGCTTACGCTTACCGAAGTAGGCGAACGCGCCCACGCACGCCCCGCCGGCCAACAGGCCCAGCACGGGCAGAATTGCTTGGAGTACAGTCATTTATTCCGCCTTCTTCCGGTACTGCTTCAGGCCGTAACGGCTGTACATTTCTTCGGGGGCATCGTTCTCTTCAAACGCAGCGGTCATGGCGGTCAGCAGACGGTCAGACTGTTCAGCATCCTCTAACACATGCTCCTGATGGGGTCGTTCTGCAGATCAAAAAGCATATCGCCGCCTTTCAGGGTGTGCAGGAAACGCGGGTTGGGCCGTGCCTCGATCTTCATCACCGGGGTCCCCTTGGTGTAGCTGAAGCCCGGTGCCATGGTGGCGGTGCGCATCTCTTCCACGCTGAACATGGCGCGCATGTGGGTGGGCATCTGGGTGTATTCGTAGGTCTTTTCGTCAAAGTCCTTCACATCGCGCAGCAGGGTGTAGCGGCCATCGGTAATGCCAACAGGCATGCTGTGGTAGCCAAACAGCGCGTATTCCCGCACGGGGGTATCATCGGCCAGGGTCTGGGTCAGCGGGCGGCCCAGCATGTCGGCGGGGATTTCAATTCCAAAGTAATCCAGCACGGTGGGGGCCAAATCAATGGTCTGCACCAGCGCGGGGCTGTGTACGCCCTTGCGGCCGGAACGCGGATCCCAGATGAACAGCGGCGTGTGGACCAGTTCCTCATAGTTGGGGCTGCCGCCCTTGCCCCAGTAGCCGTGCTCACTGAGGAAGAAGCCGTGGTCAGTGTTGACGATGAGCATGGTATCTTTCCATAGATCCAGCTCATCCATCAAATCCAGCACGCGGCCCAGCTGGCGGTCACAGAAGCGGACGGAGGCTTCATACTTGGTGCGCATTGCCTCGACCTCTTCGGGGCCTTCAGTCACATCTGCATACGGCGGCCAATCGGGCTGGGTAGCACAGTCGGGGTCAAAGTGGGAGGTTGGAGAAGTAAACGGTTCGTGCGGGTCAAACGTTTCGATCTGCAGGAACCAGTTATCGTACCGGCCATTGCGGTTGAGAAAGTCGATGCCGTCCTCAAACGTCTTGCTCATCGGGAAGTCCTCTTCACTATGCAGGCGCTCGCGGTTGTGCATGTTCTGCCAGCCGCCATGGCGGCGCATTTCACGCAGCGTGCCGGTTGCTCCTTCAGGGCTGAGCTGGTTGGGTGCAAACTCGGTGGGGGTGGGGGCCAGATCGGCCACCCAGTTATCACTTTCCTGGCCGCGATAGCAGCTCCAGCTGGAATAACGGCTGTGGTAGGTGCAGCCGCCATCCTCGACATAATGGTAATGGTCGGTAGCAAGGCGGCTGTGGATGCCGTGCTTTTTCAGGATTTCCGGCATGGAATCATCATACGGTTCCATGGGGCCCCAGCTGCGGTGCAGGAAGTTATAGCGGCCGGTGTGCAGCTCTCTGCGGGCAGGCATGCAGGGCAGACTGCCCACATAGCTTTTGTCAAAGCAGACGGTATGGGCTGCCAGACGCTCAAAGTTGGGGGCCGGGATGGGGCCGCCGTACACGCTCAGCAGATCCCGGCGCAGGGAGTCATACATGACCATCAATGCTTTCATGGTTGGTTCTCCTTATCTATTACAGATCAATGGCGGAAGCTGTAGGGACGCATGCGGTTCAGCACTTCCGGGTGTTCGTTGATGACGTTGTGCAACTCCTGGGGGTCGGTTTCCAGGTCATACAGCTCATCAGTGTCGTTATAGCTGCGGATCCACTTGTAGCGGCCGTCAAACAGCATGGTGCAATTGTGCAGTTCGCTGCGCTGCACGGGGCGCAGGGGTTCGGTGCTGCCGTTCAGCACCGGCACCAGGGAAACCGCGTCCATCTCGCGGCGGTTCCAATCCGCACCGGCCAGTTCCAGACAGGTGGGAGCCAGGTCCATCAATTCAGCCAGGGCATCACTGTCCCGCCGCTGGGTCATACCCGGCAGGTGAACCAACAGGGGGATGCGCAGGCAGCCTTCGTACATGCAGCTCTTTTCCAACAGGCCGTGGTCGCCCAGCAGCTCGCCGTGGTCGGCGCAGAAGATGACGATCGTATCATCCTTATGGCCGGAGGTTTCCAGCCAGTCCAGCAGTTTGCCGATCCACCGGTCGATGACCCGCACGCTGCCGGCGTAGCAACGTTTGACCTGCTGCAGATCAGCCTGGGTCATGCCGCCGGTCTGCTGGGCCGCGCGCCGGCGGATCCAGGCGGGCTTGCCTTCCATATCATTGGGGATGGGATCCGGCCACAGGGTATCGCCCACAGCGTCATAATCCTCCTTCGGGGGGATCCCAGGGGTTGTGCGGCCCGGCAAAGCTGACGGTCAGGTGCCAAGGGGCACCGGTGTTATCGTGTTCGTTCAGCCATTCCAGGGATTTTTTTCACCAATGAAGGTATCCAGGAACACCTCATCCGGCAGCACGCTGGGCTGGGCGTAATAGCGGGGCTTCTGGCGCATATAGCTGCGGTAATCTTTTTTTCCAGGGTGCGCATCAGCTCCGGGTCTTTATCCATCAGGTATTTCTGATAGGGACCCATGGGATAGATGCTGCCGTCCGGGTTGGTACCGTACCAGGCGCTGTTCATTTTGCCCTCGGTCTCCACCGGGTCGGTAAAGCCGTAATGGTACATGCTGGGCAGGTCGCCCTTTACGCCGCAGTATGTATCGCGCTTATGCAGGTCAGTCTTGCCCACAATGCCAACACGGTAGCCGCTGTCCCGCAGGGCCTGATAGAAAGTAGGCTGCTCCGGCGGCAGCACCGCATCATGGATGGGCACGCCGCAGCGGCTGGGATAACGCCCCGTTGCCAGTGATGCCCGGCTGGGCGTGCAGAGCGGGCTGGTGCAGGATGCACGGGTAAACAGCACGCTTTCGTCCATCAGGCGGCACAGGTTAGGGGTCTGGATGCCATCCCCCATCCCCTCCAGCGTTGCCGTGCGGATCTGGTCGGCCATTAGAAATAAAAAATTGTAATGTTTCATAAAGCACCTCTGGGGGTAGGCAGGAGTTTGTTTCAATGAGAAATTAGAAATTTGAGGTTGTTTTGGAGGTTGTCTTGTCCCGCCTTAAATTACTCATTGCTAATTTCTAATTCCTAATTTTCTTTCCCTCCTACTTCCTCCCTCCTAACTAAAAAATGAGGCGCGGGCCTTTTTTTGACCCGCGCCGCTGATGTTTGGTTATGCCGCAACGGCGCGCTGTGCGCGGGTCTTACGAGCCAATGCGATGCGTGCATGCTTTGCTTTGATGTGGTCGAACTTGTCTTCGTTCATACGGTAGATCATAAAAAAATCAGCCATACGCTGTACTTGATGCAGGTCTGCATGTAGTCGCTGACGCCGATGGCGGTGAACTTTGCCAGGCCAAGGATCAGGAACTGTACGCTCAGGGAGCCAGCCAGGATGCCAACCACCGGGTTGGATTTTTTTGACAGCCAAACGCCGACTGCCATGGGGAACATGTTGGCGAACACGGTACTGTTGGAGTTCATGCCCAGCACGGGGACCAGGCTGTCTTGTAAGCGGTGTCAAACACACCGGCGATGGCAACCAGCGCACCGGCTGCAACGTAGCACAGGAAAGCGTTCTTGTAGATATTGATGCCGGCATCGTGGGCCAGCTTCTGGTTGCCCTGGATGGCGCGGCGGTTGTAACCAAAGCCGCTGTACTGGAACAGGTAGGTCATAACCAGCATGACCAGCAGGGTAACAACGATGATGAAGCCCCAGTTGGACAGGATGGAAACGCCCGGCTTACCAAACAGGTTCAGGCCCTGCTGGTTGTACATGCTGAAAGAGATGCACTCGTAAACCAGCGAGATGCCAAGGCCGAGAACCATGGGCAGGATGCGCATGTTGATGAACAGGAAGCCAACGAAACCGCCGGCCAGCATGCCGAATACCATGCTGAACACCAGAACGCCAACACCGCCAAGGTTCAGGGACAGCGCGATGTTACCGCCGATGATACAGGCCAGGTACATCTGGGAGCCGGTGGAGGTATCCATACGGCCAACGGGAAGGTTGCAGTTCAGGCCCAGCGCAAAGCAGAAGGACGTGACCAGGTTGCGCATCAGGGTGGTGTAGTCTACCGTGGAATTCAGGGTGTGCACGCCGCAGAAGGCGAGGTTCAGCAGCTCCATGATAAGCCACACCGCTGCCGGAATTGCCACAGTAAATGCAGCGTTCATGAGCAGAACGTGTTTTTTCTTAAAGGATTGCCAGTTGCTCATTGTTTTTCTCTCCTTATCCGTTCAGGCGTGCCGCCGCAGACCTTTTGCGGGGATCAGCCCATCATCTCTTTAATCTTTTCATAGCTCAGGCTCTGCATGATGGCATTGATGTCATCAGAGGTAACGTCGGGGTTGACGGTAACGAGCATCTGATCAACGAAGTCCTTGTTGGCAATCCAGTTGCCGGTTTCTTTTGCATCCCAGCCGGACATTTCAGTCAGCTGCTCAGCGCTGGTGATGGGGATGAAGTTGAAGGTGAAGTAAACGGGCAGGCCGTCTTCGCCGCGGCAGGCGCGGCACTCCGCACCGGAAACCAGTGCGTTGTAGGTAGCGGCAAACATAGCTGCGGTCTGGGTAGAAACAGCCTTGATAGCAACCAGGTCAACGCTGGAGTTGCCGGAAGAGTCTTTGGTGTTGAATGCGGTTTCCAAGGTGGTGCCCAGGGCGCCGACGCTGGCGACCTTGATGTTGATGCCGAAGCTCTTTTCCACTTCGTCAACCACAGTAGCACTCTGATTGTAGGTCTGGCCGGAACTCAGGAACATCTTGTAGTTGCCGGTCTGCAGCAGGGTGGAGATGCCGGGCAGCCAGGTATCCTTGTTGGGGGAACCAGGGTACAGGGTGATCAGGATGTTTTTATCGTTCTCAACATTGGTGGTTTCGCTGGAAGCGATCAGGTCATCGATGCTCTTGGTATAGGTGATGCCGTACTTCTGCTGCAGACCTTCCAGGATAGCGCGGGTGATCTCAACGTGCTGGGTGTTGCCCTGGGCAGCCAGGCTGGTGGAGATCAGGAAGCCTTCTTGCTGCCGTCCTCGCTGGCATTCTCCTCCAGCCAGTCTCCAAACAGGGAACCGATCTGAGCGTTGTTAGCGCCGATGCAACCTGCAAAGTTGGTATAATCAGTTGTGAGCAGCTCCGGATGCTGGGTGTAGTTGCCGTTGATGGTGTAAACCAGGCCGTTATCCATGCAGAGCTGAGCCATCTGACCGGAGGCAGACTTCATATCGATGATGGCGTCTGCGCCGGAGTCGATGCAGTTTTCAATAAAGGTCTTGGTGGCTGCATCGTCCTTCAGGGTCTCGGAGAAGATGAACTTGACGTTGTAAGTGGGGGCGATGAAATCTTCCAGGTAAGCGCGGCGGGTGGTAACTTCGTCGTTGGCCTGGGCTTCGGCAATGCCGATGACATACTGCTTGGTAGCAGCCGGTGCAGCGGAGTCGGAAGCAGTGGAGGCTGCAGTGCTGTCACTGCCGGTAGAGGCAGCGGTGGAAGCTGCCGTAGAGGAAGCAGAGCTGCCGCAGGCGGTCAGCATGCCGCCTACCAGCATCAGCGAAAGCGCGGACTGGAACAGTTTGTTCTTTTTCATGGTGTTTTCTCCTTTGAATTTGTTTTTCATGTGTGTTCAAGGGTGCCAGGCACCCGATATACAATTTTGCAGTGGGGAATCAGAACTGCACGCGGGAAGGCAGCAGATTCTGGCGTTCGCTGTTCATCCAGACCAGCAGCAGGAAGATCACGCCGCGGATGCCCTGGATGAATGCGCTGGAAACACCGACCATCAGCAGGCCCTTGTTCAGGGCTGCAACGGTCAAAGCGCCCAGCAGGCCAGCGTAAGCATTGGAGCGGGAACCGCCGAAGATGGACATGCCGCCCAGAACGGTTGCCAGCATAACATCCATGCCAAGGCCACTGCCAGTCTCAACGCTGACTGCGGAAACATTGATCACACTGAACACGGCGGCCAGGCCAACGCCAACGCCGGTCATCAGGAAACTGATGTAGGTTGCGCGAGAGTTGGAGATGCCGGTCTGTGCGGCGCAGTTTTCGTTGCCGCCCAGGAACCGCAACTCACGGCCAACACGGGTAAAGTGGTAAATGACCACGCAGAAGATAAAGTACCCGAAGAATGCAACGTAACGGAAGCCGCCGTCTTCCAGCATAGCGGCAACGCTCATATCAAGGTCGATCTTGCCGCTGCCGCCGATCAGCAGGGTGCTGATTGCGCCGTAAATCTGGGTAACCACGATGGCAACGGTGATGGTTTTGATGTTGCACACAACGGACATCGTGCAGTTGAACGCCATCAGGCCCAGGGCCACGGCCACCGTTGCCAAAATCATGACAACAACGGACTGTGTTACGCTATAAGCCTTAACGCCCAGTGTGGCGGCAAGGCCAAGCACCGCACCGATGGAGATATCCAGGTTGCCGTTGGAGTAGATAAAGGCAACGCCCGTTGCGCAGGTACCAATGATGATGGCCTGGCTCAGGATGCCTTTCATGACGGAGAGTTTGAAGAACCGTCCCGCCGTTGCAACGCCGAAGATCAGGATCATGACCGCCAGCATTACAATGGGGAACAGCATGAGGAAGTAGCGGTTATCCCGGATGATGTTGAGTTTGTCTTTCCAGGAAAGGTGCAGATCCTCTTTGGTCATTTTGGTCTGTTTTGTTGCTTCCATGGCTGCTGCCTCCTTCCGTTAAATCATCCGCTCGATCAGTTCGCGGTCATTGTAGCCGTCCTTGCGGTACATAGTGGCGGGCAGGCAGCGCAGGGTTGATGTTGGTTACGCCGATCTTTTCCAGTGCCTTGCGGGCTTCAGAGATCATGGCCACCTTGTTGATGATGGGGCCCTTTTTGAACTTATCATATCATACTGAGATGTTTGTAATGCCAAGGAAAATATTCTCAGCTACTGAGATGTTTGCAATCGTGCCTGCCTCCTGCACGATCATGCCGATACCGGCTTTCTGCGCTTCCAGCATGGTAGCGGGTTTCCACGGTTTACCCTTGTAGAACATCTCGCCGCTGCTGGCCGGCTGCATACCTGCAATGATGGAAGATACTGTTGATTTACCAGAACCGTTCTCACCGATCAGGCCGCGAATTTCACCGGTTTTGACAACAAAATCCACATGGGACAGTGCGATCGTCACGCCGAAGTTTTTGCAAAGGTCTTTTACTTCGACCAAGGTCTCACCTTTCTGTGTCATACCGTCCTCCTCCTTTTTCAGAGCTTCCTTTTATCCGGCGTCCCTTACGCCGTTCTTTTGTATATATTATAAAAAATCCCGATACCCCCTCCACCAATTTTGCGAGCGGTAATATCGAAAATGCGACATGATACGTTATCGGTTTTTTGATATAGCGAAAAGAGAAAACAGTTAGGAGGGAGAAGTTGGACGTGTAGAAGTATACGCGGCAGAATTTGAGCATAAGGATATATAATATATAAAATAGGTAGGCACTGGGTTTTAGCTCTTATTATAAGTGGGCACCGTTTTCCCTTTCTACTACCCGTGTATTGAATCGTAACAAACCTAATATCTCCGAGCGGCGCTCCGCGCCGCGATCCACCGCTTAATTGCTCATTGCTAATTCCTAATTCGTCCAGCACCAACCTTGTGGTGCCTCAAAACTCCTAACTCCTCCCTCCTAACTCCTAACTAAACTTCCCTCTTCCCTTTCTGCCCGCAATTTGCTATAGTTAAATCAGCCCCAAAGCAAATTTATTCGGGAGGAAACTGCCTTGATTTACAAAAAGCAATACGGCCACCCATTTGATACCGAAAGCGTGGTGGGTTCTTTTGTACCCGCGATGGAAACGATTCCATATCTCACCAGGGAACCGGACGGCTTCTCTTATGCCATGGACCCGCAGGATATCCTGTATGGTCTGGGTGAAAACATCCGCGGCATCAACAAGCGCGGCTGGGTGTACGAGAGCAAATGCAGCGATGACCCCAACCATACCGAAACCAAATCCTCACTGTACGGCGCTTACAACTTCATGATCGTGTCCGGCAAAGCCACTTTTGGCTTTTTTATCGACTATCCCGGCAAGGTCACCTTTGACTGCGGCTACACCGATCTGGACACCCTGCGGGTGACAGTGGCCGAAGAAAATTACGACCTTTACATCATTGAGGGTGAAAGCCCGACCGATATTGTGCACCAGTTCCGCCAGCTGGTAGGGCGCAGCTACATCCCGCCCAAATGGGCCTTTGGTGCCACCCAGAGCCGCTGGAGCTACATGAACGAGGACGAGGTGCGCGAGGTTGTGGCCAACTACCGCACCAACAACATGCCGCTGGACGCCGTGGTGCTGGATATTGACTACATGGAGCGCTACAAGGACTTTACGGTGGATGAGCAGCGCTTTCCCCCATTTTGCAGATTTTGCCGCCGAGATGAAAGCCCAGGGCATCCGCCTTGTGCCCATCATTGATGCGGGTGTTAAAATTGAGGACGGGTACGATGTATATGAAGAGGGCGTGAAGAACGGTTACTTCTGCACCAATCAGGATGGCACCCCCTTTGTGGCCGGTGTGTGGCCGGGCCGGGTGCATTTCCCTGATATGCTCAACCCCGAAGCCCGCGCCTGGTTTGGCAGCAAGTACAAGTTCCTGCTGAACCAGGGCATTGAGGGGTTCTGGAACGATATGAACGAACCTGCCATCTTCTACTCCGAAGAAACGCTGAAAAAGACCTTTGCCAAAATTGACGAGTACCGCACCCAGAACCTGGATATTTCCAGCTTTTTTGCGTTCAAGAATCTTGTGGCCGGGCTTTCCAACAACGAAAATGACTACAAGCTGTTCTATCACAACACCAAACAGGGCCGCATGCGGCACGATAAAGTGCATAATATCTTCGGCTACAACATGACCCGTGCTGCGGGTGAAGCCTTTGAGCAGCTGGAGCCGGATAAGCGCATTTTAATGTACTCCCGCTCGGCCTGCATCGGTATGCACCGGTATGGCGGTATCTGGACCGGCGATAACCAGTCCTGGTGGAGCCACATTCTGCTCAGCCTGCACATGATGCCCTCCCTGAACATATGTGCGGTTTCCTGTACGAAGGCCCCGACATTGGCGGCTTTGGCAGCAACACCACCGAGGACCTTGTGCTGCGCTGGTACGGCGTGGGCATCTTCTCTCCCCTGCTGCGCAACCACTCCGCCGCCGGTACCCGCAAACAGGAACCTTACCGCTTTAAGAACAAGGCGGCCTTTGCCGGTATTCTGCAGCTGCGTTACCTGCTGCTGCCCTATATTTACAGCGAGTACATGAAAGCTGCCCTGCGCGACGGTATGTACTGTATGCCGCTGGCCTTTGCTTTCCCCAATGACGACTTTGCCCGCCAGGTAGAGGACGAGGTAATGATCGGCGAAAGCCTGCTGATTGCCCCCGTTTACGAGCAGAACGCCCGCAGCCGGTATGTCTACCTGCCGGAAGAGATGCTGCAGGTGCGGGTAAAGTGCAGTGAGAACGACCGCATGGAAACCACCGTTCTGCCCGCTGGTCATCATTACATCCCGGTGGAGCTGGACGAAGTGGTGTTCTTTGTGCGCAAGGGGCATATCCTGCCCATCGCCAAGGGCGGCGATAGTATTCAAAATGTGGCAAGCGTGAATTTTGCGGATCTTCGCCTGTTCGCCCATGCCCCCGATGGTGCCGCCTATGAGTATTACACTGATGACGGCGAAACGAAAGATTACGATAAGCCGGAGCATTTTGTACATATCACGCTGGACGCGGATGGAAACGCGGAGAGCGATTGCGCTGATGTCAAGGTTGAAAAAGCGTGAATTCAATTAGTAATTAGGGCAACACCGCACAATTCCCGCCTTACGGCTTAAGCACCGCTCCGGCAGCTGCGGCACGGCATCTGCGTTGCCAAAATGCTCGATCATGTCGGGTTGCGGTACCCGCATCGTGCTTCGGGGGCAAAAGCCCCTCGCACTCTGCGACCGCTGCCCCTGCTTCGGTTCGCTGTTTCCGCCACTGGCGGCGCTCACCTTTGCAGCATCCAGTATTATCTGCGCTTTTGGCTTAGCATCTGCCGCACCTCGCTCGCCGTATCGGCACTTAGAATTATGCGGTATTGCCTTAGGAATGAGCAATTAGAAATTTAATACAGGGCAGAGTCCGGTGCGTGATACACCGGACCCTGCCTTTTTTGAAATAGGAATTGTGGTGGACTGCGGCGCGATCCATCACTTTCACTTAATTTCTAATTTCTCACTGCGAATTCCTAATCACCCCACGCCCCAACTTTTTGCCTATTTTTCTTCAATTTTTTTCACTTTTTTCGTGACATTTTCCTTTATTTGGTGTATACTGATAGCAAGAATACGGCAAAAAAAGCAAATTTTGCGGTTTTGCACGCATCAATGTTACGGACCAAAACAAACGGAGGTTTCAATCCATGTATTATGAAGACAACCGCGTAAAAGACTTGAAAGTTGCCTACATCGGCGGTGGTTCCCGTGGGTGGGCGTGGGGGTTCATGATGGACCTTGCCGCGGATGCCCAGATGGAAGGCACCGTGGCGCTGTATGATATCGACCACGAAGCAGCCGAGCACAACGAGATCATCGGCAACAAGATCTCTGCCCACCCGGATGCGGTTTCACACTGGAAGTATACTGTGGCGGATACGCTGCAGCAGGCCCTGACCGGCGCGGATTTTGTCGTCATCTCCATCCTGCCCGGCACCTTTGACGAGATGGAAAGCGACGTCCATGCGCCGGAAGCTTACGGCATCTATCAGTCGGTGGGCGATACCGTAGGTGCGGGCGGTTTCATGCGCGCCATGCGCACCATCCCCATGTATGTCACCATCGCTGAAGCGATCCGCGATTACAGTCCCAATGCCTGGGTCATCAACTACACCAACCCGATGACCCTCTGCGTGCGTACCCTGTATCATGTGTTCCCCAAGATCAAGGCGTTCGGCTGCTGCCACGAGGTGTTCGGCACCCAGACGCTGCTGACCCACATTCTGGATGAGGAACTGGGCCTGAAAGATGTTGCCCGCCAGGATATCAAGGTCAACGTCAAGGGCATCAACCACTTTACTTGGTTCGATAAGGCTACTTACAAAGGCATGGACCTCTTCCCCATTTACCGCAAATTTGCCGAAGAGCACTATGAATCCGGTTATGAGTACGGCGACACGAATTGGATGAACAGTTCCTTTGCCTGCGCCAACCGCGTTAAATTTGATTTGTTCCTGCGCTATGGCTGCATTGCCGCCGCGGGCGACCGCCATCTGGCAGAGTTTATGCCGGGCAAGACTTATCTGGAAAGTCCCGAAGCCGTGCGCGAATGGAAGTTTGGCCTGACCACCGTTGCGTGGCGCAAAAATGAGCTGCAGGAGCGCCTGGCCCGCAGCCGCCGCCTGCGCACCGGTGAAGAGCCGATCGAGATCAAGCCCGATGGCGAGGAAGGCCACCTGCTGATGAAAGCCCTGCTCGGCCTGGGCGACCTGGTCAGCAACGTGAACATTCCCAACCACGGTGCCATTGCCAACCTGCCGTGGGATGCCGTGGTGGAAGTGAACGCGCTGTTCAGCCGCCAGGGCGTGCAGTCCGTGAACGCCGGCCCGCTGCCCGCCAATATTCTGCCGCTGGTAGCCCGCCACGTTTACAATCAGGAGAACACCCTGACCGCTGCCCTGACCTGCGACCGCACCCTTGGCCTGACCACCTTTATGAACGACCCGCAGGTGACCCTGAACTGGAAGCAGGGCAAAGAACTGTTTGACACCATGCTGCACAATACCCGCGCATACCTTCCGAAAGAATGGAACGCGTGATGTAGTTAGGGCAACACCGCACAATTCCCGCCTTACGGCTTAAGCACCGCTTCGGCGGCTGCGGCACGGCATCTGCGTTGCCAAAATGCTCGATAATGTCGGGTTGCGGTACCCGCATCGTGCTTCGGGGGCAAAAGCCCCCACACTCTGCGACCGCTGCCCCTGCTTCGGTTCGCTGTTTCCGCCACTGGCGGCGCTCACCTTTGCAGCATCCAGTATTATCTGCGCTTTTGGCTTAGCAGCTGCCGCACCTCGCTCGCCGTATCGGCACTTAGAATTATGCGGTATTGCCTTAGGAGTTTTGCGGCGGGGCGAAAGCACGGCAACCTAGGGTGTATCTGAAAAGTCAAAAATTTAGTCTATTTCTACAAACACGGCCGGACTTTGCGTTAAAAAGCCTTAAATTCTGCTTGTGTTTGCGAAATATCCGTCATTTTCTTTGTTTTCTGATACACCTTAAGGAGGAAAACGCATGGAACTTAAAAAGGCAGCCACTGTCGGCACGCTGGAATACGGACCCGCTGCGTTTGAAAAAGCTGACCGCTGAACGGGAAGACGCTGTCCCGATGGCCCACCTGTTTGATATGGATTATTGATTTTGGCGAGATTGTTCTTTTGTAATGTCCTGTACGGCTGGCATCAATCTGTTCAAAAGGTCCAAGAGTTACCAACAGAATAATCATATAAACACAAAATGCGAACCACGTTGTACGAAGTGGTTCGCATTTTGTTATCGTAATGTATATTTTATTTCGGCAGCTGAATTTCCGGCATCAGTTCATCGGATACGATCTGCAGCATTTCTTCCAGCTTGGCCAGGTCATCGGGGCTGAACCGCTGTTTGGCACGCTCCATGACCAGATGCAGGTAAGAATAGCTGATGTTATAGTAATCAATGTACTTTTGGGTCGGCCGCAGGCGGTATTCCCGCTTATCGGTGGTGGATTGGATGCGCTCCACATAGCCTTTTTTGACCAGGGAGTTGATCTTATAAGCTGCGTTGGGGGTGGAAAGATTCATCATGTGGCTGAACTGCGCAATCGTGGGTTCCCCCAGTGCCATGATGACTTCCATGCAGAAAGATTCTACCGTCGTCAGCGTGGCTTCACGGTCTTCAAAACGGCTGAAGATCTGTTTATAAAAATGCAGCTTGAATTTTGTGTATACCTGCCCAAATGTCTGATCCAGCATGGCGAGAATCCCCCTGTAGGTTAATGAATTTATTATAGCACAATCCACCATGCAAAACCAGCCCTCAGGCATCCGTGATAACAAATGTCAGCTCGGCGTTGGCCGCGCGCACACCATCCACCCAGGCGGTGGCTTTGCCGATGCCCACCGGGCCATGCTGCTCTACCAGCTCACATTCCAAAGTCAGCACATCGCCGGGCACAACCTGGCGGCGGAAACGGGCATTTTTTACCCCGCCAAACAGGGCAATCTTTCCACGGTTTTCCGGCAGGCTCAACGCGGCCACCGCGCCGGTTTGGGCAAGGGCTTCCAGAATCAACACCCCCGGCATAACCGGATGGCCGGGGAAATGTCCCTGGAAAAACGACTCTGTGCGGGTCACGCACTTGATTCCGCGCGCCCACTGGCCGGGGGTATAGTCAAGAATCTTATCCACCAGAGCAAACGGGTAACGGTGCGGCAGGATCTTTTCGATTTCCGCCGCCGTCAGGGTCCGGGGCGGTTCATTGGGTGTATAGTTCATCCTCATTCCTCCCAACGCTTGAACACCACACAGGCGTTGTGGCCGCCGAAGCCCAGGCTGTCGCTCATGGCATAATCCACCTGTAACGCGCGGCCCTGGTTGGGAATATAGTCGAGATCCAGTTCCGGGTCCGGCTCCTGCAGGTTGACGGTAGCGGGCAAAAAGGCATCATGCAGGGCCAGCACGGTAAACACGCCCTCTACCCCGCCGGCACCGCCTAGCAGGTGGCCGGTCATCGACTTGGTCGAGGATACGGCCAGCTCATACGCGTGGCTGCCAAAAACCGACTTGATGGCCGCGGTCTCACAGCTGTCATTCAGATGCGTGGAAGTTCCATGGGCATTGATGTAGCCAATCTGTTCCGGCTCCACTCCGCCATCAGCCAATGCCAGCCGCATACAGGACGCGCCGCCTGCACCGCCCGGTGCCGGAGCGGTAAAATGGTAAGCATCGCAGTTAGCGCCATAGCCCACAACCTCGGCGTAAATCTTAGCGCCACGCTCTTTAGCGGTCTCCAGTTCTTCCAACAGCAGCACGCCGCTGCCCTCGCCCATCACAAAACCGCTGCGCCGGGCATCAAAGGGGATCGAAGCCCGGGCCGGGTCGTCTGCGGTGCAGAGGGCTTTCATGCTGGCGAAGCCGCCCACTCCCAACGGGCTGATGCAGCTTTCGCTGCCGCCGCAGAGCATACGGTCCTCGTATCCATCGCGGATACGGTGAAACGCATCCCCAATCGCATTGGTACCGCCTGCGCAGGCAGTGGTGGGGCAGCTGCACATACCCTGCAGGCCAAAGCGGATGGCCACCTGCCCTGCCGCCATATTGCCGATGGACATGGGGACAAAGTAGGGGCTGACCTTTTCAAAGCCCCGCTGCTGGCCGCGGGTGTGTTCTTCCTCGATCGTGGGCAGACCACCGATCCCGCTGGACAGGATCACGCCGAATCGTGTGTGGTCGATATTTTCCAGTGCAATGCCGCTGTCGTGGATGGCTTCGTCAGCGGCGGCCACGGCAAACTGGGTAAACCGCGCCATTTTGCGGGCTTCGCGCCGGTCAATACGTTCGGCAGGGTCAAAATCTTTGACTTCTGCGGCCAGTTTCACCTTAAAATCCGTTGTATCAAAAGCGGTGATCGGCCCAACGGCGCAGCGGCCAGCCTTAACAGCGGCCCAGCTTTCAGCCACGGTATTGCCGGTAGGGTTTACCGTGCCAAGGCCGGTGATAACGACCCGGCGTTTCTTTTCTATCTTCATAGCTGCACCTCACATTCCCATTCCGCCGTCAACACAAAGAACCTGCCCGGTGATGTAACCGGCCTGTTCCCCGGCCAGGAAAGCCACCGCCGCGGCAACATCTTCAGCACGGCCGATTCTGCCTGCCGGGATGGCCGCTGCGGCTGCGGCGCGGGCAGATTCCGGCATAGCGGCGGTCATATCGGTTTCAATAAATCCAGGCGCCACCGCATTGGCGGTAATATTGCGTGCGGCGTACTCTTTGGCAACGCTTTTCGTTAGGCCGATCAGCCCCGCCTTGCTGGCGGCATAGTTGGCCTGGCCCGCGTTCCCGTGCAGGCCGACCACACTGCTGATATTGATGATACGCCCATACCGCTGGCGCATCATCAAGCGGGAAGCTGCTTTGGTGCAGAAAAACGTCCCCTTCAGGTTGGTAAAAAGCACATTGTCAAAGTCGGATTCGGTCATGCGCATCAGTAGTTTATCCGCGGTGATGCCCGCATTGTTGACCAGCACATCGATCCGCCCAAAAGCGGCAGCGGTATCTTCCACCAGATTTTGGCAGGCTTCGGGGCTGCGCACATCCGCTTGCAGCGTGATGGCCTGCACACCAAAGGCGCGGCAGGCAGCCGCTGTTTCCTCGGCCGCGGCTGCGCTGCCTGCGTAGTTGACTGCAATGTTCATGCCGTTTTCGGCCAATGCAAGGCAGACGGCACGACCAATGCCCTTGGCACCGCCCGTAACCAGAGCGGCACGGCGCATGTTTTCGGTTTGCGGCATGGTCAGGCTCCTTTCATGGTGCAAAGCAACTGCTGCAGCTGTGCAGCAGTTTCCACCGGATAGCACGAGATAGCATTTCCCACCGTCTTTTTCACAAATCCGGTCAACACCCTGCCGGGGCCGATCTCAATGGCGGTATCCACCCCCAGTTCCGCCAAACGGCGGACTGTGGCTTCCCAACGTACGCCGTACTGCACCTGTTTTTCCAGCAGCGTGGCGACCGTGTCATTCTCTGCCATTTCATGCCCAAGGCAGTTGAACAGCACCGGGAACTGCATCGGCGCAAAGTGGATGGATTGGAACTTTTCCCGCAGCGCATCTCCGGCGGGGTGCATCAGCAGCGTATGGAACGCACCGCTGACGTTCAGCGGCAGGCAGCGCCGCGCCCCAGCGGCAAGCGCCAGGTCGGCAGCTTTGTCTACAGCAGCTTTCTCGCCGCCGATAACCAGCTGGCCGGGACAGTTGTAATTGCAGATCTGTACAACGCCCTCTTCGGCGGCTGCGCTGCAACATGCCTGCAAGGATGTTTCATCCAATCCCAAAACGGCTGTCATCCCACAGGTGCGCCCGGCAGCGGCAGCAGCCATCGCTTTGCCACGGAAAGCCGTTAAAGCGACCGCTGTCTGCATATCGAACACCCCCGCACAGGCCAAAGCGGAATACTCCCCCAGGGACAGGCCCGCCGCATAGTCCGGCATAATGCCCTGCTCCCGCAGCACAGCGGTAAGACCGGCGGCAAAAGCTGTCATACAAGGCTGGGTGTATTGCGTTTCCTTCAGTACGCCCGCCGCGTCGGTAAAGCAGACTTCTTTCAAATCAAAATCCACTGCTGCGGCAGCTTCGTCAAAGGCGGCGCGGAAGGCAGGAAAGGTTTCATAAAGGTCCTGGCCCATACCGGCATGCTGACTGCCCTGCCCAGCGTATAAAAATGCTAGTTTCATCAGATGGTCTCCTTGTACAACCCCGTGATGCAGGTCTTTGCCTCGCTTACCATTGCGGCAAAAATCTCTTCTACCGGGCGGACTTCATGCAGCAGCCCCGCGGCCTGTCCGGCCATCAGGCTTCCGTTTTCGGTGTCGCCGTCAAACACAGCCTTGCGCAGACTGCCAAGCGTAAAGCGTTCCAGCGCCATTTTGTCGGCCCCGGCTTTTTCCTGCCGGACATACTCGCGGCTCATTCGGTTTTTCAACACACGCACCGGGGTGCCGCCGATCCGCCCGGTCACAATGGTATCGCTGTCGCGGGCTTTCAGCAGCGCTGCCTTGTAGTTTTCGTGGATGGGGCACTCGGTGCTGGCCAGCAGACAGGTGCCGACCTGCACGCCGCAGGCCCCCAGCGCCAGCGCTGCGGCCAAACCGCGCCCGTCAGCAATGCCGCCCGCGGCAATGACCGGCACGTGGACGGCATCAACGACCTGCGGCACCAGCGCCATTGTGGTCATTTCCCCCACATGGCCGCCGCTCTCTGTCCCCTCAGCAATGACAGCGTCAATGCCAAGCGGTTCCAGGTGTTTGGCTAAGATTGCGGCAGCTACCACCGGGATAACCGTGATGCCGGCTGCTTTCCACATTGCCATGTACTTTCCCGGATTTCCTGCCCCGGTGGTGACGATCTTTACGCCTTCTTCCACCACGATTTTGGCAAATTCATCTGCCTGCGGGTGCATCAGCATGATGTTGACACCAAAAGGCTGGTCGGTCAGCGCACGGCAGTGGCGGATGTTTTCCCTCAGGGCATCGGCATCCATACCGCCGGAACCGATCAGGCCCAGCGCCCCGGCGTTAGAGCAGGCAGCGGCAAATTCGCCCGTGGCGATATTGGCCATTCCACCTTGGATAATGGGATATTTCGTACCTAAAATTTCATTGAGCAGCTTCATTTTCTACCCTCATACGTCAGCAGCATTCCGCCCCAGGTCAGCCCGCCGCCAAAACCGATGCAGGCCAGGGTCTGGCCGGGGTGCAGTAAATCATTTTCCACCATTTCATGCAGGGCAATGGGAATGCTGGCAGCACTGGTATTTCCATGGCGGTCCATATTTTTATAAAATTTTGACGGTTCTGCGTGCAAGTGTTTGATACAATGGTCAATAATGCGGCTATTGGCCTGATGGCAGACGACCCAATCCAGGTCAGCCAAGGTCTTTTGGCTGCGCTCCAACACGGTTTGCAGGCAACGCGGCATGGTTTCCACCGCAAAACGAAAGACCGCCTTGCCATCCATCGTGATCGGGGCCGTATCGCAGGCTGCGGGGCCGCCGACACGGATGGCTTCGCTCCCCCGTGCGCCCAACGTGACGGCAAACGGCACATCTTCGGCCAGTTCCAGAATAGCCGCACCAGCGCCATCCCCAAACAGTACGCAGGTTGTGCGGTCGGTCGGGTCCACCATGCGGGACAGCGCTTCGCAGCCGATGACCAACGCATAGCGTCCGCCCAGGGTGTTCAACAGCCCGTGGGCCGCAGCAATAGCATAAATAAAACCGGAACAAGCTGCATTTACATCAAAAGCAGGCCGGTTCTCCGGCAGCCCCAAGGCCGCCTGCACACGGCAGGCAACACTGGGGGTAGCCGTTGGAGCCGAAAGCGTTGCCGCAACGCAGCAGGCAATCTCGCTTGCGGCCAGCCCGCTACGCGCCAGGGCCTGGCGGGCGGCGGCAATGGCCAGCGTGGCGGCATCCTCACTTTCGGTGCAGTAATACCGCTGGCGGATGCCGGTGCGGGTCGTGATCCATTCATCGCTGGTGTCCACCTGTCGGCTCAAATCCTCATTCGTCACTACACGGCCGGGCAGTGCCCCGCCGGTGGCCAGCAGCTGTAAGCCTTTCATGCTCCCCTCATTTCTCCGATACGGCGGTATTTTTTGTATCTCTGGTCGGCCAATGCCTTTCCACTCATCTTGCACAAGGCGGCAAGGTGCGCGGCAATGGCGGTATCCAACCGGCTGAAAAGCAGCTGCCGCCCGCGCTGTGCACCGCCCAGCGGTTCGGCGATGATCTCTTCCACAATTCCATCCGTATACAAGTCCTGCGCCGTCAGTTTCATCATGGTACAGGCTTCACCGCTGCGGGAGGCATCTTTCCACAAAATACTGGCAAATCCTTCGGGGCTCAACACCGAATACACGGCGTTTTCCAGCATCAGAATATGGTTGGCAACGCCAAGCCCCAGTGCGCCGCCGCTGGAGCCTTCGCCCGTAACGATGGCCAGTACCGGGACGGTCAGACCGCTCATCTCCATCAGGTTGCGGGCGATGGCCTCCCCCTGGCCGCGCTCCTCGGCATCCTTACCGGGGTAAGCACCGGGGGTATCAATAAATGTGATGATGGGCCGCCTGAATTTTTCCGCCTGCTTCATCACGCGCAGCGCCTTGCGGTAGCCTTCCGGTCCCGGCATGCCAAAGTTGCAGCGCAGGTTTTCTTCCAGCGTCGTTCCTTTGCGGTGCCCCAAAACCGTAACGGGCATCCCATGGAATCGCGCGATACCGCACAAAATGGCCGCGTCCTCCTTGCATTGCCGGTCACCGCACTGCTCAAAAAAGTCGGTAAACAGGTTGTCGATGATTTCGCCGATATGCGGGCGGTCAGGGCGGCGCGCCAGAAAAACTCTGTCCTCCGGCGTCAGTGATGTGCAGCGCTGCAAAAGCATGTTTTCCTGCGCGGAAAGCTCTGCCAGCTCAGCGGCATGGGTAGTCGTATTCGCCATTTCGGCATCATCGGTGCTGCTACACAATGCATCAATCTGCGCGTCCAGCGGTTCCAGCTGCTGCAAAACCTCTTTGATCATCTGCATTTCCTCCCCTGTGTATGGAGCTGCAAAATCCGCGTCAAAACCTCTTTTAATTCGGTGCGCGGCACAACCTGATCCACAAAGCCGTGTTCCAGCTGGAACTCACTGCGCTGGAAACCATCGGGCAGCTTTTCTCCGATGGTCTGTTCAATCACACGCGGCCCGGCAAACCCGATCAGCGCACCCGGTTCGGCCAGCGTGATGTCTCCCAGGCTGGCAAAACTGGCTGTGACACCGCCGGTGGTGGGGTGGGTCAGCACGCTGACATACAGCCCGCCGCTGCGGCTGAACCGTTCCAGCGCGGCACTGGTTTTTGCCATTTGCATCAGGCTGAAAATGCCCTCCTGCATCCGCGCTCCACCGCTGGCAGAAAAAATAACCAGCGGCAGCCGTTTATCAGCAGCATATTCGATTGCACGGGTGATTTTCTCCCCCACGGCAGTGCTCATGCTGCCCATAAAAAATCGGCTGTCCAGCACAGCTGCCACCGCCTGCACGCCCCCGATCCTGCCGGTTGCGGTGACGGCAGCTTCTTTCAGGCCCGTTTTGACCGAAGCAGCGGCCAACTTTTCCTGATAATCGGGAAAATGCAGCACATCGTTGGGGGCAAGGTCTGGATTCAGTTCTTTAAAGGTTCCGTGGTCCAAAATCGTGCTGAGCCGGTAATAGGCTCCAATGGGCAGATGTACCCCGCAATTGGGGCATACATACAGGCTTTTGGTCCAGACCTGGCGGGTGGCGCGGCGGCCGCATTTTTTACATTCAACAAATTGCGGCTGCACCCAGCCGGGCGCAGCCGTACCAGCATCGCGGCGGACTTTCAGCTGGAAGCTGCGCTCCTGCTGGCTGACCGGGAACAGCTTTTCAATGGCATTCATCCCTAATACCCTTTAGGCTGCCCGCGCAACCAGATAGTTGAAGATATCACCCACAGTCTTGAGCGTTCCCAGGTCCTCATCGGCAATCGTGATGCCAAACTTGTCCTCAAACGCCATGTTCAGCTCCACCGCGTCCAGGCTATCCGCCTGCAGGTCCTCGGTCAGGCTGGCTTCCATCGTAACTTTGTCTGCATCGCAGTTCAGGGTATCAACAAATACTTCTTTCAGTTCTTCAAAGCTCATGATTTATACCTCGTAATTATTTATCTAAAAATATTGACTCAATTGTCAACAAGGCTATTATATCACATTTGTCTTGTATGTCAATATTGTTAGGTAAAAATATTTATCTAATTATGCTGATCTCTTATTCTCTCTACCAGAAGCGAACATCATGCAAAAATTCGCACAGCATCATCCCCTGTAGCGCTGCCATTGCTGCTGACAGGTAGACGCAATGCAATACTTTGGGTGAGGGCACTCCCCGCTCCGTCTATTGACAATTCCGCCACCTATAGATAAAAACGCCTGCAAACTCAGGCGTAAATCCGCCTTTATTTGCAAGCGTTGAAAAAAGTATTTGGGGAATTTCCTCTTAGTGATTGGGATGATATTTAAAGTGTTGACTGCTCTTGTGCCGGATTGGCTTTTATTGTATAATAATGTGACTAATTTCAAGCATTGGTTTGCTGTCGTATGCGGCACAGCATTTGAAATTGAAATTTAGGCAATACCGCATAATTCTAAGTGCCGATGCGGCGAGCGAGGTGCGGCAGATGCTAAGCCAAAAGCGCAGATAATACTGGATGCTGCAAAGGTGAGCGCCGCCAGTGGCGGAAACAGCGAACCGAAGCAGGGGCAGCGGTCGCAGAGTGCGAGGGGCTTTTGCCCCCGAAGCACGATGCGGGTACCGCAACCCGACATTATCGAGCATTTTGACAACGCAGATGCCGTGCCGCAGCCGCCGGAGCGGTGCTTGAGCCGTCAGGCGGGAATTGTGCGGTATTGCCTTTACGGAAAAGAGCTTCCTGCCATGGCGATAAAACGCGTTTTTCAAAAAGAGCCTGTTCTAAGCATTGCTGCCTGTCTGGCTTTGGTTTCATCCTGCTTCGTTCTCCCGGATGCAGAATATCTTGGTTATATTGATTTTCGCACGCTTGCGATCCTGTTCTCACTCATGACCGTCATGGCCGGGCTGCGGGGGCAGGGCGTTTTCGATCGGCTTGGGCGCGCGCTGCTGTCCCATACCCGCACAACGCTTCAGCTGACCGCTGTTCTGGTGGGGCTGTGCTTTTTCTCAAGCATGGTGATCACTAATGATGTATCGCTGCTTACCTTTGTTCCGTTCACATTTGTTGTTGTAAACAGCTTGGATGCTGCCGTTCGGGATAAGCTGCTGCTTCCCATCGTCTGCATGCAGACGATAGCCGCAAACCTCGGCAGTATGCTAACACCTCTTGGTAATCCGCAAAACCTGTACCTGTATGGAAAAAGCGGAATGGATATGGGTTCTTTTGTTTTGCTGATGCTCCCCTACTCCATCCTGTCGCTGGCACTTCTTGCGCTATGGGCGGTGGGGCTGTGCCGCCGTGGCGCAAAGATCTCCATGGCTCATTCTGCGGCTGCTGCAAGCCCGAACAAGGCACTATTATCGCTGTACAGTATTTTATTCGTGCTCTGTCTGTTGGTGGTACTGCGTGTTCTGCCCTATGGTATCGCGTTTGCTGCGGTTCTGGCCTGTGTGCTTTTGGCAGACCGGAACACATTATGCCGTGTGGACTATTCGCTGATCCTTACCTTTGTTGCGCTCTTTATCTTTATTGGCAATCTGGGGCGTTTTGCCGCCTTTTCCGGATGGCTGCAGCATATTCTTACCGGCCACGAGGTATGGGTTTCTGTGCTTGCCTCACAGGTAACCAGCAATGTGCCTGCGGCGATCCTGCTTTCGGGATTTACAGAGAATATCCGCGCCCTGATCATCGGCACAAATCTTGGCGGCCTTGGCACGCTGATTGCCTCAATGGCCAGCCTGATCTCGTATCGCGAAATTGCAAGGGAGTTGCCGTTACAAAAAGGCCGGTATTTTGCGTTGTTCACAGTTTCCAACATCCTGTTTGTGACGGTTCTTATGGGCGCGTGGGCGTTAGCTGGATAAAAACATCACCGCACAATTCTAAACACAGCCGCAGCGGCTCTTAGAATTGTGTGGTGATTCTTTTATAAGCAATTTAGATTACGGAATAGCTGTTTGAGCTAACTAATCAGTGCACAAAACTTTATATCCCATTATGCTGCATCTTTCATGGGTCATATTCTCTGCTCAATAGCCACTGAAGTCCTGCCGCTGTTCGCTGTACCACATCTTTAAAGTGATTGCCGGGATTTAATTGGAAGGTCGTATCTATTCCCTGCTCGTGGTAATATCTTTCGATGGATTCGGTATTCTGCTGAACACATCTTAGAAGCGAATTCTGGGTGCGGCACTCCCGGTCGCCCAGCGAAAAGAAGATATCGGCAGGTTTTTTCACGGGTGTACGGGAAACGACATACTCTTTAATTCCCGGAAACCACAGCGAGCCGGAGACACTCGCAACTCGCGAAAAGGCGTCCGTCTGATAAATAGAATACAGTGCAAACAGTCCGGCCAGTGAATATCCCGCAATTCCCCGCCAGGCGGGGGTCCCCTGCAACAGACTTTCTGCTTTCGGTATAATTTGGTTTATCAGAAGGCGCAGGTACTCATCGGCTCCGCTGGTATATGATGCACCATTTTTGAATATGGGCGGAATATCCCATGGCACCATATCATGATTCCATTCCAGCTTACTGACTGCAACCAGCGAAAAATCCTGACAGCCGATGTCTGTCAAATACTGAAAGATCTGCGCTCCCTCGCGCCCATAGGTATTCAGATAAATCACCGGCTTGTTTGGCGCGGCACTTTCGAATACATCTACTCTTTTTTGCTCTACCGAAAAAGAATTCATTCTGCCGCCTCCCCACCATTGGCGAATGCTCTGCAAGCTGCGCGGGTCAGAATCTCCTGCACCTGTGCCGAGCTACTTATATTCGCCACATTTTTGCCGCGGTATTTGCGGATTGCGCAGATTTCCCAAGCGACAAGGATGATTGCAACAACTGCATCCACTGCGTAGGTCGTCTTTACCCACTTCGGCACAGATACCGCACGCGTCACAGCGAAGGAGTTTGCCAATGCATACAGCGTGCCGTGTGCCGCATTGCGCATAGCCGTTACCGTACCGACAGAGTTCAAATCACGGTAGAACTCATTCGTAATGTTAAACGCCAGCATCTTCGTGCCGCCGGTACGAATTGCCAGATTACCGTCCATATACCAGGGGCTGACGACTGCGTCTGTAATGACAGCGCCATGGAAGCCCCATTCATCACGCAGAATGTTCGTCAAAAGAGCCTTTACAGCCACCGGCCCAGACAGGACCGACCGCATTCATAGAGGTCATAACGCCCATGCCGCCTGCCTTGATCGGCTGTTCAAACGCCTTGAGGTAAATTTCGCGGGCAGACTGTTCATTCAGCCATGTGCAGATGTTATTCTGACGATAGTTGTCCTGATCGTTGAAGGCAAAATGCTTCACATAGCAAATCAGACCATTTTCGGTTGCGCCGGACACCTCTGCAGCTGCGGTCAGCCCGGAGAGAACGCCGCACTCGGAATAGTATTCAAAGTTACGCCCGCCGAATGCGCTGCGGTGGATATTCATTGCAGGTGCATACCAGCCTGCACAGTTGATTTCAGCACATTCCTTTGCAATCTGTTCACCGCGCGCCTTGGCCAGCGGCTGGTTCCCAGGTGCATGCCAGCATCACAGTACCAGGATAGCTCGGACCTGCGGCAGGATTGTAGTTGCTGTGCACACCTGTCGGGCCGTCACAGTCCTCCGTTGCGGACAGGCCGATGGATTCAACACCAACGGTATGGTAACCACCGTCTGCCGTAAGGCTGAACAAGTCATTGACCGTGAGTTCATCGAGAAGCTGCTCCCACTTGGGGTCATCGTAAGCAACGCCGGTCAGATCAGCAAGTTTCAACCCATTATTCGCCCCGGTGGTCGGCATCACAGCATTGGGGTCATCGTATTTTGCCGCATCAAAGGTTGCTGCACTTGCATAGTCTGCCAGTGCCTGTGCACTCAGGCTATGGTTTGCAGGCGCAGCGGTAGCCTCTGCATAGTTGGCAAAGCCATCGGCACGGCTGAGATAGGTCACATCTCCCTGTGCAAAGGTGAGCTGGTTTGTAGCAGCCACCTGATCTGTGGAGCGAGCACCATCATGTGCATCGTCATAGATGACGTCCTTGTCCACCTTGGCAACATAGGTATCCAGGATCGTATGAGAATCCGAGCAGAGATTGATCTTATAGTCGCCTGCCTCGAGTACATACGCACCATTCGCACTCTTGATGCCGTTCGAATCATAGGAGGCCATATCCTCATAACGGAAGGTGATCTTCAGGGTCTGTGCTTCGCCGGGCTGCAGGATTTCCGTCTTGGCGTACTGCACAAGATTTGCTGCTGCCTTTTCGATGCCACCGTTATAATACGGCGGCTCATAGAAAATTTCTGCAACATATTTTCCTGCTGTATCGCCGGTATTTTTAACTGCTACATCCAGCGTGATTTTCTCGCCATCATCCTCGACAGCTGCAATCGACGAATCAAAGGTAGTGTAGCTCAAGCCATAGCCGAACGGATACTGAACCACCTTATCATAATCAATAAGGCCCTCTGCAGCAGCCGTTTCATAGAATTTGTAGCCAACATAGATGCCCTCGCAGTAGTTGACAAACATGGCACGGTTGTCCTGGCTCCCCGTAACCTCTGCATAGTTATCATACGCAAAGCCGCCGAAGTTGTTGACCGTGGGTGTTGCGAGCAGATCGTAGACATAGGTATCCGCCAGATGTCCGGACGGATTCACTTCACCGCTCAGGATCTTTCCGAGGGAATCAAAGCCAAGCTCGCCGGGCGCACCGCACAGAACGGCTGCCTTAATGCTGTCATACTGATCCAGCCAGCCAAGCTCCATAGCATTGGAGGAGTTGACCACAACGATAACATTCTTGAACTCTTTACAAACGCGATCTACCATTGCAATCTCGCGGTTACTTAATTCCAGGTAACTCTTGCCGGCATCGAGGTCTTCTGCCTGCGTTGTAAAATCATAGAACTGTGCGAGCCCGCCGTACTGCGCATTGTATTCATCCGGGCTGGTGATGCTCTGCGGGACATCAAAGCCCTCGCCGCCGGTACGGCTGACAACAACCACCGCTGTATCCGAGTAAGCGACCGCATCCTCAAAAAAAATGTTAGCGTTCTCGTACTCTGCAATGGTAGGCTCCGGAACGGTGAAATCGCCGCGCTTGCTGCCGATCTCACGCAGACGGATCGTACCGACAGGACGCTCTGTACGGAAATTCTCATAGAATTTCACAAGCTCCTCATTGACTTCAAAGCCCGCATGCTTAAGGCCGTCAATCAGGGAAACCGCATTGCTTGTATCGCTGTCACCGGAGCCGGTGCCGCCATACAACGGGCGACGCTCGACCAGCCAAACAAGTTGAGCTTTGTACCGGCGCTCAACGGCAGCGCCTTGTCATCATTCTTCAGCAGAACGATGCCCTCGGATGCAATCTGGTCTGCAATCGCACGGCCGGATGCCATTGTTTCGTCCGAAACCTTGACATCCTCAGCAAAAACACTGTTCACCACCGAGTATTCTACGCCGAGAATAACCCAGTTGACGGAAAGCGTGATAGCCAGCAAAATTGCAATCGGGGCCTGTGCACGCACCAGCGCGCGCTTCGGCTGTTTCAGCTTTCCGGCTGCGACCACTACGATGAGCGCCGCGATCAGTACAACAACAATAAAGATAATAGCCGGGCTACAAGCAATAATGCCGTTCTTCAAATCCTCGGTCGTAACTGCCAGGGAGCCGCCAAACATCAAATCGTACAGCTTTTTTCCCTATTACCGCAAATGCTGCAATGATAACTGCAGCAATCAGCCACGGCACAAACCTCTTCTTATTTTTCATTTCGTTTCTCCTTCAAAAGTAAATGGGTATGCGGTTCAATGCGTATTTATTGTAATTCAAACCAGTGGAAATTCATTTTCCCACTACCCGTAAAACGGAAATACAGTGGATAGGTTCCGTCAGGGATCGTAAGGGACACCTTTTCCCCCACCTGACTGCCGTTTTTTATGAAAATATCGGCACACAGCGTGGAAAAATCCGGTGCGGTTGACACCTGAAGGCGTCCGTTTGCAGAGCCGGTACAATGTACCTTTATCTCAGCAGCATCTTTAAAGGCAAAGTACTTGAATCCTGCCACTGCACCATCGCGCATATTGGCAATGTACTGATTGCCGCTGTCCCTCTGTCCGGCCCGTCCTGCGTGAAATAGGGGTGATTGCGCAGCCGCCATTTCGGAAAAGGTCCGTCATAGCGTCCGGTACCATCCTTCCCCCAGAGGTTGCAGGCAATACGCGCCTCATAACGGCCTTTTCCCTTTAAGGGTCCATCGTTTAGGCCGCAGCTTGTGACCTCTGCCTGCAGAAACGCTCCGTTTTCGTTACGCCGAAGCTTCTCGGCACAAGCCTGCCGGGAATACGAATGACGGTTGGTTTGCCTATGATAGAAAACATACCATTTGTCCTCTAGCTTGAGCAGCCCGCCATGTGTATTGCCCAAATAGTTAGCTGCGTGCTTTTCGGACAGGTTGCTGTCCAGGAAGATATCACCCTGACTAACCAGAGTGCCGCCGTAAGAGAAATCTCTGTCAGGGCTTTGGCTGGTAGCGTAGCATAGCTCATGGTTATGACGAGAGGAGTATACGAAGATATAGGTTTTCCCTTCCTTGCGTATCGAGCTTGCTTCAAAAAACTCATGTCCTTGAAAGGCTCCCGGCCCTTTTTAGGGAAAATCACGCGCGGCTCCGTTTTTATCGTCACCATATCTTTTTCAAGTTCCAGAACTGTACCGCCGTCACATCTAAGCTTGTGTCCACCTGTCAGAATAGCAGGCACTGCATTATAAAAGCCGGAATACAGCCACACGCGCCCGTCATCATCTGCCAAAACGCCGGGATCAAACGGAAGCTGATCTCCCCTTCTTCGTCCCCAGAGTGTGCCGTCCGCATAGTGAATATGACCCAAAAAATTTATATTCTCCCGCAGGTGTATCGCAGACCGCCACGCTCATAATGCCTAAAAAGTCAAACGCATAGTAGAGGTAGTACCGGCCGTCCGGGCCTTGGCAGACATCCGGTGCAAAAAGCAGATGGTATCCCAATGGATTTTTGGGGTCCTGTTTTTTGCGGTAGATAACTCCCTCGTACCGCCATTCGGAAAGATCTTCCACCGGCGCCGACCAGCAAACGTAGTCATTCACACAGAAGATCGGTGCGTTGAAGCGGTCATGTGAGCCATAGACATACACTCTACCATTGAACACATGCGGTTCCCCATCCGGAATATATTCCCACGATGGCAAATATGGGTTCACTGCTTGTCTGTTCACAGTTTTCACCTCCTTCCTTTCTGCTGTTATGTTTTAAGTGTAGCACAACTCCTTCTTTTTTCGGGGGATTTTGGCATAACCCGTCTCCACAGTGGCACAACTTGCATTCTTGAACACTTTTTTCGGGCATATATGTTTCCTTTTGTGCATTCCACAAAAAAGCGGTGCAGATCAACTCTGCACCGCTCCCACATGCTTAAAACTGTTTTTGTCTGCGCGCTGGCCGGCTGTATTTCCAAGGCAACACCGCATAATTCCCGCCTTACGGCTTAAGCACCGCTCCGGCGGCTGCGGCACTTAGAATTATGCGGTATTGCCCTAAGACAAGCACATATCATGCTTCGTCTCTGCCGCGCGGCAGAAATTTTTATACCATGTAACCGCACAGCCGTTCTGTATAGGATCAGGCTTTTTCCGGCAATGGAAGGAGAACGCTCAGATGGAACCAGTTATCTGAACAATCTGCCGAAACCGATCCGCCATACTTCTCTGCTGTATATCGGATGCTTTTTATCCCGTAGCCATGCATATCCTTATCATGCTTCGTTGTGCGATACTCTCCGTTCACAACAGAAAGTTGCGCTGTACAGTAGTTTTCCACCCGGATGATCAAAAACACATTCTGCGTATAGACAGCCACCCGGATAAGCGCGCTGCTGCGGGTCAGCCAGCTTTTCCACACCCTCTATTGCATTGTCAAGCGCATTGCCGAATATGCTGCAGATGTCCATCGTTTCAATAAAATCCAACCTTGCACCGTCCGCAACGATCGTCAGCGTGATCTGATGCTGACTGCAATACAGCTGCTTATCTGACAGGATCGTATCCAGCACATCATTTCCGGTATGCTGATTCGCACCCAGGCTCTGCATTCCTTTTTCCAGTTGCGAAAGGTATTCCTCTCTTCTGGCCGCATCTGACTCCATCCGAATGACCTGTATCTGATGCTTTAAGTCGTGGTATTTGCGGTTGATTGCTTCACTGTTATCACGACTGATGCGGTATTGCTCATACTGCCGCTTTAAAAGTGTCTGGATTGCCGTTAATTCGTGTTGGGTCTGCATGTCCTGCCACCTATCCTGCATGGAAAGCAGCACAGCCACGCCCGCGAAATCCACCAGCGTTCGTATCCAGAATATTTCCGTGGTCATACGCCCGCTGAACGGCGTATTGGTCGTCACATAGCTGATATTGCTGATTAAAAATGTGCAGATCGCTATAACGGCCGCCGATATGCTTTCACGCCTTGTCATATGCAGTGGCGCTTTATCTCTCAGCCTTTTCTGCTCAAGTCGCAGAAAAACGCCAAAGCCGCCGCCATAAAAAGCCAGCAAGAACAATCCCTGTATCCAACAACTGCCCGGCATCCTTGATGCGCCGAATGAATAGAGCTGCCATTCCAGCGATGCAACAAACTCTGCCAGCGTGAACGCCAGCGCCCACCAAAAACCCGTATCACAAAAGTTCAAGCGGCAGCACAACCAGATTGTAGCGTACATCAAAACCAAAGCCACGATCATGCCGGGAATCCAAAGGCTTAGCGGAACAATGCCGATCAACCACTGCACCAAGCCGAATAAGGGCAGCGCTGCTGCCAAGATCCCGGCCGTTTTTGCTGCATTATAACGCTGGGGCAGCAGCCTTACAAACAGCACACATGCCAACCACTCCGCCAGCGCAGTATACAATTTCGGAATATCCTGTATCACGCCTGTTATTCGCCTCCCATATATGCAGCAAGGGCTTCCATAAAGCTTTTCTTCCGTGCGCGGCTAATTTGCAGAGCCTGCCCTTTTACGGTTACGACCAGCTGATTCACACGCTCCACATGCGCCAGATTTACCAAATAGCAGTTGTTGCACTTATAGTAATGCCTCTGCGCGAGCTTTTCCTCGGCGCTTTTCAGTGATCCTCTCTCTGCATACTCACCGATCTCGGTATGGTAGATAATTGTATGCCCGCGGCTTTCAATATACAGTATCTGGTCTGCATCCAGCCGGATCATCTTGCTCTCCGTATCAGATGTATATAGAACTTGGATTTTCCATGTACTTTTTTTTAACCGCATTATGCAGCACCTGGGGAGAAGGCAAAGTATTGAATGGGCTTCAATACATAGTCTAATGCCTCGACCTTATATCCCTGCACAGCAAATTGCGCAGAATTTGTAATAAATATAATGATGACATTTTTATCCATATCCCGTATGCGCATGGCCGCCTGCATACCGTCCATATGCTTCATTTGGATATCCATCAGGATTATGTCATACTCGGATTTATATTTTTCGACAATTTCCAATCCGTCTGAAAATTCAGATACACTGACCGTTTCCGAAAAATCGCTTTGATACTGATCAATGTACTTTCCGAGTTGACTGCGATACCCTGTATCATCCTCTACGATTGCGATGCGTATCATGGTAAATCCCCGTTTCGTGATCCGATGCAGCTTACCCGCCAAATATGGCAATCGCCTTGCATCAACTGATATTGTGCGTTTCTGTCTTGCCTTACCGTATATTTCCTATGCCGATTGTTCAGATTATACTCTTTTTCCCTTCCTTTTGTAAAGCTACAGAACGGTGCAGACATTCAGCGACAACGCATACACCTCCTTCTCCACGGACGCCAGCGCGAATGTCTTCACCGCAAAAGAGATTCGACTCAACTACAAAATCAGCAAGGGCACCAAGGCCATCATGACTGCCAACAAAGCCGAATCCGAGGGTGTACTTGCCCGAGGCATGAAGCAGCGTATGACCGGAGCCCAATGGAAGAACGGCAAGTTAGAAATCGACATAACTGTGTAAAACATTGACAGTTTAAAGCCAAAGTGATACATTAGAGCAAAAGGAGGCAACACCATGGCAACTAAGAAATACAAAGCACCCGCAGGCATGCACCCCGAGGATGCCAAGGATTGGGAAAAGTTCGGAACCTTCGTCCACCACTTCGAGGGCAGCGGCCCCTTCCTCGATGGCGATGGAAAGCCGCTTGACCTGAGCAGCTACATCCGAAAACCAAGAAGAAAGCCTCCGCGAAGAAAGCGAGGTAATCAACATGGCAAAAATCAGCGTCCTGCGCGGCAGCGTGGTTTACGCCGACACAGATGCCATCGTGAACGCAGCCAACGCGCAGCTTGCTGGCGGTAGCGGAGTTTGCGGTGCCATCTTCGAGGAGGCGGGCTGGGGCGACATACAGCAGGCCTGCGACCGTATCGGTGGATGCCCCACCGGCGAGGCCGTATCCACGCCCGGATTCAAGCTCAAGGCCAAATATGTCATCCACGCGGTCGGCCCCATTTACGCAGGCAGACCGCGCGATGCCGAGCTCTTGCGCAGCGCATACCGCAGCTGCCTGGAGGAGGCCGAAAAGCTCGGGTTGCACAGCATCGGGCTCTGCTCCATTAGCACAGGCATCTACGGATACCCGCTGAACGAGGCGGTGAAGATTGCAGCAGACACCCTGCGCACCTTCCCGGCCAAGAGCCTGACCGACATCCGCGTTTATTGCTACGGCGAGCGCGAGTACCAGGCATTCACCAAAGCGCTCGGATAAACCTGTCCCGTTTTACCCCCAAGAACCATGTTACGATAGACCCAGTAATTGACTGGGGGTTCGAGCATGGGCAGAGGAAGGCTGGGAAGCCAGCAAGGGATGCAGCGCACCATCGCGGCAAGACAGCAGACTGCGAGGTATCAGGTGTCAGCCTTGCGCTCCATGGATGACGCGCACCTGTCTGTAGCGCTTGATGATATCTTCGACAACACACCCGTGGAGAGCAATTAGCAAGATGCGGATACGCAGCGCTTCTTCAATGCCATCGGATGGTCGGATGAACTGCCCGAGGTGGTAGACGAAAGCACTTTTGCGAGGGCTGCACTTGCCGCAAGGCATCGGGATGGGCGGAGCTTTCAGATGTTGTTTCATACGGACAGCCCGAGCAAAAAAATACCAGATGCAAAAACTTTTAGTGACCAATTCATGACCGGTAAGCAGTTTCAAAGCGACGGCATACATGGCGACGGCGCGTATTTTGCCAAGGATGCAGAAATGAGCTGGGGCTACGGCTATGGGCCAAAAGCCGCACAAATTCGAGCCGTTCTAAACAGCAAGGCAAAGGTCATCACCGAACGAAAACTTGACAGCATGATTGCAACTTGGGCGAATAAAAACCCTCAAGCCTACAACAAAATCATAAACTGCCACCAAGTCTACTACGGGAAAAACGCCGGTACCCACCGAGGTACGAGAACAATCTTTGCCGCGCTTTTCGGGTATAACGTGATCCGCTCCGATCAGGCTGGCGGAACTTACACTGTCCCAAACCGAAGCGCGCTAACTGTCCAAAATCGGGTTATCCACCGCGACGACTGGTACAATAAAGGCCAGAAATGGTAAACAACAAAAGGGAGCAAACACCAATGAAGCAAACCGGTAATTCCGCTCAGGCCGCACGAGCCGAAATGGATCATGCCCAGGCAGAGTTAATGGAAATTCTCTGGAAGAAGGAGCAGGCAGCGAAAAAGGCTGGCAAGCGCGGGACAGCAACCGACAATAAAAAGGCGGCAGACGCTTTCTGGAAAAGCAAAGAGACTGCTAAGCCCAAAAAGAAGAAAACCAAATAAATCTGTCACGTTTTTCCTTCACCCGCATGGTATGATAATACCGCTGGGTGATTTTTCATTCGTGCCTCCGTTTTGCGCCCCGCCGGTTTATGCCTCCTTTCCGGCGGGGTGTTTTTGCGTCCAAAAACCCGTCCCGTTTTGCCCGCCAAAACCATGATACGATAGAGGGAGAACACACAAAACGGAGGGAAACCAATGCAGGTTCAAACTTGGAAGATGCGTGAAATCTACCTGAAGGGCTTCGGCATCTGCGTGCGGGAAGCCCAGCCCAAGGCCGTTATGACCTCCTACAATCTGCTGAACGGCACCCACACGGCGGAAAATCTCGGTCTGATTATGGACATTCTCCGCGCCGAGTACGGCTACCAAGGCCTCGTCATGACCGACTGGGTCACACCGATGACCGGGGATGCGCGCTCTGCCCACCAGGATTCGCAGGCGCAGTATGTAGCTGCGGCAGGCGGCGACCTGTTCATGCCCGGCAACAAGGGTGATTATGACAATCTGCTGCAGGGCATCGACAGCGGCACAGTGACACTGGAGCAGGTAAAAATCAATGCCTCCCGCGTGGTCAGAATGGCGCGGGCACTGACGCAAGAATAAAACACAAAAACCTCTGCCAGACTGGATGCCTGGCAGAGGTTTTTTAATAAGTATTTAGGCAACACCGCACAATTCCCGCCTTACGGCTTAAGCACCGCTTCGGCGGCTGCGGCACGGCATCTGCGTTGCCAAAATGCTCGATAATGTCGGGTTGCGGTACCCGCATCGTGCTTCGGAGGCAAAAGCCCCTCGCACTCTGCGACCGCTGCCCCTGCTTCGGTTCGCTGTTTCCGCCACTGGCGGCGCTCACCTTTGCAGCATCCAGTATTATCTGCGCTTTTGGCTTAGCAGCTGCCGCACCTCGCTCGCCGTATCGGCACTTAGAATTATGCGGTATTGCCTTTACTTTTCACGGTACTCCATCGGGGTTTGGCCAGTGACCTCCTGAAAAATCCGGCTGAAATAGTTGCGTGTGCTAAAAGAAAGTGCAGCGGCAATGTCCTGCACGGTCTGGTTGGTGCTTTTCAGCAAAACCTTGGCGCGCTCAATCTTGGCAAATTTTATGTAATCTGTCACGCTCAAGCCCGTTTCTTCCTTGAATTTGTGGGTCAGATAATATTCCGTATAGCCCACCAGCGCTGCAATATCCGCCGCGCGTATTTTTTTATCGAGGTTCATCTCAATGTAGTCCACGCACTTTTGCACCTGCTGGCTGAGATGCGGGTTGGTGCGGCATTTATGCACGCGCCGGACAAAGTCGTCATACATCATAAGGCCGAGCGGTTCAAGATCTTCCAATGTTTTTGCATTTTCAGCGGATTGGATGTAGCTGTCCCCCAGCGCGTAGGCTTCCTCCGGCGAAAGCCCGCCCTCGATGGCGGCACGGCATACCAGCGAGGTAAACACAATGATGCTCGTCTTACTCTGACGCAGGGCGTCATCGCTGCGCACCGGCACACCCGCGCTGATGCCCATACTGGCGGAAAGGGCCTGCCTGTAGTTCAAGTCACCGGTGCGCACCATCTGCAGAAGTCCCTGCTCTGCCATCCAGACCTTGTGGCGATCGTGAGCGGGCTGCTGCACTGTATTGCGTACCTGCGCCAAAAACTCGCTGTTGATGTCGCTGATCGTAAGGTGGTTGCCGGTCAGACAATAGTGCATCATCAGGGCGTAGCGGTGCAAGACCGTGCATTGCAGCACGGGGACGGTTTTCAGCACCTCGTACAGCTGCATGGTCCATGCCACGCTCGTTTCCAGACGGTTATAGTATTGCAGCCCCTGCTCAATCCCGCGCAGCGAAACATCCTGATAAAACACCGGCCCGATGACCCAGGCGCGTTTCAACGTGTCGCCGTCCTTTTCAAAGGCAGCTGCCCATGTCATGCCAATGGCCGTGCCGAGCGTGACCGGCGTTGTGTGTCGGCTGCCGTAGTCCAGCATTTTTTTCTTGCAGCCGAATATCTCAAATGCGCCGGAGAGGAACCCCGCCTCCGGGCAGTTGCTCTGCAGCAGACTGCCATCGGCATTATAGCACCATGTATAAATGTTGCCGCCGCACTGGATCAGCTCAGAAAACAGCTCCATATTTTGAAAAACATCCATCGAACCACCCTCATTTTATACCAGTATACCAAAAAAAGTGGCTGCCGTACAGACAACCACTGATATTTTTATGCGTTGGCGTATCCGCCCAGCACCGCAAGGCTGGGCTTCGGGGTGCGCTCCATCGTTTCGCGGTTTACGGCAATCAGGCCAAAGTTCATGGCATAGCCCTTCTGCCACTCAAAGTTATCCATCAGGCTCCAGTGGAAGTAGCCCTTGACCGGGATGCCGTCGGCGATGCAGTTTTGTACGCCCGCCAGCGCGGCCTCGATAAACGCCACGCGGCGCGTATCATCAGCGGTAGCAATGCCGTTTTCGGTCACGATCAGATCACCGTGGAAATCCTGCGCCACCTTGCGGATGACATTTTCCAATGCCTGCGGATAAAACTCGTAGTCCATCTGGGTCAGCTCGGCCCCCTGCGGTGCGGGCAGCTGCCCCTGCGCACCGTACAGCGCGCGGGTGTAGTTCTGCACGCCGAGGAAGTCATCCTCCTTAATATAAGGAAGATAGTGGGTGAACTCTTCCTCCCACGCGGCGGCGGCAAAGGCTTCACCGCCCGGCTGGGCCTGCAGGTCATGCAGCGAGAGGGTCAGACCGACCTTGACCTCAGGGCAGATTGCCTTGATGGCCTCCCGCGCGGCGGCGTGAGCGCGCAGAACCAGCAGATCGCCCTCCGGCGTGCGCTCGCTGACGAAAATTTTCGGCTGCGGCGTACCGAACACGGCGGCGTTTTCAGCGGCAGCGTACTTCATGTTCTCCATCATCTTCTGGAAGTTCATGCCCACCTGCACACTGCCCTCGGCGGATTTGCCCGCGTTGGCGGCAGCCTTGGCGGCCTGCTCTGCCATCAGGCGGAACCGCTTGGAGATTGCCGCCAGCTGCAGGCCCATATTTGCCTCATTGATGGTGCAGACGATGTGAAGCTCACTGCCCAGCTGCTCCATCACATAGCTGACATAGCGCTTGAAGTATTCGACCGTGCTTTCAGCCTCCCAGCCGCCCTTGGCAATCAGCCATTTGGGGCTGGTGAAATGCAGCAGCGTCACAACAGGTTCCACGCCGTGTGCCTTGCAGCAGGCAATGACCTTGCGGTAATGCTCGATCTCGGCAGGGTCAAACTTGCCCTCCTCCGGCTCGATGCGCGCCCACTCGATGGAGAAGCGGTAGGCGTTCAGGCCCGCATCGGCCAGCAGTTTAATGTCCTCCTCATACTTATTATAATGGTCGCAGGCAATGCCGCTCGGCTCGGTCAAAGCTGGTGTGGGGCAGCTGCTCCTGCGCCCAGTAGTCGGAATGGATATTGTTACCCTCGACCTGATGGGCGGCAGTGGCCGCGCCGACAAAGAAACCTTTTTCAAATTTCTGCATAATTTTCTCCTTACCTGTGCTGTCTAAAGCAAATCAAGAAACTTCTGTACCTGTATCATAACATAACAAGCGCAAGCCACGAGGGCATTATTTAGCAAAGCAGGACAATATTCCGTGTTATTTGAAATAATGCGTGAATTTTTGTTCCTCATCTGCTGATTTTTATCCCCTGCTGCCGTTTCGCTTCTGGTATAGTGGTGTCAGTGAGAAAAATCACTGCGGAATTTTTAGGAGGAAAACAAAATGTTCAAAAAGAAACCCACTGCTTCAGAAGTTGACGGCGTACAATACCGCCGCGCTAAGCTTTGGCAAATCATCTGCTATGCCTGCAACGGCCTTGTCGGTATGAGCGTCTATTCCCTCATCGGCATGGCGAGTTATTCCGCCAGCATCGGCTACGGCATCACGACCGCTGCCGTTGGCATTATCCTGACCTGCACCCGTATTCTGGACGGCATCACCGATCCCCTGCTCGCCTTTGTGTATGACCGTGTCAACACCAAGTTCGGCAAGCTGCGCATTTTGCTGGTTGCGGGCTATCTGATTGAGGCACTCGCCCTCTACGGAATGTTCACCGGCTTCTCGTCCAAGGGGCTGGGCTGCCGGTGTTTGCCCTGCTGTACATTGTTTACATCATCGGCTACACCATCACCAACATGACTGCGCAGACCATTCCCGCCATCATGACGAATGATCCGCGCCAGCGCCCGACCATCGGCGTCTGGACCACCGCCTTCAACTACCTGGTGCCGATGGCAATGTCGATGATTTTGAATGTTGTGCTGCTGCCCAAATGCGGCGGCACCTACAACCAGACCTTCCTGTCCGCTGCCTGCAATATGACGCTGCTTGCCGCGGGTATCGGCACCGCTTTGGTCTGTCTGGGCGTTTCTGCCTACGATAAGCCGGAAACCTTTGTCGGCACCAAAAAGTCCGAACCGCTGAAAATGTCCGACATTGTCGAGGTTCTCAAGCACAACAGACCCCTGCAGTGCTACATTGCCTCCAACGCTTCTGACAAGCTGGCACAGCAGGTCGGCAGCCAGGCCATCATCAACACGCTGTTCAACGGTATTTTGATCGGCAATATGGGTCTGGCCACCATTCTGACCGTCATCAGCATGGTTCCCTCCATCTTCTTTGCGGCGTTCGGTGCCAAGTATGTCGGCAAGCACGGCAGCAAAAAGGGCATCGTCACTTGGACCTATGTCAGTATGACCATCACCGCCGCGCTGGTTCTGTTCTTTATCTTTGGCGACCCCACGCAAATCGGCGTTATGGGCAGCCCCTCCATGATTCTCTATGTGGTGCTGACCCTTTTGCAGAACGGTTCCAATATGTGCATCACTACCTCCAACACCTCGTATATGGCCGATGCCATCGACTTTGAGCTCGACCGCAGCGGACGTTATATTCCCGCCGTTGTTTCCGGCACCTACAGCCTGGTCGATAAACTCATCACCTCCTTTGCTGCTGTGATTGCTACCGGCGCTGTTGCGCTGCTGGGCTACACCACCACGATGCCTCAGCCCACCGACCCTTGCACAAGCGCGATTTTCTGGATGACGCTGAGCCTAAAGTTCGGCCTGCCCCTCATCGGCTGGGTCATTACGCTGGTTGCCATGCGCGAATGCCCGCTGACCAAGGAAGAAATGGTCAACGTCCAAAAACGCATTGCCGAGAAAAAGGCTGCTGCGCAGTCTGAGTTCTATAAAAAACAGCTTCAGTAAGCCCATTAACCAAAGCCGAAAGGGTTTGCAGCCTTTTCGGTTCTTTGAAGTTAAAACCACCCATAAGGAGTCATTCTATGAGCAAAGCAATTCTGTTGAACACCGGTTGGACTTTTACCAAGGAAGGTCATGACGAGCCGGTCACCCTTCCCCACACTTGGAACGCTGTAGACGGTCAGGACGGCGGCAACGACTACTACCGCGGCACCTGCAGCTACACCCGTAACCTGGAGAAACCGGAGCTGTCCGATGGCGACCGCGCGGTTTTGCAGTTTGACGGCGTTGCTATGACTGCAGTTGTCAGCCTGAACGGGGAGAAAGTGGCCGAGCACAAGGGCGGCTACTCCACCTTCCGTGTGGACATCACCAATGCCCTGCACGATGGTGCAAATGAGTTGATTGTTTCTGTTGACAACAGCGACAACGACACCGTCTACCCCCAGAAGGCCGACTTCACCTTCTACGGCGGCATTTACCGCGATGTAACGCTGCATGTTGTGCCCGCTGCACACTTTGCCCTTGCCGAAAACGGCGCTGTGCCCGTCAAGGTCACGCCTGCTGTGACTGACCTTGCCGAGCGCCGCTGTGAGGTGACTGTTGAGGCGTTCGTTGTCGGCGCGCAGAGCGTCAACTTCACGCTTGACGGCCAGCAGACGAGCGCCGCCGTCAAGGACGGCACCGCCAGAGCTGTGTTCACGCTGGAGCACGCCCGCCTGTGGGACGGTCTTGATGACCCGTATCTCTACACCGTAACTGCGCGGCTGGACAATGGCGAGACCGAGACCGCCCGCTTCGGCTGCCGCAAGTTTGAGATTGACCCGCAGAAGGGCTTCATTTTGAACGGCCACCCCTATCCCCTGCGCGGTGTCTCCCGCCATCAGGACCGCAAGGGTGCGGGTGTAGCCATCACCAAAGAGATGATGGAAGAGGATATGGCGCTGATTCTGGAGATGGGCGCCAACACCATCCGCCTTGCCCACTACCAGCACGCGCAGGCATTCTATGACCTGTGCGACGAAAAGGGTCTTGTCATCTGGGCCGAGATCCCCTACATCACAATGCATATGCACAACGGGCGCGCCAACACGCTGACCCAGATGGAAGAACTGATTGTTCAGAACTACAACCATCCCTGTATTGCTGTTTGGGGACTGTCCAACGAAATTACCGCTGCGTCGGCTGTCAATGAGGAGCTGCTGGAAAACCACCGCGCCTTGAACGAACTGGCGCACCGCCTTGACCCGACCCGCCCGACCACGATGGCGAATGTCTTTATGCTGGAAATCACCAGCCCGATTCTGGAAATTCCCGATGTGAACAGCTACAACCTGTATTTTGGCTGGTACTTGGGCGAACTGGACCAGAACGACGACTTTTTTGATACCTACCACGCCAAATACCCGGACCGTTGCATCGGTTTTTCGGAGTACGGCGCGGATGCAAACCCCGCCTACCAGAGCGCCCACCCCGAAAAGGGCGACTATACCGAAACCTACCAGTGCGTCTACCACGAGCACATGGCAAAAATGATTGCCGACCGCCCGTGGCTGTGGGCGACCCATGTCTGGAATATGTTCGACTTTGCCGCCGATGGCCGCGACGAGGGCGGCAAAAACGGCGAGAACCAGAAGGGGCTTGTCACCTTTGACCGCCAGATCAAGAAGGACGCCTTCTACCTGTACAAAGCCTACTGGAGCAAGCAGCCCTTTGTACATACCTGCGGCAGCCGCTATGTGGACCGCACCGAGGATGTGACCGAGGTCAGAGTATACTCTAACCTGCCGGAGGTTTCGCTGTACAAGGACGGGCACCTTGTTGAAACGAAAAAAGGCGACAAAGTGTTTGTTTTCAATGTGCCCATCACCGGCAAGCACAGCATTGAGGCCCGCGCGGGGGCGTATTCCAGCGTAATTTTGGTCAACAAGGCTGCCGAGCCGAACCCTGCCTACGCGATGTCCAACCGTCAGGTCGTGAACAACTGGTTTGACGGCGAGCTGGACGAAACCTGCTGGAGCGTCAAGGACAATATGGCCGCTGCCATGGCGGACGCCAAGGTGGGGCCTGTCTTGAAGGCCATCACCGACAAGGCGGCTGCCGCCCGCGGTGATGTCGCTGCCGCCGTCAAGGATAACCCGGCGCTGGTTGCCATGATGGAGCGCGCCATGCAGCGCATGACCGTGGAGGGTATGCTCAAGCAGGCGGGTGCAGACGCCGAGAGCATCAAACAGCTGAACCGCGTTTTGCAGGGTATCAAAAAGGATGTGTAATACGATGAAAACCTACTGCAACCCCTTGGATCTGGGCTACCGCTACCAGCACATGAAGGAGGGTGGCGCGCGCGCGGGCTTCCGCGAAGGCGCCGACCCGACGCTGGTGTACTTCAAAGGGCAAATACTACCTGTTTGTTTCTATGTCGGCAGGGGTTCTGGTACTCGGACGATCTGCTGCATTGGGACTTCCACGCCGACCCCGATCTGCTGATTTACGACTACGCACCCGATGTGCGCCAAGTCGGCGACTACCTGTATTTTTCTGCCAGCCGCAAGGGGCGCAACTGTCCTATTCTGCGCACCGCCGACCCACTGATCGAGCCGTTTACCGAGGTCAGCGCCCCGTTCGCCTTTTGGGATCCCGATATGTTCTGCGATGATGACGGGCGTGTATATTTTTACTGGGGCTGCTCCAACACCTCGCCCATCTGGGGCGTGGAGCTTGACCCCGATACCATGACGCCCATCGGAGAAAAGAAAGAACTGATTTTCGGGCGCGAAGAAGAACTGGGCTATGAGCGCCCCGGTAACAACGGGATTGTGGATAAAGAGGCAAGCGTGCTTTTACAAAGCCATGAAGCCTTTTTATAACGAGGCAACCGGCAAGCTGGAGCTGCCGCCCCAGATGGCGCAGGTGCCGGGGCTGAACGCCGAGGTTCTGACCGCCATGTTTAACGCTGTCGACAAGCCCTACATTGAGGGCGCGTTTATGACAAAGCACAACGGTACGTATTATCTGCAATACGCCTGCCCCGGCACCCAGTACAACACCTACGCCGATGGTGTACACCTCCAAGTCCCCGCTGGGACCGTTCACGCTGCAAGCGTCCAACCCGTTTTCCTCCAAGCCGGGCGGGTTCGAGAACGCGCAGGGCTGCAATGTGCGCTACGGCATTGCACCGGATAAGCTGTACCAGAGCTGGCTTGTCTACGATGCCGATGAGGTCACGCTGTCCACCCTGATGGCCGGGCAGGACTATTACGTCTGCGTGGACAGCTTCAACGAAAACGGCATCACAACGGGAAAAATCATCAAGATGGAGGGCTGAACCATGCCCACAAAGGCAGTCCAGCAATTTATGCTGGGAACCGTTTTAAGCAACGAAAACGAGGCACGGCAGACGCTGGCCGCCATGAAAGCCGCAGGCTATGACGGCATTGAGCTGTGCGGGTTTATGATCCACCCCATCGGCTTTATGGTGCGGCTGCTGACCAAGGCGGCGGGTATGCCCGTGGGCAAGGGCGGCAATCTCGACTGGCACGCTTTGGTCAAAGAAGCGGGGCTGCAGGTCGTCAGCCTGCACACCGATTTGGGCAGTCTGGAGCGCGATGCCAAAGCGGTGGCGGACGAAGCCAAAAGCTTTGGCACTAAGTATGTCGTTATTACCGGAATGTATCGCTTTGATTACGGCGATGAAGCCACGATGCACGACCTTGCCGCACGGCTGAACAAGGCGGGTGAGGCGCTGAAGGCCGAGGGCGTGGAGCTTTTGTACCACAACCACAACTGTGAGCTGCGTCATGTCAACGCCGAAAAGCGTGCCTACGACATTTTGCTGGAGGAAACCGACCCGCAGTTCGTCAACTTTGAGTTTGACAGCTACTGGTTTACCGAGGGCGGCGCCAACGCCCTTGCGTGGATGCAGCGTCTGGGAACCCGCATGAAGCTGTGGCATATCAACGACCGCGGCACCCGCATTTCGGGCAGCGCCGTGACGCCGATTCTGAAAACCGACAGCATGGAGCTGGGTACCGGCAATATGGATCTCGACAGCCTGATGGCACAGGCGCTTACTATCGGCGTAGATGCCGTGATTTTGGAAAGCCACCGCAACTGGGTGGATAACTCCCCCATAAAGAGTTTGCAACTCAGCGCCGAATATCTCAAACAGCATGGCTAAACCGCAATCCCCTGCCCGAAAGGACAGGGGATTTGCTTTTCCTGCGTTGAAACTCGTTTTTTTGTGTGATATACTTAGGGCAGAAAATTTGAATTTGACGAGGTATTGATAGAATGGTAGAAGTAAAATTTTATGACAATGTCGCAGATGAATTTTTGAAGTTTGCAGTGATAATATCCAAAACAGATAACAAGTGGGTATTCTGTAAACACAAAGAAAGAGAGACTTATGAAATACCAGGAGGTCACAGAGAACCTGGAGAAAGTATTTTAGAAACAGCTAAAAGAGAATTACAAGAAGAAACAGGAGCAGTTGATTTTAGAATTGAACCAATATGTGTGTATTCTGTTAAAGGAAAGACACGAGTAAATGAAAATATTGATGATGAAACTTTCGGAATGTTATTTATTGCAGACATTAACTCATTTGAGGAATTACATAGTGAGATTGAGAAGATATTGATTTCAGATAAGTTAGTTGAAAATTGGACATATCCTTTAATTCAACCTATATTGATTGAAGAAGCAAAAAAAAGAGGCTTTATATAAATAGACAAGCAACGGAAACTTTCAGTTTATCAAAAACAGCGCCTGCCCTGCCGTAAGTTTTACGGCAGGGCAGGCGCTTTCTTCTTATACTGTGTGCTTTCCGGGGGCAAGGGTAAACTTACGCCCATCGGGCAGGGTGACATCGGCGGTCAGATTGGCAGGGATCTCAAACTCATAGATTGCCACATCGCCGTCATACCGCCAGCCGCTTACAATGCGCCCGGCTGGGGAATCGTAGGTGGCTTTTGCCCAGTCCAGCGATTTGTCGGGCGTAGGTGCAATCGTCAGTGCGCCGTCCGTGTACCGGATGCCGCACACACCGCCGAACAGCCAGCCGCAGATGGCACCGTAGCTGTAATGGTTCAGGGATTCGTGCGGCTTGCCGTTTTCGTCAATGCCCGTCCAGGTTTCCCAAACGGTCGTGGCACCCTTGCCGACCTCATACAGCCAGCCGGGGGCGTCGGGCTGCAAAAGCAGCTTGTAGGCAGTGTCCGCATAGCCGTATTTTGCCAGCACATCGCACAAAAATGGCGTGGACAAAAAGCCTGTGTTCAGGTGGTAGTCGTTCTCGGCAACCATCCGGTTCAGCGTTTCGGCGGCGGCTTTGCTTTCTTCCTCACCCAGCAGGGCAAAGGCAATGGCGCGGACATACTCACACTGGCGGTCAGAGTGGATCACGCCGTTCTCGGTAAACGCTGCACGGTAGGCTTTCACTGCGTTGGCGGCAGTATCGCGGTAGTTGGCAGCATCGTCCGCCTTGCCCAGTTCATCAGCTACTTCTGCCAGCAAGCGCCCAGAGTAGGCCAGATATGCCGTTCCCACGCTCTTGCGCGGGTTCATCATCGCCTGCATGGGGGTGATGCCCGGCTCGCACCATTCGCCGTAGTCCATGCCGTTTAAAACGGTGAACTTGGCGTAATCACCGCCCTGCTGCTCATCGGTCGTCTGCTGTGCGCGCCCCAGCAAAAAGGCGTACCAGCGCTGCATCATCTCATAGTTGTCCGCCAGAATTTTGCGGTCACCCGTGCGCTTGTACATCGCATACGGCACCAAAATCGCCGCATCGCCCCACCCTGCCGACATGCAGAGCATCGGGGTCATATAGCCGGGGCGGGCGTTCGGCGGGGCAATGTTTGCCATGCGACCGTCCGGGTACTGGTTCAGGCGGCACTCCGCCAGCCATTTTTCCGCCACGGGGTAGCAGTCCATCAGGGTCAAGCCGGTTTCAATAAACACGCCCATATCCCCTGTCCAGCCGGCGCGTTCGCGGGTCGGGCAGTCGGTGGGGACATCACAGAAGTTGCCCTTCTGGCTCCAGACGCTGTTCTTGACAAGCCGGTTCACCGCGTCATTTCCGCAGGTAAACGCGCCCGTCACCGCCATATCGGAGTAGACGGCGTAGGCAGTAAACACGGCATCGGTCAAATCGGCGTCGGTTTCGACCTTGGCGTAGCGGAAGCCCATAATGGTGAAGCTGGGCTTAAAGTGGTTTTTCCCCTCTTTACAGACAAGCTCCAGCATCTGGGCGGTGCCGCCCTCCTTGTGGCGGTTGCGGTCCTGAAAGTTTTCTTGGGTAAAGTTTCCGTTTTCGTCCAACGCTTCGCCGCAAGTCAGCTTGACCTTCTGTCCGGTGTGGGCGATCAGCGTTATCTCCACATAACCGGCGATATTCTGCCCAAAGTCCAGCACCGTCTCGCCGTTGGGCGTTTGCAGCAGCTTGCCGGGGAATGCTTCGTGTTCCAGAATCGGCACGGTATTCATACCGGTAATGGGCAGATCATCACGGTAGGTGCGCACACCGTGCCAGCCGGTCAGTTCGCCCTCAAGTTGTGCATTGTAGACCTCGCCCTGCTGCATATCGTTCTGACGAATAGGCCCGCATTGCGTTGCCTGCATCGTGTCATCGGAAACGCAGACCGGTTTGCCGTCCACCTCCAGCTGAAACAGCACGCCCAGCGTATCACCGAACAAATCACGGTCGCCATCCACACCGCCCGTGCTGCGGTGCCAGCCATCACCGAGAGCAATTAAAAGCTCATTCTCGCCCTCGTGCAGCAGCGCGGTCACATCGTAGGTCTGCGCACCAAGATGCTTGTTCCCGGTAAAGCTGCCGGGGGCTAAAACCATATCCCCAATGCGCTTTCCGTTCAGCCATGCCGCGTACAATCCCTTGGCCGTGATATACAGCCGTGCGTCGCCCTTGGACGCCGTGAAGCTTTTGCGCAGGTACGATGCCGGGCGATGGGGCTTGTACGGCTCGGCTGCACCCTTGCCCGCGGCTTCTTTTTCTGCCTGCTTGCGCTCCCAATTGGGGTGGGCAAAGGCGTTGATGGCATCGTCACCGGGGATGTCGATTGGCTCGGTCTCGGGGTCCACCCACTCCCCTACCCAGTCGCACTGTGCAAGGCCGGTCTCAAAGCGTGCCTCACTCCACGCGCCGGGGACATCGTTTTCATCCCACAGACGCACGCGCCAGCACCCGCTCACGCGGGAGCCGCCCACCGCCGGAACGTCAGCGTGCATGGCGGCGCCTTCCGTCTTGCCGCTGTGCCAAAGCATTTCACCGTTCGCGGTCAGTTGAATTTCATAGGCGGTCTGGCGCACGCCGTCAGCGCACTGCCAAGACAAAAACAGCGGCCCGGCGTCAATACCGACAGGCGCTGTCAGATGGTTAGTTTTAAGGTTTATTGCTCGCATCGTCAAGGGACTCCTTTATATTGTATTACCTATATTATAAAGGAACCGTGCGAAGATGCGAACACAAAAATTGCAGAACAAGGATAATTATTCACAAATTAGCACCTTAATATGCGATGTATATCTTTTGTAGCGCAGACAGGACAAAACCCGGAGCCATTTCTTTGCTTACATCAGCTTGGAAACGGCTCCTGATCATTTTATCATGCTCAAGCTGAACAAGCTGGAAAATCAAACCATCCGCCCAGCAGCAGAAGTCTATGACGTCTGCGCCCAGCTGTGCAGTTTGAGGATGAAAAAAATTCTGTTATGCTTATCGGCACTTACGGCAACCGGCGCAGCTGCGTTCGCATGGGCGGCCCTTTACAAACGGACCAAATGGGATTGGAGGTGAAGCACAATGGCACAGTACAAATTGAAGGTCGGCAAAATCGGGCAGTCCATCATTGACACGCACAAGAAAATCGAGAGCGCGACCGTCGGCACATATAAAGGTGTCGAAAATTATGTGATGGACGCCTACAAGGCCATCGAGACGGCTTTTGTGGACAGGTTCCTCGAATCTGTTGTTGCAGTTGCAAATGCTTATTTAATATTGGAAGCGATTACACAAGAGCAGCATAATTTATGTTCCGATACCGATATAAAAACTTTTTCACCATTCTCCGACTCAAGTACCTGTTGTCAATTCTAATATTGTTGTATGATATATAAAATAAAGAAGCCACAGGCACAATACCTGCGGCTTCTTTCGTGCTTCTTTCTACCTCTTAATGTATAGCCGGAGGTTTTCTATCCAGCGCTTCATTGTTCAGCAGCAGCCCCAACACGGCAAAGCGATAGGTTACAATTTGCCCGTGGTCCATTGATTTGCGAATATCCTGAATCCGGACAATTTTTTTCAACGTTTCAAGCTGATCTTCCATCAGATAAAATGTAACCTGCTTATTGATCGGCTTTGCGCCCCGCTTTCCGGTTTGCTCCGGCAGATATTCTATAATATCTTTGCTTTCTGGCAACACATAATAGCTGCTTCGCTTGCCCTCCGGAATCGCAGCGTAGTCTTCCGATCCAAATACAACGCAGTGTTCTGGTTTCACGCTTGCTGCTTTGTTGAGCTCACTGATCAATAATTGATTGGCAATCGTTCCCACGCGAAGCCCCTGATAAGCGGCTTCCAATTCAAAGCATTCATATATTTCCGGCCGGAAACGAATCAGAACTCTTTCTTTTTTCATTGTGTCCACCGGCATCAATCGATCGATTCTATGATGTTTTTAAGCTTCATCGAAATCTCGATGATTTCATTCAGCGCCGCAACATCTGCATCACGGGATTCTTTGGATACACCTTTCAGCGCTTTTGCAAATGCCTTACTGCTGTATGCCTTATTCAATTTTTTGACCATTTGGGGAACACTTTTCTGGATCATGCTGCTCTTGGTTTCTGCAACCTCGTGTTCCTTTCGCGCACGGTCCCTGGCGGCTTCTTTTTTGCCCTCGTAATCGATGGCGGAAATTTCTTTCGGTTGGCTGCTTACCTTAGCTTTGCCGTATTCATCCGCTTTCCCTTTCAGTTCAGCGAGACCATCATCAAAATAAAGAATCGCTTTTTTATAAGCAGCTTCGTATTCTTTGGTCGTTCCCTGCCGCTGTGCATCGTATAGCAGCTCTCTGAATGCGTCATGCAGATTGTCCCGAAGAACCTCTACATAGTTCTTTCCCGCATCTTCTGTATCGCTGCTATGGCAATCTACTTCCTGCAATTTGGCAAACCGCTCCGCGATTTCATCCTGTATGTCCTCTTCAAACCGCAGATAAGTCTCACATTCGCTTCTCGTTAAAAATTTATCATTTAGAAGTTCTTTTAGTTTGCCCTCCAGCTTCTCTTCGATCCGCGCATCCCGCTCAATCGTGCGCGGATTTACGGTACTGACGCTTTTTGTCGCGCCAAGGGCTTCTTCTCTGCTCATATTATAAGGTTCTTTTTGCAGGCAGGTGATAAATTCCGCAATCGCCTGGCGGCGAATTGCTTCATCACTGAATCCGCCGCGGACCTGCAGGTTTGCGCTGTACAGTAGCACTTTTCTTTCATTTTTAGACAAAGGTGTTATCACAACATTGCAATTTACAATATTCCATGTTGCATCGCCTTTTTCTTGCAGGTAATTCAATGCACGAAACCGCCGTTCGCCGGAAAGCAAAACATATACCATTCCTTCTTCGCGCTGTTCAGGGAATACAACAAGGTTATGCATCAACCCATTGCGCTTAATATCTTCCGCCAAAATGCGGATATCTTCATCGTCATCCATTACACGGAAAATCTGGTTATCCGGGTTGGTTCGGATATTAACCAACGCAATATATTTATTATCGTATTCAACTTTTCTGTTTTTAGCGAACAAACTATTATAGATGTTGCCCGCCTCGTTATTGTTTACCTCTGCAAGAATACTTTTGCCGGGGAGAGCAGGGGACGTTATGTTCCCCTTCATCTTCTTTTTCATTGCCATTTCAGTTCACCCCCATCTTTGCAAGCTGAGCCTTTAGTTCTTCGTAAGCCTTGCCATAGGCCACCGCAACCGGCTGTGTTTTTGCCATATAGCATACGGGAAGATGCTTCGTAACCGACATATTCACACTAAGGCCGCTGGGAATCTCCGTTTTATAAAGAGAAGCCCCTAAAACCTGTTTGCACTGGTCGCGGATAATTTTTGTAGTAGCTGCCTTTTTCACTACCATCGTAAGAATTACGCCAACGCCTTTCAGATGGCTGCCGGGGGTATTCCGCAGCTCATTGCAGAGCGCATAAGTACGGAACGCCGATTCCTGCGAATTCGCCTCACAAAGAGAGGGAATCAGCACATAATCCGCCGCATTGATTGCATTCGTCAGCAAGAGTGAATCACGGGTCGGCTGGGTATCAATAATGATGTAATCATAGTCCTCCCGGACCTGATTTAAAAAGTAATAGAGAAATTCTCCCATATTCGTCAGGCACTTCGGGTCGCCCGGCTTGAAGTAGGTTTGTGCATCCTCAAAAATTCCCGGAATACGCTGGTTGATCCGCGGCGTCTGCGCGCTGCAGGGGATCATATCTACATTTTCGTATTCCGTTTCGGTGATATAGTCCTTCGTCTTGGTATAACGGAAGCCATCAAACATATCAAAAAGAGCTCTTCCATTATAAACGCCGCTGGTAATTCCATTGCCGCCGCTCAAAGCGCTCGTCAGGTTTCCCTGCGGGTCTGTATCGATGCAAAGAACTTTTTTACCCTCATCGCCCATCAGATAGGCGAGGTTAGAAGCAGTGACCGTTTTTCCTGCTCCGCCTTTCTCGATGGCGATCGTAATGATCTGTGCTGCCATTGGCGTTCCCTCATTTCGTTGGTTGATTATAAAGTGGAAAGACTTAGGGCAACACCGCACAATTCCCGCCTTGCGGCTTAAGCACCGCTCCGACAGCTGCGGCACGGCATCTGCGTTGCCAAAATGCTCAATAAGACATCCAGTATTATCTGCGCTTTTGGCTTGGCATCTGACGCACCTCGCTCGCCGTATCGGCACTTAGAATTATGCGGTATTGCCTTAGGTACATGTTGTCATAAAGTAAAGTTTTCTCTTTTGTTGTAACTATTATGCGGCGACTTGCGTACCTGTTGCTATTTGATATTGCTGGCAATCTTTTCTTCTTTTACTTCTGTTCTTTCCTGTAAAATGTTCATCTTAATAAGCTAATTATAGCATACCCGCTCGTCATGTCAACACGAATCCTGGGGATAATGCCTTCTTTTCCTCTTGATTTACCTGTCACGACTCAAGTACCTGTTGTCAATTTTTCAATTCGTTTGTTTTCGCGCTTTTTCTGAAACAAAAAAGAGGTCTGCTTTTTGCAAACCTCTTTTTCATTCTTATACTTCCTTACGTTCTATTACTCATCAAACTGCGACCAATCGAACTTAAAAAGATCCGTTCTGTCGCCATCCAGTAATGCTGCGCGTTTTGTGCCGTCAGCGATGATCGCGGCAGAATTTTCTATAATGTCATTATAAACCACCGTGCGGTAATACTGCGCAGATTTTCTTTCCTTTGCGCGTTCAAGCATCGCTTTATATTTAACGCTCATTCCCAATGCCCAAGTTTTTAGCCCGTTATTATCTTTGATAATCCGGTTCAACGCTTCCAGCGTTTCCTCTGCCTGATCCCGCTTTTTTGTGTTGGTCAATATTTTTGACGTATATGTGAAAATATCGATGAAGATGTTTCGCTCTTCCGGTGTCAGCTTTTTTTCATAGGTCTGATATTGCGCCTTTACCGCCAGTTCATTGCGTGCCAGGCGATAGGTTGTCGTCAAAATGGCTTCCTTCAGCGGCTGATTGTACTGTTCCAGTGCTTCTTTGCTGACCGAGCTGCGGCGCTTTCTTGGTTTTCTGCTTACTTCTGTATCAGCGCCTTTATGCTCCTGATGGAACGCTCTGACGCTCTTCATTTCTTCCCGGTTTTTGTACTTGATGAAGATATAAAGGAACTCGTATTTCCGAACCCCGCGGCGGCGCACCGGCTCATAGTCAAACCACAGGTCTGTCATCTCATTGATCTCGCTTTTGACCATTGCTAGAACGTTCTTTTCAAAGTCGGAAAATACTTTGTATTTTTCCGTCAGCGGTTTATCGCGGCTGAACTTTTGCGCGGAACTGTCTCTGCTTTTGCCCTTGCTTCTATTGATTTCATCACGGGTAGGCATGGAAAGCATACCCTTGAATTCTTCCATATCAAACCGCTTATATTTGAACCCTTTCAGTTCTTCCCGCTTATTGGGGAACTTTTGCAGAACTTCTTCTGTTACAGGTTCAAAAATCAACCCATTGTTATAGGAATAATCTCTGTTTCCGTTGTCATATGACAAAATGATCTCATACACACGCATAGAATAAGTGCTCTGCATCATCAGCAGGTATTCAATGCTATAGGATGTATAATTGCTTGTCAGCTGTGCAATGTCTTTCCAGATATCTGGGTTAAAGCGCATGCTGATCGTCTTTTTCTTCATATCGACGATAGAACCACGGTTCACCCACGACATCGTTTTGTACTGATCATTCCCAAGGGGAACCCAGAACATCCGGTTTTCCAGGTTTTCAATGGTTTTGCGCAGATAATTTGCATAACCGCTATCCAACGCATTGACCCCGGTAAGCTTCGCAAAATCGTCAAACGAAATGGTATAATACTTCGATGCATCCATATCATGGCGCTGATCGATCTTGGACAGCATCATAAAAAGGATTTTCTGTTCGTTGCGGGGCAGGGAATACTTTGTCCTTTGAATTAAATCGTTGCTTTTCGTGATGAAAGAGCCAAACGCCACATTGTCACTTTTCCTGGGCACAAACTGCTTTTTCTTGCCGTCCGCCTTTTCATCCGGCAGAACTTCACCAATGATAACATCCGGTGATTCTGTCACTGTATTCTTTTCATCTTTATTTTTCATACGCTATGATTGGACATTGGATGCCGTGCTCCGTTTTGTCCACGCCTTTCTTTAGGAACTAATAGCCCGCCTGTAATAAAACCATACATCACAGAACTGCTAGAATATTTAGAAGAAGGTACACTTACTCATGATAATATCATACTACAGTATCTTCCTGCAAAAGTCAATCCTATGGCTGCGCTGCATGTATTACAGTGATGAATCCTCGCGCGTAAAGCAGGGGAGGGGAGAGGGCTGGCTGCACAAAATATGCCTTGAAGCAAACCTGCGTTAAAGCACTTTCAGAAAAAATCATAATTTTTCAGACCCGTATTGTTTGCCGCCGACAGAGCAGCAGCAATTTTACTGATATTTCGTCAAGTCTCTTCAATTCGGATCAAAAATTGCAATGTGCAATCTTCTTTCAAATGATACTTAAACTCCGGCATCACCCCGGGGCCGCAGGCGCCGGTGCCAATGCCTTGCTGGAAGGCCTGGATTGTTACATAGGTCCCCGTACGGACCTCGTCCCTGCGGTGCTTCATGGAGAGCAGTGCGCGGTCGGTGTATGGCTTGATGCCCAGTTCAAACGGGCGGCCAACAGCCTCAAAGACCACGCAGGTCTTTCCATCAGAGACAGAAGCCACGGTACAGTCCATGCGGTTGCCGCTCTCCTGCGGGCGCAGATTCGGCTCGGTCATATCGGCCACGGTACAATCCACCGCACGGATGGGGAACTGATCCTTCATGTCGCAATAGCTTTCTCCGCTGCGGCCAATATAATGCACTGCATCAAAAACCTCGTCCAGGCGGAACGTCTTGCCAAAACGTGGAATTTCCTGACTGCCGGAAACGCGATGCAGCACGCTGGTGACCAGCACGCCGCTGTCCGTTCCCTTGTAGGTATCGGTAACCATATAACGGCCGCGTTTGTTGGTGATTTTGGTCACGACCTGCCAACCATCGGCGGTCTGCTGTGTTGAAACGGTCTCCTCGGTCTGGCGGGTATAGAGCACCATCAGGTTATGGAACATGGCGTCAACATCGTTATCGGTGGGGGTGCGGTACAAAAGCGTGCCCTCATCAGCCCCGGCTGCAACGACCACGCCGCTTTTGCGGCAGACAAGCCGCCCTTTTTCAACTGCAACATCCCCCGGCAGCGGCTTCACAGCGGGCGCGGCGGCTACTTCCTGCGCCAGCACAAGCTGTTCCTCGGACACAATCTGTCCGGTCACCGTGTCAGTCGTTTCGACTATGACCGCCAGCAGACCGTCCACAGCCCTGCCAAGCGGCACAGTCACCGTTTCTTTCGTAAGAGGTGCGGTCTGCGGGGTCAATATTGTTTTGCTGCCGTCATTCCAGCGGAACGCCAGGCGGTAACGCCCGGTCGAAAATGCCGTTGTGTTGAACACCTCAAACTGCCCGCCGCTGACATGCGCCACACGGATTGGGCGATAGATAAAGCGCATGAGCTTTGCGCCTGTGGAAGGGCTGCGATCGGGGTAGAACAGACCGTCCACGCAGAAGTTGCGGTCATGCTCCCACTCGCCATGGTCGCCGCCATAGGTGTAGCTGCCGTCTGTGTGCAGAACGGCATGGTCCACCATCTCCCACACGCAGCCGCCCATGAGGTTATCGTAATTATAAATTTCCTGCCAGTAGGCTTCGGTGTTGCCGGGGCCAACGCCCATGGCGTGGGCGTACTCGCACATGAAATATGGGCGGTCATTGAGCCGGGCCTGTTTGCGGCGCTTTTCGCCGACATTGTGCACCATTTTGACGCTGGGGTACATCTCGCTGCCCACATCGTAAGCCTGGCGCTTGCAGTGGATGGCGCTCTCATAGTGCACCGGCAGGGGAGAGTGCTGCTTGAGGTAATCGTACATGGCATCGGTGTTGTGATAGCCGCCCGCCTCGTTGCCAAGGCTCCACATAATAACCGATGTGTTCCCGCGGATTTTGTCCCGCTGATACAGCCGCATGATGCGGTCCATATAGTGGCTTTCCCACTTGGGGTCGTTGCTGATGGAGTTGTAGGTCGGCGGGAGCTGCATGGCGAACGTACCGTGCGTCTCCAGGTCATTTTCGTCTACAATATAAATGCCAAGCTCGTCCGCCAGTTCCAGCAGCAATGGGTCCGGGGATAGTGCGATGTGCGCACGGTGTCGATGTTGAACCGCTTACAGACCAGCATATCACGCTCGATATCATCGGGGGACATGGTGTAGCCGTTGGCCGCATCGGTATCGTGGTGGTTCACGCCCTTAAGTTTGATTTTGCGGCCATTGAGCAGGAACACATCTTGCTTGATTTCAACCGTGCGGAAGCCGATTTTCTCTTTTACGCAGCTGGTGGCGGTTTCATAGTAAATATTGTACAGTGTCGGGACTTCGGCATTCCACTCGGTCACATCAAGCCCCGCAAACACAGCCTGCGCCGTGCCATTCCTGGCCGTAACGGTTGCTGTCTGCTCCAGGCCGTGACCTTTGACGGTAAACGCCACGTCAATATCAGAGAGCGTCTGCGCGGAAAGGGTCAGCGATGTAGCCATCGGGCTTTTTCTCGGTTTTGGCATCAATGTCCCACAGGTCCGTTGGCTCCTCAGTGCGCAGCAGCACATCGCGGAAGATGCCGTTATTGCGGAACATATCCTGGTCTTCCAGATAGGTCCCATTGCACCAGCGGTGTACCACAACCACCAGTTCGTTATGCCCGGATTTCAGCTTTCCGGTCAAATCAAACTCCGCCGTGTTGTGCGCACCCTCGGAATAGCCGATAAAGAACCCGTTTACATACAGATCCATGCAGCTGGCAACGCCTAAAAACGAGACGATACGGCGCTTGTCAGCATCATCGATTTCAATAAAGCGGCGGTAAACGCCGACAAAATTGTACTCCTCGCCGGGGACTTTCCACTGCGGGCGGATGCCGGTATCGCAGCCCAGCCAGGAAAAGGTACGGCTAACCTTGCCGGTCGTGGGGATCACCGGCGGCTTGTAGGGAAACTGGTAGCGGATGTTGACATAAAACGGCTTATCGTACCCGCGGAACTGCCAGCAGGACGGAACATCGAGCTTATCAAAATGCACTGCATCGGTGTCAAGTTCAACCGGTAGTTCGGCGGGGCGGGGGGTAGAATTTAAAATCCCATTCCCCGTTCAGGCATTGGACTTTCGGCGATGCATAGCGCTTCTGTTTCGGTGCCACGGCGTCCGCAGCGGCGCGGCCGGGGTAGGGGATAAAGTAGCTGCGTGCGGGCAACTTGTTGACCGCGAAAGTGGCGAAATCGTGGTAGTTGGTGGTGTTCAGCCGATACTTCATTGCGTGGCTCCTTTTTTTCGTTCGACGATGGCGGCCTGCTCAGCGGGAAGGTTCTTCTCAACGGTCCACAGGAACACCAGCACGGCGCACAGCGCATAGGCAGCCGTTTCCACCCAGATATAGCTGACGGAAATGGCCGTGTTGACAGTTGCGGACTGGCCCAGCGTGTTCAGCGCCACATCTGCGCTCTGGTCATAGCCGCTCGCGTTCAGGATACCGCTGAAAATTGCGTTGCACACGGGGGTGGCGGCCACCATCAGCGCACTGTAGACCGACATGGTCAGGCCATCGGTGCGGATGCCGCGGGTGTATTCAATGTGGTCGATGACATCGGCCAGCATGGCAAGGATTAGGTAACAGGCAGGGGAGGAGCCAAGGCATTTGAGCGCAATGCCGATGGCGACAGGAATGATATTGCTGCCGCCAAGGCCCGCGATCACGCCGCCTGCCACGCCGATGGCCATGCCCACCAGGCAGGTCAGGCGCTTGCCAAACTTATTGGCCAGTGGCACCACAAAGACTGCGGCAACGGCCATCGGGATGGCACCCAGCACGGCCAGCAAAGACTGTGACATGCCCCAGGCATCGCCCAGGCTGGCGGTATTGAAAAAACTGTTATCCAGCACCCACTGGCAGAAAAAAGGTCATGGAGCCGTTTTTCATAGCGCCGCCCCACTGGAACGCCACATAGAACAGCATCGCCAGCCACCAGCTCTTTTCACTGGTGACAGCCTTGACCTGCTCGCCGAGGGAAGCGCTGCTTTTTTCGGCCTTTTCCGCGCCTGCTGATTCCTCGGTCACGCGCTCCCGCGTGAACCGGAACTGCAGAAGGCTCGTCAGCGCCGTAAAGATCGCCACACCCAGCATGGCAACGAACCAGAGGTGCTGGTCCTCTTTCAGTGCCATCGAAACGAGCGTGGGGAAAATCATGGAGCCAACGCCCATCACGCCCAGGCTGGCAATGTTCGTCAGCGAGGCCAGCGTGGGCGCTGTTTGCTGTTGCGGGTGGAAACCGGCACCAGCGTGGAATTGGCTGTGTTGTAGATGGGGAACCCCACGGCGTAATATGCATTGTAGGCAATGGCGATCCAGACCATCCGGGCGGTGCGGTCCGCAAACGGAACAATGAACATCAATACGCTTGCAACCGAAAGCGTCAGCGCAGAGAGCAGAATCCAGGGCCGTGCCTTGCCTGCAAGGGTGCGGGTACGCTCAATCAGCTGGCCCACCACCAGGTTGGCCGCAACGATCAAAATTGTGGAAAGCAGCTGCAGGGTCGTCAAAAACCGAGGTCCAGCTTCAGCACGTTGGTCAGGTAGTTTTGCAGCTGGCTGGTAAAAAATCCCCGAAGCCAGCAATGCCCCAAAGGGACCGATCAGGTAACCGAACAGCATCTCCGGCGGGCGGACATCCTCCGATGTGACCTGCGACCGCAGGAGCGGGCTGTTCCATAGCCCATTTTTCGTTTGATTCATAAGGAAGTTCCTTTCATCCCATAAAACGCTTGAAAAAATCGCATTCTTCTGTGTTGCAGTTTTGTGCCGCCTCTGCGCGGATATTGCAGTGGAAAACATGCCCCAGCTTTTTGTGTTTCGTCACCGTAACAGCGGTACACACAGGGCACACCGCAGCGTTCCAGCGCTGCGGTCATCAGCGGGGCCTGCTCCTTCAAAAAGTCGTTGTTGGCGGTCATGACAAAGCAGGGCGGGTAGCGGCCCGTTACATGGGCTGTCACATCCATGGCATGCAGTTCGGCATCGGTACCGCCGTCTGGCAGGATGTCCGGCAGCAGGTGGGCGATCAGCCCTTTTTGCCCGCGGGAAATGCAGTATTGCCCGCAGTTCAGCGCAAGGGCCGTCGGCACAAAGCCGGGCGGCGGGGTAACCGGAATATTTGCAGCTGCCGGGTCAGCGCACCGCGCTGCGTACAGCCCCAGAATGTTAGCCCCGGCCGAATCGCCCACGGCGAAAACATGGCGAGTATCAAAATGATAATCCACCGCGTGGGCCATTACCCAGTGAAACACCGCATCGGTATCCTGCAAGGCGGCGGGGAACTTGTGCCGCGGGGCCAGCCGATAGGAAAAATTCACAACGGCAAAGCCATGCTGGGCCAGGCTCATACAGTAATGTTGATAAAGGTTTTTATCGCCATAGACCCAGCCGCCGCCGTGAACGCTGACAATCACGGAAGTGCGGTGCCTCCGGCGTTTTTGGGGCGGTAAACGTCCAATGTCTGCCAGCGCGGGTCCGTGCCATAGGGCAGATTATCAAAACGGACAATGTCTTTTGGCGCCTGCAAACCGCGGTCCCGTATTGTATCGCTGATTTTGAAGCTGGCCCGCAGGCCCAAGCCGTACAGAGACATACGTTCACTCCTTGCAGGGGGATGCAGCAGGCAGCATTGTGGGTGCCGTCCGCGGCGGTCAGTTCCACGGTATCTGCATCAGCATCCGCACGGACCACGGCCAGCGCTTCGCCGAAATAGGTATCGGTGGTATCGGACAGATAGCCGCGTTCGCTGTAGGCACAGGCGTTGCCCAGCCCCAGCAGGGTTCCGCCGCGGACTTTAACGGTAACAGTGCCGCGCTCCAGCGACTTCACCGTGCCGTTTTCATCGGTGTATCGCAGCTGGACAAACGCCAACCCGCCAGGGCGGACGGTTTCTTCTTCCGGCACAAGGCAAAGCCGGGTCTTGGTGTTGGCGGTATGCAGGGCCGTGCGGCCAATCTCATTCCCGGCTGCATCATAGCTGACTGCCTCAACGGTGCCATCTTCATAAGTGCAGGAAAAGCGCACAATGCAGTCGTTTTTGGCGCAGCTTCGCCCACGGTTTTGCCGTTGATTTTCAGCGCCACTTTGGCGGCGCGGGCATAGACTTCCACCATGGCAGGTTTTCCTTCACAACCGTGCCAGCTCCAGCTAGGGATGGCGTGGGACATGCGCCACGCGGAAGGGGAGTGCTTTTTTCTTTGGTGTGGTTGACAGGCCAGACGGCCAGCAGCGGGCCTTTTTCCCGCTCCAGTGCCACACGGGTGTACAGGGCTTCGCCCTGCGTGCGGCCAATCAGGTCAATGCGGCCTGCCCCGGCTGCGATCCAGCCCGGCCCGTGGGAAAAATCCGGTACATAGTCCGGGTATTCCCACGCGCCGATGCCGACTTCACCCAGATAGTCCATCCCCGCCCAGACGAAATCGCCCAGCAGGCGCGGTTCGTGCTTGGCCAGCTCATAAAAACGGTAGGCATCGCTGCAGAACGTCTCGCTTCCGACAATCAAGCGGTGCGGGTATTTTTTCAGGTCATGCTTATACCGGCGTATGCCATAATTGTACCCCCGCGGCGTCCATATTTGCAAAGGCATCTTTCGTTTTCAATCGCAGGGCGGCAGGGATGCCCCCATTTCATAAAGTCCGCGCCCATGAAACCCGCCAGGTTGTTGAAGAACTCGCTGCCGACGGCCTTTTTCCTGGGGGCCGCTTTGCCGGCCGCTGCGCGCTTGGCGGCAGCTTCGGCCTCTTTCTTCGCCTTGTCATCGCTGTAAACACCAAAGCCCATTGAGGACAGGAAGTTGAAGAAGATGTTCACCCCGCAGGTCACGGGACGGGTGCTGTCCAAACTGTGCATGTGCTCGGTCATCTGCTTTGTCAGCGCAATGCCGCGGGTCTGGGCCGTCTCGGCCACCTCGTTGCCGATGGAGTACATGATCACTGACGGATGGCTGTAGTCCTTGCGGACAAGAGATTCCAGATCCTGCCGCCAGTGGTCGGGCAGGTAGCCCGCATAGTCATATTGGGTCTTGTGGATGTACCACATATCGGCGTATTCATCCATGACCAGCATACCCAACCGGTCGCAGGCATCCAAAAATGCCTTGGAACAGGGGTTATGGGCACAGCGCACAGCGTTGTAGCCCACCTTTTGCAGCAGCCGGACTTTGCGTTCCTCCGCTTCGGGGTAACAACAGGCACCCAGAACGCCGTGGTCGTGGTGGACACAGGCACCGAGCAGGATGACCCGCTTGCCGTTGAGCAAAAATCCGTCATCGCCCCAGGAAAGGGTCCGCACACCGAATGTCGTCTCGGCGCAGTCATCGCCAAACATGGCTCGGCAGAGGTAGAGTGCAGGGGAATCGGGGCTCCAAAGTTTGGCATTGGGGATCTGCACCCGCAGAACAGCTTTGCCGTTGGATTCTGCCTGCGCCGTGGCCACGGTCTGTTCACCATCCAGGATGGCAACCGCCACCGCGCCGCTGGCCGTTGTCTGCACGGTCACTTCCACCTCCGCGGGGTCAATGCTCAGCGTGCGGACCTGCACACCATCGGGCAGGATGTGCCGTGCGGGGGCAGTCCACAGGGTGACGGGGCGGTAGATTCCCGCGCCGGGGTACCAGCGGGAGTTAGGCTGATCCGCATTGTGGGCAATAACTTCTAGCACATTGTCCCGGCCGGGCAGCAGTTTGCCCGTAAGGTCCGCGTAAAAATCACTGTAGCCATAGGGGCAGGATGCGATTTTCTCACCGTTCAGGTGTACTTCGACGTTATGGTAAACGCCCTCAAATTCCAGCACTGCGCACTGTGCCGCCTGCGCGGCATCGGGGGTGAAGTGCTTTTCATACAGATAATCGTACCCCGCAAACCAGCCTGTATTGGTGCCGCCTGCCGAGGTCTGGCTGCGCTCCTCGGCCAGCATGGCATCGTGGGGGAGGGTAACGGGCGTGCCGGGGGCGGAGCTGCCCAAATGGCGGCAGGTCCAGCCGGTGTTAAACCTTGTTGCTTTCATGTTGTGCTGCCTTTCGGAATGTTGCAGGTATTACCAAAAGAAAAACCGTCCGGGACGCATGCCCCGGACGGTTTGTAAGTACGGAGCCTATTGCGGCTTACTTACTTTTCTGCGCAAAGTTGGTGATGATGGCGGTAACGATGGCGACCAGGTTCAGCACAGCCATCGTGATGTTCATACCGGACAGTTCCGGCATGCCAACCATCTTGATGCCGTTGAACGCTTCGGCAATGTTCCAGATACCATCGGAAAGAACTGTCATCATGGCGTAAGCCAGCAGGGTGGCGGCAATGATGCCGGTAAAATCGGTCCAGACTTTCTCACCGAAGAGGAGAGAGACCTCGCAAACGGCGGCTGCGCCCAGGGCAATGGGGACCAGGCTGTTGACCACGCCGCCCTTGGAGCCGTAAATCAGCACAGCAACCAACGTTGCAACGGTCAAAATCAGGGTCAGTGCGGCGGTATAAAAGCCAAACGCTTTGTTTTTCACAATGCTCGCTCCTTTCTTACTGTTTCTTGGCCTTTTTCTTGGTCTTGCTCAGAACCAGCAGGACAAAGAATACGGCGGTCAGGATGCCGGTAACGGCGATTTCGGCGGTGATGGCGGTCTGCCAATACGGTGTAACATGTTCAATGACGGAGTTGGATGCCGTGCCGTTGGTAACGACCGAGCGGCTGATGGCGTACTCCCAACTGATAGCGGCTTCGGTCAGCAGCTCCAGCAGGTGGCCGTCATCGGTATCCTTTGCTTTCTGCAGGATCCACTGGCCGTGGCCGCCGACACCGTCCAGGCACCATTCCTGCGTGCCTGCATCCAGACCTTCGGCTGCATGGTTCTTGTGGCCGCCGTCCACATACTCGTCAAAGCAGGGGGCAGCGTCGGTATCAATGGCACCGTTCCAGCCCCACTCGTTGCGCAGGATCGTGGTGTTCAGGGCATAGCTGGCGGAGTACCACTTCAGGCCCAGACGCTCGAAGGACTGCATCAGGCCGCCTGCATTGGCCACGCGGATGCTGCCCTCAAAGGCTTTCAGGTTGCCCTCGCGGGACGCCTGTTCATTGAAGAAGCAGACAAGACCTTCGCGGTAGAATTCCTGGTCGTTGCCGACAAAGTGCTTGGGGCCAGCGTGGGAGCCGGTTTTCTCCATGGCTTCCACTTCCACAGCGCCTGCCAAGTAGTTCAGGATGGGGCATTCGGACATATACTCAAAGTTACGGCCGCCGAACGGGGTGCGGTGCAGGTCGTTGCCGAGGTTGTAGTTGATCATGTAGCCGGACCACATGCCATCCTCGCCCATCATGGTGCCGCGGCCAGCGTACAGGTCGGCGTTGAAGGTACCGGCCAGGACAACGTTGGAGCAGTAGCGGGTGGTAACGGGGTTGACCTGCTCGCCGTTGAACTCAACGGTCAGGGGATAGGTACCGCCAACACTGTCGCAGCCATCGCCAACGGCAAAGGCCGGGCTCAGGTCGCCAACAGCGGGGGACTGGAAGCTCTCAGCGGTGGCATTGGGCAGATCTTCGGGCTGGAGCTGATAGATGAATTTCAGCCAGGTTTCGTGGTCAGACAGGGGAACATCCTTCATCATGGCAAGGTTCAGGCCGGAATCAACGCCGAAGTTGGCAGCAACTTCCGAATAGCTCGGTGCTCCTTCGGGTTTCTCGTACCATTCGCCAGCCAGTATATTCATCATTTCCGGCGTGGCTTCCACGGTGGTCTGCTCGACCGGGTAGGTAGCCTCCCAGTCGCTGCGGGACAGGTAGGTGCCTGCACCATCGACCCAGTAGTTCAGGTCGGCATCCGCAAACTGGTTGGAAACGATAGCGCCGTTCTCGCCGGTGCGGTACTTGTCATCGTCAAAGCTCTGCTTGAAGCTGTAGGTCTTGGCGGCAGTGCCCTCGGCAGTCATGCCGTTGGCTGCGGTGTAACCTTCGGCGGCCAGAACATTGTTCAGTGCATCATGGGAATCTTCGCCAATGGCCAGGTAGTAATCGCCATCGGACAGGATGTAGCCGCCTGCGCCGTCATGGGCGGTGGTATCATAGCTGGCCAGCAGGTACTTGTCCACCGTGATGGTGACTGTTTCGGAAGCACCGGGGGCCAGTTCCTGCGTTTTGCCGAAGCCTGCCAGCTGGATGGCGGATTTCTCAACGCCGTGCTGGCGCTCGTAATCGCCGTAAGGGGTCTGTGCGTACAGCTGCACAACGGACTTACCTGCCATATCGCCGGTGTTCGTCACGGTAACTTTCGCGGTGATCTCGTCCTCGCCCACATCCACGCTGTCCAGCTTCTGGTCAAACGTGGTGTAGGACAGGCCATAACCGAACGGGTACTGCACTTCATCGGCGTAATTCCAGGAAGAAGCGCCTTCCAGTGCGCCAACAGGAGCGGTGGCGTTGCCCTGGCCCATAACGGCATCGGCGTAACGGGTCTCATAGTAACGGTAGCCAATGTAGATGCCTTCGGCCTGGAAGGACATGTACTCAGCGTTCTCATCCTCACCGATCGTGGCGTTGATCTCGGCCACGTTGGCAAACTGCGGGGTACGGGTGCCGGAGTTTACAGCGGCAGGTGAGGAGAGAGAATCGGTCGCGTAAGTATCGGTCAGATGGCCGGAGGGGTTGACCGTACCTTTCAGGATCTCGGCCACGCCCGTGAAGCCCTGATGGCCCGGGTAACCGATGAACAGGATGGAGTCCGCATAGGGGATAATATCCTGCACTTCCATCTGGTAGGGGCTGTTCAGCAGAACGATGACCTTGTCAAAGTCTTTGCGGACCATTTCCAGCAGGTCGCGCTCGTCCTTGTGCAGGGCCAGGCTGCTGATGGTGGAACCATCGGTGTCCACATCGTCCATCAGCAGGTCATGACCTTCGCCGCCCTCACGGGCAAACACAACGATGGCGGCATCTTTGTAATCATTGGCCCAGGTGTTGGCTAGGCCCTGATAGAACGCCTTATTTTCCTCTGTGTTCGTTGCCGTGCCGGTAACGGAGTAGCCGCCACCGAACTGCGGGGGGCCTCGCCTTGTGCGCGGGTGGCGGTGCCTGCGGCAATGCCATCCCCAGCTGGGGGTTGACCTCAAAGCCCTGGGCTTCCAGCGCGGTCTTGAGGTCAATGGAGTTCAGCGCGCCGTTCGTAACCTTGTTGCCGGCGGAGTTTGCCTGGTAAGCGGGGTCAACGGCGGCGTGGCCGAACACAGAAATGCGGGTGGCGTTCGTCAACGGCAGGGTGTTGTTCTCGTTGCGCAGCAGGGCCGCACCCTCGCGCATCTCGTTGACGTTCTGTTCCAGCGCAGCGGCAATGGCGGCCGCCTGTGCATCAGGGTCGTCAAAATCGCCAAACTGGCTCTTGAAGTAGGTCGTGTCGCCAACTTCGCCCGTCTGGACGACCTTGGTGGTCGTGGTGCCCAGCGCGGTGTTGATGTAGCTTGCATTGGCCGCGGCAAGGTTCTGACCAATCAGGCCGACCACAAGCAAAGCTGCAGACGTAGAGGTAAGACCTGACCAGAGTTTGGATCTTTTCATCTGTTTTTCTCCTTATCTTTGATTCCTGCACATCGTTTGTCCAGGTTCGTTGTACTTACTATACCATCCTTTCTATCCGCGGGCACATTTTTTCCCCATGTGCATGGTTTTATTTCGTAAGTGATGCAAAAGTGACAAAAGAATTGCAACAGCTCGGGAGATAACATGTTAATGTGTACAATCACGTTGGATTCGATTTGTACAAAATGCGCAATGCACGCCAATGTATCGTTCTGCAGCAACCGAACGCGGGAAACAGCCGATTGAAATTCCGGCAAAAGCTGTGCTATACTGGCAGTAATAATGGATCAGGAGGGCTCCGTATGGTACGAATCAAAATACTGGAAGACGATCCCGCAGACCGCGATACGCTCATTGAGTGCCTGCGGAAATATGAGCGGGAACAGGGGCAGAGCTTTTCCATCACGGCCTATGACAATCCATCCGATTTTATGGACAATTATCATATGGATGCCGACCTTATCTTTATGGATATTGAGCTGCCGGGCATCAACGGCATTGAGACCTCCCACCAGCTGCGCGCTGCGGACCCCGTGGTAGCGCTGGTGTTCATCACGAACATGGAGCAGTATGCCATCAATGGGTACGAAGTTGACGCGCTGGATTTTGTCATCAAGCCCATCAATTACTACCGCTTTTCTTCCATGATGCTCCGCGCGCTGCGCAACCTGCCTGTGCGGGATGAAAAAGAGGTCATCTTACAGGCGGCGGGCACCATACGCCGGATGCGCATTTCCCAAATATATTATGTAGAGATACAGGACCACCTGCTCCTGTACCACACGGACATGGGCCGCATTGAAGCCTGGGGCAAACTTTCGGATGTGGAGGCTGAACTGGACACTTACAATTTTGCGCGGTGCAGCAGCGCACATCTCGTCAACATGCAGCATATCACATCGGTATCCAAAACAGAAGTCCTCGTTGGCAGCACCAAGCTGCCCATCAGCCAGCGCAAACGCAAGGCGTTCTGTGACCGTGTGATTGCCTACCTGAACAAGACCTCTTGAAAGCCGGGGTGAGTTTTTGTGGTATCTCTTGCCTTTATCCGCAGGTTCCTTTTTAATGTAAAGTTTTGGGATATTTTCGTGGCGTTTTTGCTGGCGACCCTTCCGTTTATCTTTCGCTGCAGCCGCCGCCCGCATTTTGTGTGCTGGGCCATTGCCTGGCTTGTGCCGATCCGGCTACTCTGCTTTTTTTCTTTGCCCACACCTATGGCGGCAATATTGCAGTGGAAGCGTTTTATTCGGCCATTCTTATCCTTTTAATGATCGGCGGGCTGTTGTGCTGTTTTAAGGAAAAGCTGTCCAACGTGCTGTTTTATTTCAGCTCCGGGTTTGCAACATGGTACATTTCCGACCGGCTGTTCCTCGTTACTGCCTCCATTTGCCGGTTGAACAGCAGCCTTGTTCCTTATTTTACTGAGCGCACGCCCTCCCATATCCTTTTATATATCACCTGCTTTTTGGCGGTATATCTGTTTATCTATTTCACCGTGGGCAAAAAAGATGCACGCTCTGGGGGACAGCGAGATCCCCATGCAGAACGCGCTGCTGTTCTTGCTGCTGGACTGTATGCTGACGCCGATTTTTTATTTTGAGAGCGGTGCAATCTCCCAGTACAACATCTTCTTTTATAATCTTTTGAACATTGGCGAGATTATTTTTTACATGCGGGCATCAATTCCGTTGTTTTATGAGCAATCACCCTTTTGTTCTTCTTTTTCTTTAGAATTATATATTTATAAATTTATATCTTATACTTTATTATATATAGAAGAAACAGAGGTTCTTTCCTTCCACAACAGAGGTTTCTTCTGGTGATAACGGAGGTTCTTTCATAGAATGGCGGAGATTTTTTCTTTTGGCGGCAGAGGTTGTTTCCTCTATTTTGCATGGAAAGAATCTCTGTTATACAATGAAAAAATCTCTGCTACCGTGTTGCGTGAACGGGCATAAGGAACAGGCTGGCAACCTGTAAGAAGCAATCGAAACGACAAGATCATCCCGATGGCACCTGAAAACGGCGAGAAAATGGCTGTGGGCGAAACATGAAGAGGCAGACAGAAGGACTTTTTTTGCGGTAAAAACCTCTGGTTAGCTTTTATAGCAGGTAATTCCTTTAACTTAAGCAGCAGGGGAGAGGAGCAAAGGCCGTTTTTTGCGGTAAGAATCTCCGTTTGCAAAAGAATTTGACTGGAAATTGGTACGGTAGAAATCTCTGGATGGAAGGAAATGCCCTCTGCAAGCAGAAAAATAGAAAAAATAGATAAAATTTTCTCGGTAAGAACCTCTGCTTGGCGAAGCGTGAGAAAGCAGAAAAGAAAAAGAGCAGAGGTTACCGTTTTGTATGGGATCGTAGAAAAGTACGTTAAAAACCTCTGTATGAGGAGAAGACGGGTGACGAGGGAGTACGAGAGAAGAAAGAGGAGGGCACTATTTTTTACGGCGTAAGAACCTCAGGATAAAAGAAGTCTTGGATAAGAACATTTGGTAATGCACAAAGCAGCACGGTACTTCCTTTGGAGGCTGCAAAAAAATCGCCGTAAAAACCTCGGCTTTGGGGGCAACAATCAGGCTTTATAAAATAGGGGCGGGGAAAAATCACTTTTTATGTTCAGAAAAGTCAAAAAGCACAGTTTTTGACCTTGATAGGGAGACAAAGAAGAGAAAATACGCGAAAGAAACATGCCGGATATACATTGAGAAAGACCAAAATATGCAAGAGGAGAAAAAAGAAAAAGATATAAACGGAGAAATTTACGGAGAAAAAAATCAGATAATAGTTGCAAATAAATCGGCGATGATACGAGACAAATTGCGGAGCAAATAGTGAGATCAACGATACTTAAAAGAGATTATTAACGCGAAAAAAATTAAAAATCACGGAAGAAATGGCCGAAAAAGTGTTGGACAGAACGGGATGATGGAGGGAAAGGAAGCGGCAAAGAAAAGGTGGCTAAAAACCAACGTATTATAAAGCAGAATGTGAAGAAAAAGGATGATAGGGTGGAGTAGATGGACTTTACGACACCAAAATTTTCTCGGTAAAAATCTCTGCTTAATTCCAGAGAAGCGGGCAGACAGGCAGCGCGAGAAAGCAATTCCTGAAAAAATGTGCGGTAAAAATCTCCGGTATGGGATGCTGCTTTATGAGGAAGCAAGAAAAAAAGACAAATGAAACGTTTTGAAATAGGCGAAAACAGAACAGCTGCAATAGAACTTTTAGCAACAGCGACAATGCTGGAGTTATAGGTATAGCAACAGGTACCGAAGTCTACAAAACTGTTGCCGTAAAACTGGGAAGCAAATAAAAAGATGTTTGTAGATAAGAAAAGGAAAAGCAGAGGAAAAAAGAATGAACTATACAAAGAAGGAGCCACCGAATTAGTCTTTTTAATAAATGATATGTTGGAAATTTTCTGAACCTTGTTCCAAGAAAAAACTCTGATCCCGATTTGCGGTATTTTGCCCCGCATACAAACTCGGCCGCAAAAAAAGAAAACAGTTCAAAGAATGGCGAATAGAAACTTTCTGACTTCATAAAACTTTTTACTTTTTTCAAAGACAAATAAAACTTTCTTTCTCGCGTAGGAACTTCTTTTGCTAAATCCTGAAAATAGTGTATTATAACTAAGTGTGGCGCTGGAATTTACAATCTATCAGGATCGGAGTTTCAGTATGATGAAAAATACAATGTTGGAAATGTCCCGTTATGCAGCGCTGGCTCGCCAGGCTGTGGCAGAGGGTATTGTTCTGCTGAAAAATGAGGCTGTCTTACCACTGGCTTCCGGCGGCAGAGCGGCTTTATTTGGGTACGCGCAATTTCACTACTACCAAAGCGGCACAGGGTCCGGCGGGCTGGTGAACACCGCCCATGTGCCGAACCTGCCCGAAGTGCTGGGCGGTCCGGACGGTTACCAGCTGGATGCCGAGGTGCAGGCCCGCTATGAAGCATGGCTGGCGGAACACCCTTACGAGATGGGAACCGGCTGGGCACAGGAACCGTGGTTTCAGCCGGAAATGCCGCTGGATGAAGACTTTGTCCGCGCTGCGGCCCAGCGTGCCGAAACGGCGTTTATTGTCATCGGTCGCACGGCAGGGGAAGACCAGGACAATAGCAATACTCCCGGCAGCTTTCTGCTGACCGAGGGCGAGGAAAATATGCTGGCGCTGGTTTGCCGTCATTTCAAAAAATCTGTGGTGCTGCTGAATGTTGGCAATATCATTGATATGCAGTGGGTCATGCGATACAACCCCGGCGCGGTGGCGTACATCTGGCAGGGCGGGCAGGAAGGCTGCCGCGGTGTGCTGGATGTGCTGAACGGTACCGTCAACCCCTGCGGCAAACTGCCCGATACCATCGCCTGCACCCCGGCAGATTATCCGGCGGCTGACCATTACGGGGCGGATGACCGCAACATCTATGCCGAAGATATTTACGTCGGCTACCGCTATTTTGAAACGTTTGCACCGGAAAAGGTGCTTTATCCCTTTGGCTTTGGCCTTTCCTATACAAAATTTGAAGTTCGGCTGTTGAGCGCAGATGAAACAGCTGATGGCATTACCGCCTTTGCTGCCGTCCAAAATACCGGCAGCTGCCCCGGCAAGGAAGTTGTGCAGCTCTACTGCACCGCGCCGCAGGGGCGGCTGGGAAAACCGTCCAAAGTGCTGTGCGCCTTTGCAAAAACCAGAACGCTGGCCCATGGGGAGAGCCAGACCCTGACACTGAAAGCCCCGTGGCGTAACTTTACCAGCTATGATGACAGCGGTGTGACCGGGCACAAGTCTGCCTTTGTGCTGGAAGCAGGCGAGTATCGCTTTAGCCTTGGCACCGATGTGCGAAGTGCGGAAGAAGCTTTTACGGTCACACTACCGTTGATGGTGGTGGAACAGTTGGAATCTGCAGCTGCTCCGGCTGTAGCCTTTGAACGCCTGCGCCCTGGTGCGGATGGAACCCCAGCATGGGAACCCGTGCCCACCGAGGAAGAACGGCCCGAGCCGCGCCGCGCCGCCCGCCTGCCGCGGGAATGGCTCCAGACTGGCGACAAAGGCATCCGCCTGCGGGATGTGGCCGATGGTACCACTGCGATGGCAGACTTTGTGGCACAGTTCAGCGATGAGGAGCTTTGCACCATTGTCCGGGGCGAGGGGATGAACTCTCCGCGCGTTACGCCGGGGACAGCTGGGGCAATCGGAGGCGTCAGCGATGCTTTGCAGCGCTATGGGCTGCCTGCCGCCTGCTGTTCGGACGGGCCGAGCGGTATCCGTATGGACTGCGGCACCGTTGCTTTTGCCATGCCTAATGGCACCTGCCTGGCCGCGACTTTCAACGAGGGATTAAGCGAGGAACTCTACTCGATGGAAGGGCTGGAGCTGCGTAAAAACCATGTGGATACGCTGCTTGGCCCTGGCATCAACATTCACCGCCATCCGCTGAATGGGCGCAACTTTGAGTATTTTTCGGAAGATCCGCTGCTGACGGGCAAAATGGCCTGTGCTCAGCTGCGCGGGATGCACCGCTGGGGTGTAACCGGAACCATCAAACATTTTGCAACGAACAATCAGGAGCACCGGCGTCACTTCGTTGAATCGGTTGTATCGGAACGTGCTTTGCGGGAAATCTATCTGCGCGGCTTTGAAATTGCCGTCAAAGAGGGGCATGCCCGCTACATTATGACATCCTATAACCCGCTGAACGGTTACTGGACGGCCAGCAATTATGACCTTGTTACAACAATTTTGCGCGGCCAATGGTGTTACACCGGCATTGTGATGAGTGACTGGTGGGCCGATGGCAATGACCGCGACGGCGCAGGCAGCACCAAGCATGTGGCTGCGATGGTTCGCGCCCAGAATGATGTGTTCATGGTTGTGACGGACCCGGAGCATAACTCCGGCAGCGATGATCTGGCCGTTGCTTTGACAGAGGGACGGCTGATCCGGGGCGAGCTGCAGCGCAGCGCGGCGAATATCTGCCGCTTTTTGCTGCAAACACCTGCGTTCCGCCGCAGCATTGGCCGCACCACGGCGTTGGATGCCCAGTTGGAAGCGATGGCTGAGCAGGATATGCAGCAGGCGGCGCAGAACGGCCAACCCCTGACATTACATGGAGACGTAAGCATTGACCCGGCCGCGATTGATAATGGTTACCGCCGCACCACTGCGTTTTGTGTGATGGTTGAGCAGGGCGGCGCATACACGCTGCATCTGCGCTGCCGCGCAATGCCGGGCAACAGCCCGCTGGCCCAGATCCCGGTTTCGATTTTTGCGGGACGGGTGTTTGTGAAAACCATTACCATCACGGGTGCACAGACCGACTGGTGCGAGTTTACGGCGGCGCTGCCTGCCGTTGACGCGGGGGAAAACTTTCTACCTGCGTTTCTACTTCGGTCAAAGCGGTATGGAGTTGGACGCCGTGTCGCTGGATCTGCTGTCATGACATTGACAAACAATCTCGAATATATCAGGTATACGGAGTAATTGTACGTACATCAAAAAGGACAAAAAATGGAAACAACACTGTTTTATGCCCGCGCCGCCTGCGATACAATGATGCGCAAGTTTGCTGCTGCCGACCTGCCGCCGAAAGGCCATTTCTATTATCACCAGGGAGTTTTTCTTTCCGGGGTGCTGAAAACCTGGCAGTTGACCGGGGAACAGAAGTACCTGGACTATGCCGCAAGCTGGGTCTACTCCGTTTTTGACGAAAGCGGAAAAGTTAAACAGTACAAGCGCGCTGACCTTGACGATATCCAGGCCGGCATTTTGCTGTACACCCTGTATGATGCAACCGGGGATGAATTCTACCGCCGCTGTATCGAAAGCGTTGCCGCCCAGGTGCAGGATATTCCACGCTGCCAGTGCGGCGGTTTCTGGCACACCTGCGGCTCGTCGAACCAGATGTGGCTGGACGGCTTGTATATGGCCTGCCCGTTCATTGCGGAGTATGCCCGCCGCTTTGACCGTCCGGAATGGACGGATTTGGTTGTCAACGAGATTCGCTTGATGCGGGAGCACACCCGTGATGCCAAGACCGGGTTGTGGTATCACGCCTGGGACGAGAGCCGCAAAGCGGATTGGTGCAACCCCGAAACCGGGCTTGCACCGGAATTCTGGGGCCGCAGCATTGGCTGGGTGCCGGTGGCCATTCAGGATGTGGTGGAACAGATGGACCCGGATGATGAACGCCGCGCCGCTTTGGAACTGTATGTGCGCGACCTGCTGACCAGCCTTTTGCGCTATCAGAGTGCGGATGGCCGCTGGTATCAGGTTGTGAACAAAGGCGATCAGCCCGGTAACTGGTTGGAAAATTCCTGCTCTTGCCTATATGCCGCGGCGCTGGCTCGCGCTGCCCGCACCGGACTGATGAGCGCTGAGGCGATTGATGCTGCAAAACGTGCCTTTGACGGCGTTGTGAACAGCCTGGAATGGCAGGGTGAGGATATCCAGATCGGTCATGTCTGCATCGGAACTGGTGTTGGCAGCTATCAGTTCTACTGTGACCGTCCCTGCGTCACAAATGACCTGCACGGTGTTGGTGCTTTCCTGCTGATGTGTACCGAACTGCAGGTGGCAGAGAATGTTTGTGCGCAAAACAGATGAGATGTGCCCTAAGGGCAACACCGCACAATTCCCGCCTAACGGTAAGCACCGCTCCGGCGGACTGCGGCACGGCATCTGCGTTGCCAAAATGCTCGATAAGACATCCAGTATTATCTGCGCTTTTGGCTTAGCATCTGCCGCACCTCGCTCGCCGTATCGGCACTTAGAATTATGCGGTATTGCCCAAGAACTTTATTTTGCGGCGCAGACAATAGCAGATACCGCTGAATTGTATTGGGATAAGCCCGATACCGCGGGGGTAGAGGCTGAATATCATCTCTTCGTGGATGATGAACGGATGGCTGTGATGAACCCACTGGATGCTGGCCGGTTTGCAGCCGGAGCATTCCTATTACGCCAAGCTCTGAGATAACCAAAAAAGAAATTGTGTCCTGCACTCTCAGGGTATCTGGAACGGCGATGCGATCATGGTGAATCCCATCGAAATTGAAGGGTTCCGTACACCAGGGCATACCATTCATGATGTGACCTTGAGGGATTGCACTTTACCGCAGGATGCGAGCATCCGTCTGGCCTTGTATGATGAGCTGACCTTGCAGAATATCCACAGCGCAGCTGAATAAGCAGAAATCCCGGCATGGTACGAACTGTGTACCATACCGGGATTTCATTATAGGAACAAGTTTTTACAGCGCACCGTCAGAACGGACATTGTCATAGTTCAGCACACCCGCGAAGAACGCAAGCGCCAATCCCTGGCCCCAGCCCTGAATCCAGTCGCGGCTGATGCTGCGGTAACCGTCGGCATCTTTCATAACCGCGGTGCCGCCGGAAACGTTCAGCACGCGGCCATCCGGGCTGACGTTTGCCAGCATACCGGGGATAGATTTATTGATGTACTTGATGTGCAGCGGGTTGCCCTAGGCGATCATGGCGGCAGCGATGCCGGCGCTGGCGCTGACTTCCTCATAAGAAGTTTCATCGTCCACAATGGTGCGCCACAGACCGTTTTCGGTCTGGTAAAGCTTAAGTGCGGCAAGCTGGTCGTTCAGGCTGCCGACAACATCCAAAAACTTGGGGTACAGGTAGCACTGCGGCAGGCGAATGCCCACCTGAGACATGGTATACGCGGCCCAGGCATTGGCGCGGCCCCACTTGATGCCGGACATGTGGTCCCCGGTAATATTGTTATAGCCGTGGTAGTACAGCCCGCTTTCAGGGTCCTGCAAATATTTGATATGCCAGTAATACTGGTTCAGCGCGTCATCAATCAGCTGTTCATCTTTCAGCAGCACACCCATGCGCAGAAGGAAAAAGCCTGCCATAAACAGGGTATCGGCCCATGCCTGCTCCGGAAAATCATTGTTGACGGAGACCGTGTGCTGTAAAACATGGTCGCCAAAGCGCAGGGCTTCTTTTTCCAGATACTCCACCTTGCTCTTGGCAATGTTCAGATACTTCTCGTCGCCGGTGTGCTGGTACAGCGTGATCGGACAATGTCCCATCGAACAGGTATTGACCGTACCAGGGGGCAGGCCCAGCTCAATATATTCATCCACGCGGCACCGTCAAAGAACGTTCATTGTCATAGTTCAGCACAGATGCCGTAATACGCACGCCGCAGGGCCAATCCCAGGTCATATCCATGCGCATGGTACGGTCAACCCTGAATCAATTGTTCGCGATCTGATATCAAAAATCAGGTTTGCCATTTTCGTTGCTCCTTTTATTTCATGCGTTTTCTTCAACCGCGGTGCATCTGATGAAAATTTTTCAGCACGGGGCGCATCCAGGATGACATGCCAGGATCAGCGGGGTTTAGATTTATTGATGCCAGCCAGTCCAGAATGGGGGCATAGTCCATTGCCCTTGGCGATCATGGCCGACCAGCGATGCCGGCGCTGGCGCGGACTTCCTCATAAGAAGTTTCATCGTCCAGCTTTTCCAATGCTCCGCCTGGAAGGCTGCATTCTGGGCATCCTTTGTGGTCAGATTTTACCGGGTCAAAAATGACCTTTATAAGCTGGTCGTCCACGGCCCGACAACATCCAAAATTTTGGGGTACAAGGGTGGATCGCCACCGGCGGCAGGCAAAAATGCCCAGTCCTGAGACATGCAATACGCAGGCTGTCCAGGCATTGCGGGCGGCCCAGGGCTTTTGCCGGACATGTGGTCCCCAGGAATATTGTTGCCAACCGTGGTAGTACAGCCCGCTTTCAGGGTCCTGCAAATTTTGATATGCCAGTAATACTGGTTCATCGGGCGCGTCAAATCAGCTGTTCATCTTTCAGCGGTGATTTCGATATCCTCGGTATCAAATGCCTGAAAAATTGCGGAAAGCTGTGCATCTGTGACCGATGCAAAATCTTCAATGCCTTCAATCGCCCGCGGCATTGCCAGCTGCGCACCAGTATACCCGGCAGTGTGCAGAATGTGCGCTAGTTGGACGGGGGTATGTTTGCCGTAGTCATGGGCACGGCAGCCGATACGGATCATTGTGCAAACCTCCTATTCGTGGGTACCTGCACAGCGGGGGAGATAAACAAAATTTGGAGCATCCGGCCCCTGCTGTTCTTTGGCAAAATGCTCAAAGTGACTTTCTGGGTCAACAGCGAGCCATTCTTGCAGCTCGGCGCTTGGTACACCGGGTTTGTGGCGGATATTTACATGGGTACGCGGTTCTTCCAGATAAGAAAACAGCAGGTTTTCCTGTACACTGATCAGATGCCAGCGATCCCCCTCCAGCAAGCCCTCGCTCACCAGCTTTAGATGGTACTCCATGTAGCTGCACCATTTATCCGGTTTCAAAACGGCAATGCGCCCATGCTGTGCACCGGAATGGCGCTCACGCAGCCAATCGCCGGCAGTGGTGGGGATATCGTGGTAAAAATACGGCTGCATTGCTACCCAGCGGCGGGGCAGGGCTTCGCCCACGGCAGCGGGCCATGGGCAAAGCAGTGCATCCAGCAGGGGCGACAACCCATCCGGCGCAAGCGCTGTGCCGACAGATTCAAGGTACAGGAACAAGTGCGCCTGATACCGAAACAGCGAAGCTGTCAGCAGCTGGTGTGCTTGGCGCAGCCCCTCAACGGTTTGGGAAAATTCCTGCATGGCAGCAGCAAGAGATACCGCATCGATTCCACTGTGCAGCACAGCATGGAATGATGCGCGAACCACGGGACAAAGCTGCCATGTAAGGCTTTCTGACGGCATTTGCCTACCCCCAATACGACTTATTTATTTAATTGTAAGCCGCCCAGCCGGGAAAATGCAACTTGTATAATGCACGGATTCTTTGTGATAATTGAAGTTTACAGACAATAAAAACTGTGTTATGATGGGCACAATTTAGGCAGAGTTCCTGCCGGAAGGAGCAGAACAATGGAATACAACATTCTTTCCTGCGGTGCGGTGGCGGACGGAAGGACAAACTGCGCAACTGCTATCCAAAACGCTGTGGATACGGCCTCGGCGGCAGGCGGCGGGCGTGTCATCATCCCGGCCGGGCAGTATCTGAGTGGGTCGGTATTGCTGAAAGATAATGTGGAACTTTACCTGGAAAGCGGCGCGGTCCTTATCAGCAGCCTGGACCCTGTAGATATCAAACCGTTCCCCCAAGGGGGAAACGGCGTGAACCCTGACGATACGGCCGATGGCTGGCAGAGCGGCTTCTTTTTGGGTGCATCCCACGCCAAAAATGTGACCATCAGCGGTATGGGTACGATTTACGGCCAGGGTGACCAGGTGTTTTTGGACAAAAACGAAGATAACGGTTTCCATGAATGCCCCAAAACCTGCGAAGCGTTCCGCCCGCGCATGATGCTGTTTGAAGATGTGGAAAACTTTACCGTGCGCGATGTAACGCTGAAAGATGCCGCTTTTTGGACACTGCATATGGCAGGCTGCCAGAATGTGCGCATTGACGGAATAAAAATCCTGAACGATGACCGCGGAGCCAATAACGACGGCATTGACCCGGACTGCTGCCGCAATGTGGTAATTGCCAACTGCATTGTCTCAACGGGTGATGACGCCATTGTGGTAAAATCCACCGGCCCCATGTCGCGCCGGTATGGTGTGTGTGAGAATATCACCATCACGAACTGCGTGCTGCATTCCCGCGATTCTGCCTTGAAAATTGGCACCGAGACCCACGGAACGATCCGCAACGTAACTTTAAGCGACTGCATTATTGACCGCTGCTCCCGTGCGGTGGGTATCTGGGTACGCGATGGAGGAACGGTGGAGGATATCCATATTCACCACCTGACCGGATCCACCCTGCGCTATGCAGACCGCTATGCCGAGCCGGGTGCACCGGGCTGGTGGGGAAAGGGCGAACCGATTTTCATCAGTGCGACCCCCAGGAAAAACAGCCGGACAAAGACAGGAACCATCCGGAACGTTACATTCGATAACCTGTCCATTACCTGCGAAAGCTGTGCGTTCCTGGCCGGTGAGCCGGAAAGCTGCCTGCGGGATATCCGCATCCGGGACCTGCACATGACTTTTAAGCGACAGGGAACCCAGCCGGGAGGCTTGTTTGATGAACAGCCATCGGTGCGGCATGTGTACTCCCATGCGATCCCCGCATTGTATGCCCGCAGTGTGAAACAGCTGACCGTGCAGGACAGCACCGTACGCTATGCGGATAAAAGCGAAGCGTGGGCGAGCGAAGTTACAACACTGGAGGACTGTACGGCAGTTGACCTTAAAAAAATTCAATAATCCTAAGGATGTAAGGAGGCAGATATTTATGTACCAGGCTGCACAAAACCGTTACAACACCCTGCCAACCCGCCGCTGCGGAAACAGCGGCCTGCTGCTGCCCGCTGTTTCGCTGGGGCTGTGGCATAATTTTGGCGATACCTCTCCGTATGAGAATATGCGTGCGCTCTGCCGTACGGCGTTTGATAACGGCATTACCCACTTTGACCTTGCCAATAACTATGGCCCAGAACCGGGTGCTGCCGAGCGCAATTTTGGCCGGATCCTACACGATGACCTTGGCGTTTACCGCGATGAGCTGATTATTTCCACCAAAGCAGGCTATGAAATGTGGGACGGCCCTTACGGCAACTGGGGCAGCCGCAAATACCTGCTGGCCAGCCTGGATCAGAGCCTGCGCCGCATGGGGCTGGACTATGTGGATATTTTTTACCACCACCGCATGGATCCTAACACCCCGTTGGAAGAAACAATGGGCGCGCTGGCCCAGGCGGTGCGCAGCGGCAAGGCGCTGTATGTCGGCCTATCCAACTATGACGGCCCCACGCTGGAAAAAGCCACTGCGATTTTGGACGAACTGCATGTGCCGTTTATCATCAATCAGAACCGCTACTCGATTTTTGACCGCACGATTGAAAATAACGGCCTGAAAGCGATGGCTGCCCGGTTGCATAAGGGAATTATCACCTTCAGTCCGCTGGCACAAGGACTGTTGACCAACCGATATCTGCAGGGGATTCCGACTGACAGCCGGGTACACACAGACGGGCGATTTTTGAAAGAAAAGGATATTACGCCGGAAAAAATCGCTCAGATCAATGCCCTGAACGATATTGCCCAGGCCCGCGGACAGACGCTGGCTGAAATGGCCCTGGCCTGGCTGCTGAGCCATGATGAGATTACGACCGTGCTGATCGGTGCATCGAAAACCAGCCAGATCCTGGATAACATCAAAGCAGTGCAGAACACGAGCTTTACGGCAGAGGAACTGGAAGCGATCGACAGAATCAGCAAATAAGCCGCAATCGATAATTTGAAAGGGAAGCCGTTTGCAGAGAACGGCTTCCCTTTTTGTTTCGGGAGTTATGGAGTTGGCGGGCGCAGCCAGCCGCTGTATTTCAAGATAGAAGTACCAATGCCGGTGCCTGTGGCCCGCCGCCAGTCCGATGGGGCGGTGCCCATCACCTCATAAAAATGGCGGTTGAAGCTGGACATGGAGCCAAAGCCGACTTTTTCACTGATGGTCAGGATCGAATCATCGGTCATGCGCAAAAAGGCTGCAAGCTTTTTGCAATGCGCGTCCGGTTCAGGTAGTCCAGCGGCCCCATGCCGACAAGCTCCCGGAACACCCTGCGAAAATGGGATTCGCTCATGCTGCACGCATCGGCAAGGTCGCGGATGCTGAAATTCTCCATATAGAATTCATCAATATAGGTCAATGCAGGTGCAATGACCATGCGGTTTGCTGAGGCAGAATCATTTTGCTCGGTGGAAAGCCGCATGACTTCGGTAATCAGGGCAACAAACAGCCCGCGTACGCTGATCTCATAGTTCAGGGAACGTGTTTGCATTTCCTGCAGGATCATCTTGACATAATTTGCCAGCGCGGGGTGGTCGGCAGAGGAAAAAATGCCGCTCCAGCCATGCAGTACCTGGGCCAGCAGGCGGCTGTTCGGCAGGGCTGCTGGGTCAAAAAAGGGGCGCAGCAGCTCCTCTGCATCGGTAAAAACACGATATAGACCGCGTGTGCCAGGGCCTGCGTGATTCGCTGAAAGCGCTTTGCGTGATCTGCCTGGTGTTGGCCGTCGCGGTGTTTGCATCGCGCCGGCTGCTGCTGTCGATTTTCCTTGACCCAGCCACCGATGCTGCCAGCATTGCACAAGGGGCGGATTTTCTCAGTGTAATGGGGTTTGCCTATATTATTGCCGCGGTAATGAACAGTTATCTGAACGTGCTGCGCGGTGCAGGGGATGTAAATGTCAGCCTGGTTGCAGGCCTGTTTGAGATGGGGGCCCGGCTGGCGTTTGCCTCTTTGCTGGCGCCGCACCTGGGTGTGTGGGGCATCTGGCTTGCCACCCCGTTAAGCTGGGTTTCCGGCTGTATCATCCCGGTGGTGCGGTATTACAGCAAAGAATGGATGAAGCGAACGCTGATCTGAACCGGTGAGAAATAAAAGAAAGCACGGCTCTGCGATAGAAAAATCATCATGAGACCGTGCTTTGTCTTGTGTTTATGAATTTTGGGCAAAAGGCTTCAGTGCGCTTTTGCGGTATTGCTGCGGGCTTTGGCCTGTCATGGAAGAAAAGCGGGTGGAAAAATTGCTTTCATCCTCAAAGCCAACCTGGCGGGCAACCTCGCCGACAGGGAAATCTGTCAGAACCAGCAGTTCTTTTGCGCGGGTAATACGGGTGGATAACAAAAAATTGTACGGTGTTGTGCCCATATATTGCCGGAAAAGCCGCAAAAACCAGCTTTTGCTGACAGGGATCTGCGCCAGCAGCATATCCAGGTTGATGGGCTCCGCATAATGTGCACGGATATAATCTGCAATCTGCTTGATCATGGTCCGGTTGGAACGGCTTTCGTCCCCGGAAAGCTGCTGGTGGGCAAGCAGTGCCAGCATTTTGTGCAGTGTCAACCCAATTTCGATCTGGGCGGTGGTGGTTTCCTTTTTCCACTCGGCAAACAGTGTTTCAAACAAAGGCTGCATCTCCATACGGCTGACATGCGCAGCGGTAAGCCGCCCCTGCGACTGTACGGAATCGGCTAACGTTTTAACCCCAACACCGTCAAGGTGTACCCAGTAGTGCTCCCATACATCATAGCCGGGGGCCGTGCAGTAACTTTGCGGTGTGCGGCAGTTCATCAGCAGTGCGGCACCTTGCGGCAGCTCAATGTGCTGTTCGTTCTGCTCAATCAAGCCAGCCCCGGCCAGGGTATAAAAAAGGATGTAACTTTCCTTGTCTGTACGGGCTGTGGCAAAGTGGGAACGCCCATAAAACAGTCCGGCTTCCGTTGCATAAAACGGCTGTGCCAACACGGCGTTATTTGGCGTTGCACGCAGCCACACACTGCGCTCTTCCACGTCCATATTATAGGTCAACATAAGGGATCACCTCAGTAGAATTATCACAAAATAAACAGTGCTTTGTGGTATGAAATAGATCAGAAAAAAGCAATATAATGTAAATGAAAAGAATAGTAACACTACAGTAATTTTACCAAAAATAAGGTGCGGATGCAACCTTGTTTTTTGACTTTGGTTTTAACGTAATACAAAATAAAAGTGTTTGTACGGAAAGGAAATTAACATGGAACATATGGCATGGAAAGGCCGCATCAAACCCGGTTGCAAGGCAGAATATCAGCGCCGCCACGCAGAGATCTGGCCGGAGATGGTCAAGGTTTTGAAAGAGGCAGGCATCTGCAATTACAGCATTTTTTATTGCAAAGATGAACTTTTTGGCTACTATGAATGCGAAAAAAGGCGTTGCCTATGCTGAAAAAGTGCAGGCAGAAAGCCCCATTGTGGACCGCTGGAATGAGTATATGAAAGATATTCTGGAGCTGGAAATGGACCCCGTGACCGGTGCCCAGCCCAAGCTGGAGCAGGTGTTCCGGCTGGATTAACAAACAAACAAAGCAGAGAAGCGAGCCTTGCCAGAGAAAAAAAATGATAGGATCTGTCTAAAATAAAAGGATGCATTTGCGTACAAAGAAGTTGTAATAGCGGTATTTTCACGAAGGATGGAAGCATACATGGTAAACAGTATCAGATTTTGAGGAATATGACATAGAAAGTGATTTATAATGTCTGTAGTGTAGTTATCTTCTATACTGAAAATCCGGTCGAATCTGATTTTTCAAATGTGACTATTTGGAAAAGTTGAAACTTTAATTATTAGTTCAGGCATAATCCAAAAGTAACATTTTCAGCAAAATAAAAGTGCAACATTTTTAGGTGGGTTAATTCCGTTGCCTAAAAATGTTACACTTTGTTTTTGCTTTATTGCACTGCTGTGACAATTTTGTGTCTCTGCTCGTCTGCGGTACGGAATGGAACGTACAAATTTTATGATAATAAATCAAACGAAATTCTCCTGCACATTACGATTCTAAAATACTAAGGCCCGATTCTATGTCGTAGACCCCGAAAATGAGTACGCGCCGCTTGTGCAAGAGTTGGGCGGCGAGGTTATCAATATCTTTTCCTGATGCAGCGCAATCATCCAGTGGCTGTTATTGAAATTGCCGAAAAGACCGGCGATATTATTGATGTAGTAGAGGTTCTTTCGGCGCAGAGGATTCCCCTTGGCGCAAAGCATAGCGATGGCAGCTTTGATGTTCTGTCCCTGCGCAAATGGTGGGCAGGGCGCGGTATCCCGGCAAGCCGTTCCGGGCTGGAGCACGCCTTGGAAACGCTGCATATTCCTTACGCCGAACTTCTGCTTGTCAAATGCAGCGGGCTGAGCCTTTCAGACCAGTATTGGGTCACGCCCTGCGATGCCCCACAGAACTGGCGCGATGTAAATTTCTACGAGAACGACTTTTCTGACGATGTGGGACGCGCTTTGTTTGGCGAGGGGGTTCTCTCGGCACAGCCGGATTTGTGTTCCCCCTGCAATACCTCAGACGGCTTTTTACAAAAGCGCTGGCGCATTGCGGACGGAAAACGAATCCTCTTAAAAGCAGGATCGGGCATTTACAAGCAGGAGCCTTACAACGAAATTGTTGCCACGGCTCTGTATGATGCGCTTGGTATGCCGCACGTTCCCTACTGGCTTATAGAGCAGGGCGGGCAGGTCATGTCCGCCTGCGCGTGCTTTACCAATGACCACACCGAGCTTGTCACCGCCGCCCAATTTATGCGGCTGCTGCCGCAAGCGCAGGGCGTTTCCAATTGGGAACACTTCAACGCCTGCTGCCGGACCGTCGGAATCCCTGATGCAAGGAAAGCGGTCTGCAATATGCTGGCTGCCGATTTCATCTTAGCCAACACGGATCGCCATTTGGGAAACTTCGGTTTCCTGCGCGATTCCGAAACGCTGGAATGGAAAGGAACAGCGCCCATCTATGACAGCGGCACAAGCCTTTGGCAGATGACCCTCACCCGCGCGATCAATGCGGAAGCCATGGTTCCCGCAAAACCGTTTGAAACCTCGCAGCAATCCCAGCTAAAGCTGATTGCGCCTTATGTGGATCTGCCGCTGGAGCGCCTTGATGGATTTTCCAATAAAGTAGAAGAAATCTTCCGAACAGCCGCCCAGTTTGATGATGGAAGAGCCGCGAAAATTGCCGCCGCTGTTAGTGGCCGAATTCAAATGCTTCGATTTAATAGGGCATAATCTGAAATAGCTCCAAAGCATACGGTTTGTGAAATGACTACAAATTGTAGGCAGTTAAAAATTACAGAAGCTATATGTCGCTGCCTAATGCCGATGACAGTCATGCGTCAACTGGTGACAAATTGTCAGCAGTTGAAATAGGGCTATAAAAACAGCGTCCTCCGTTTTACATTCGGGGGACGCTGCTTTTCTCTATGGCACTCATTTGGCGGTGGGCTTTTTTGTCGATTTGCCCTGTCGGCTGAATTCTTTCGCAAGGTCAACCAGCTTTTTAGAAGGTCGATAGCTGTCCAGAATATGAGGACTAAGCAGAAAATTCAGCAGACAAGATTTGGGAATCATATACCCACCACTGATTTCAAAGTATCGGATGTAACCGTTATGGCACCAATTCGTCAGGGTGTTGTGGTGATAGCCGGTAAACCGGCTTGCTTCGGCAACACTCAGCACATCGCTGTAGGGCTGCATTTTCAGGGTAAGAAAGTCCTGAAACTTCTTTCTGCTTTTGGCGGTATCCAGATTTGCCCATTCTCGTAAGGTCAGCGTTTTGGGCTTGCCGCCTTTGTTCCAGCTCGCTGAGTAATACCCGGTCGGTGCCGAGAATTTTTCCGGTTGGTATTGCCTTAAATCTTCCCCTTCATCACTCTCTCCACCATGGCGCGCTGTGCGTGCTCGGCTTCCAGGTTGGCGGGATGCTTGGGGAAGGCGCGCATGACTTTCTGGTAAAGCTTCAAGCCCTGGTCGGTGGTGCACATGCTGGCAACATACACCATATAATCCGGTACCTGGCCAAACACGCAGCGCTCGGTGTTTGGCACATCCCAGCGCTTTGACTGCTTTTCAATAAAGGCGGCGCGCATCTCGTCAGGGGTGGTGTACTGGGCCATTTCCTGTTCCCATTGGGGCCAGATCGGGTCCACCGAAAGGTCAATAATGGCCGGGCCGCCGTGGTCACCCTTGACCAGAGCAAAGGAATGGTACATGGGGGCAGAATCCGACATAAACACCCAGCCCACATACTGCACAGCCGGAATACCGTACACGTTCAGGGTGCGTACTACCTGTTCGGCATTCTGGTAGGTGTTGTTCATGCGGCCGTCAATGCAGTTCACAATCTCCCGCACATGGGCATCGCTGATGGTATCGGTAGTTTCGGTGGTAAACAGCTGTGCTTCGCGGTTGAGCGTGGTCTTTCAGGCTCATGTCCAGCTTGCGGAACCGCAGCAGCCAGAACCGGATGAACTCCTCCGTGACCTTGGGCTTTGCCAGCTTTTCTTCCGCAATGCGGGCTTCAAGCTCACGCTTGGTTTCTTCCAGCTGCTCCAGCCGCTCCTTGGTGGAGCTGGTCAGGATACCGGCCTGAATCGCATTGAGCATATTCTGGATACCCGATTCCGCATCCCGAAGCTGTTTCTCATAGAGGGGAATGTTGGTGTTCTCCTTGTTTTGCAGTTCCATCACCTGGGCGATGATAGATTCCATGGCGGCATCGTCTTTGACAAGCTGCATCGTCTGGTTGACCACCAGATCTTCCAGCCACTGCTTACGGACGGTCTTTTTCTTGCAGCCCTTGTGCTTTTTGGCAGTGGCACATTTATAATAGCGGTGGACTTCTCCCGTCCGGCTCGTGCCGCTTTCGCCAAACATCAACGCCCCACAGTAGCCGCAGAACAGCTTGGTGGTGAGCAGGTAGTCATCCTCTGCCTTTCTACGGGCAGGGGCTTTCTTGTTTTTGGCGATTTTCTCCTGCACATCCTCAAACAGTTCCAGCGGAATGATGGGCGGGATAGCATCCGGTACGACCACATCCCGGAATTTCAGTTCTCCGATGTACCGCCGGTTTTTGAGCATATGTTCAACGCTGTTATAGGTAAACGCACCGCCCACCGGGTTCTTGATGCCGTTTTCATTCAGCCAGTCCCGGATCTCCTTCATGGTGGAGCCTTCATTGTACTTCTTGAACGATTCCATTACAAAAGGAGAGGTGAGGGAGGGTCAATGTGTAACTTCCGTTCCGAATCCAGCGTGTAACCAAAGGTTCCACGACCACCGTTGCAGCGTCCTTTCAGGATGTTCTCGGTCTGTCCACGCACGACCTTTTCGGCAAGGTCTGCCGAATAATACTCGGCATAGCCTTCAAGCACAGACTCTAGAATGATGCCTTCTGGCCCATCCGAGATGATTTCCGTAGCCGACATGAGCTTGACACCGTTTTTCTTCAGCTGCGTCTTATACCGTGCGCTATCGTAACGGTTTCGGGCAAAGCGGTCGAGCATCCAGACCAGCACGATATCAAACAGCTTCTTGTCGCTGTCTTTTATCATCTGCTGAAACTCCGGGCGGTTGTCCGTCTTGGCAGAGATGGCACGGTCAATGTAGTGCTTGACGATGGTGATGCCATTCTTTTTCCGCATAGGCAGTGCATTCACGAATCTGGCCTTCGATAGATTCTTCGCGCTGGTTATCCGATGAATAGCGGGCATAGATCACAGCGGTCATGGCAGGCACCTCATCAATGGACGGTTTGTTCACATCAGCAAACGGTGGATTTTTCATCCTTTCAATAGGTTTATAAATGTCATTTTTTTCGTATAATTTATATGATGGACAGTTTTACAAATTTCGGCTGAATCAAAAAGGATGTTCTATCCCCAAGCATCCTTTTGAAACCTTTCTCTTATTATAGCTTTAAATCGTCCAATTCTGACTTGCTTGATTGATTGCAAATCAACCATGTGCGCATACATCCGTTCCGAGCATAAAGCTCATCCGGTCTGCCTTGCTCCGCTACGATGCCATCCTTCAGCACAACAACCTTGTCTGCACCTGCCACGGTACGCATCCGTGAGCGATGATGAGAACGGTCTTGTTTTTGATGAGGCGGGACAGAGCCTCCTGAATCGCCGTTTCGTTCTCAACATCCAGACTTGCGGTGGCCTCGTCCAGCAGAATGATGGGCGCATCCTTCAGAAAAGCACGGGCGATGGAAATGCGCTGACGCTCACCGCCGGAAAGAGCGCAGCCATTCTCGCCGATATTGGTGTTCCACTTGTCCGGCAGCTTTTCGGCAAATTCCTCGCAGTTTGCCAGCTTTGCCGCCGTAAGGACCTCCTCGTCGGTGGCACCTTTGCGCCCCAGACGGATGTTTTCGAGGATTGTGTTGTCAAACAGGGTCACATCCTGAAAGACGATGGAATACAGGCTCATGAGTTTTTCCGGGTCGATTCGGGAGACATCCATGCCACCCACGGTGATACGGCCCTTCTGGTAATCCCAGAACCGTGCTGCCAGCCGGGAAACAGTGGTCTTGCCGCTGCCGGAGGGGCCCACCAGCGCCGTAACCTCCCCCTGCTTTGCGGTAAAGGAGACATCCCGCAGCACCGCTTCACCGGAGTCATAGGCAAAGCCCACATGGTCGAACACGATATCGCAGCCCTGATTGGTCAGCTGCTCGCTGCCGGTCTGCAGGGGAGCGTCCAGAATCTCATTCATCCGCCCCACATTGGTACGCATGGCGATGACCGCCGCCAGATTCTGCAAAGCCCCCTGCATGGGGTCGTACATCCGGGATGCCGCCATCAGGAACAGAAACAGGGTCAGTACATCGATGCTGCCCTGCACCAGCAGCACTGAGCCGGTGAGCGCCACCGATGCAATGCCCAGCTTGAGCACCACACCCGCAGAGGACACAAACAGCGCTGTTGTCAGTTCTGCCACGATGGACTGCTTTTCCACTGCCCGAATTTTTCCGGAAAGGCCGGACAGATAACGTTGCTCCGCATTGCTGGCTTTCAGGTCGCGGAGGGTCTCAATATACTCCTGAATGCCGTCCGCACAGGCCATTTTCGCAGCCATGGTCCTGGCCTGCACCTTGTCCTGCACCCAGTAGCTGCCCACCACGATGGCAACAGATACCGGGATGACCCACAGTGCCGCCAGTGCCATCCGCCACTCAAAGGCAAACAGGCTCAGGGCAATGAGCACCGTGGAAATGAGGGAGCCGAACAGACCGGGGATGAAGTGGGAGCAGTCCTTTTCCAACACCTCACAGTCCGCCATGATGGTGCTTGTCAGGTCGGCAAGGTCGCGCTTGCCGAAAAAGGACAGGAGGCAGCTTCCGCAGCCGCTCCGCAAGGGTCAGGCGGCGGGTGCCGCTCTCTTTATAGGTGGTAAAATAGGTGCCGTTGTACTGGAACCATGTGGTCAGTAAAATCAGTGCAAAGCAGGCAACGCACCCCAGCAGATAGAAGGTACTTTTCTCACTCGTGGAGCCTGCCAGCAGGTCTTTTACCAGAAGATACAACAGCCCGGTGGGCAGCATGAACGCCATGTTCTGGAACGCACAGGCCAGAACGCCCTTTACGAGTCCCTTTGCGCCCTCCGGGGAGCTGGCCGTGGCGTGTTGAATTTTTTCGATCATTCCTTACCCCTCCTTTGCGACCTTCCACTGCACCGAGGCCTGATAATCCTGCCACATCCGGGCAAACAGGCCGTTCTGCGCGCACAGTTCGTCCTTTGTGCCGGTTTCCGTAATACGCCCATCCTGCACCACATAGATGCAGTCGGCGTTGGCTACGGTGGACAGGCGGTGTGCGATCATCAGCACCGTTTTGCCCTTGGCAAGCTGGGCAAAAGCCGCCTGTACTTTTGCTTCATTGTCCGGGTCGGCAAAGGCGGTGGCCTCGTCCAGGATCAGGATGGGCGCATTTTTCAGCATGGCACGTGCAATGGCAATGCGCTGCTGCTCGCCGCCGGACAGATACACGCCTTTTGTGCCAATGACGGTATGGATGCCCTCCGGGAACTTTTCCACGATATCCATGCACTGTGCAGCTTTCAGCGCCGCCAACACCTCGGCTTCGGTGGCCTGCGGCTCTACCCAGACGGACGTTGTCCAGAATGCTGCCCTTGAGCAGACGGCTGTTCTGGAACACAAAGGAAATGGTGTCCATCAGCTCTTCCTTGGGGATATCCCGCACATCCGCTTCTCCCACCCGGACGCTGCCGCTCTGCACATCAAAGAACCGGCAGATCAGGTTTGCCAGCGTAGATTTGCCGCCGCCGGAGGGTCCAACGAAGGCCACCGTCTGTCCCGGCTGAATCTCCAGCGAAACGCCCTTGATGACCTCGGTTTTTCCGTCGTAGCTGAAATGCACATCCCGCAGCGTGACGGAGGAATCCTGCGGGTGTTGCGAAAATAGCCTGCACCTGCATGGGTGCCGCCTCCAGCACCGAGTCGATGCGTGCCAGCGCATCCGCCACCACCATCTTGTTCTCACTCATGTACATCATGCGGGTCAGGTCAGGGAGATTACCGGGGTAATGATGATGTAGAACAGCAGGTTCAGCAGAAATTCCGAAGTCACACCGTTCCGGGTGAACAGAAGCCCACCTACAATCAAGAAAGCAAATACACCGTTGATTGCGGCAGTATAGAGCATCATCGGCATCCGCAGCTCTTTGGTGTAGGCAATGACCCACTTTTCGTACTCATCAATGGTCGCTTTGAATTTTTTGAACGAAAAGACGGATTGCCCGAAGGTCTTGACTACCGGGATGCCGCGGACATACTCCACGGCCTCGTTAGACATTGATTCCAACGCATTACCGTATGCCGCATTTTGTCTGCCATCCGCCTTCCTGTCATGGCGGACATGATGACGAAAAGCCCAGTGCCACCGGAACGAGACTCAGCAGACCCAGCCGCCAGTCGAACACAAGCAAAGAACCAACAGACCTATGGGTGTTGCCATTGCATTATATTTGTCCGGCAGCTGATGGGCGAGAAATGTCTCCGCTGCGCCAGTGCTCTCGTGGATGATCTTGCGCAGCTTGCCGCTGCCAAAAGTTTCGGCAAAGCCCAGCGGCAGCACCGCCAAGATGCTCCGACACCGCCAGCCGCAGATTGGTCGCCACCCGGAACGCTGACAGATGGGAGCACATCAGTGCCGCAATGTAAATGAGGTAAGCCAGCACTGCGAATAGCACTGCCATCCAGCCGTAATGGGGGATGTTCACCGCCTGCGCATAGTCCGGCGCGGCGTTCAACACATCCCGCAGGATCTTCCAGATGTACACAAAGGGCACCAGTGCCACCAGCGCACTGACCGCAGACAGCACCCACGAAGCGTAGGTGAAATATCGGTAGTTCCCGGCGTAGCCCATCAGCCGGGAAAGATCGGACTGTTTCTTCACGGAAAGAACCTCCTTCAAATCAGATTGCGGCAAAAATGTGCTGTGGTATTTCAACTCCACAGCACATTCTGCGTTTTAACCCGCCAGATTTTCGGTGCAGAACAGCTCAATGCAGTTGTCGATCATCGTCTGGTCACAGTCGGTGGAAATGCCGGAGGCCAGCCAGTAAGCATATTCGCCTGTATCGTACTGGCTCAGAGCTTCTGCATCCGAACCATAGCGAAACTCAATATGGTAAGTTTCCGCACTGGTGTCCGGCGCAAGGAAGAAGTAGGTGAACTCGCCGGAATCGGCATCATCGCTTTGAAACTCATACAGCCCACGCACAGGCTCCATGCCAATATAGTGATAGGTATGGGAGAACAGCACATTGCCGTCCTTATCGGTGCCGGAAATGGTAGAAGTTTCACCATCGAAGGTCAAGATCGCAAGGCTATTGGTAAAGCCGCAGAAATAGGCTCCGCCGCCGTTGGCATACGCTTTGACTGCATCTTCGCCGTAAACATCACCTGTCACCATAGAGGACAGCTTCTCAAAAGCAGCTTCGGCATTGTCCTCGCCCACGAGAGCGGTACAAACATCCAGCCATGTCTGCTTATATTCGTCCGCCAGAATCACCGGCCACAGTTCCTGATAGCTGCCTGTTAGGTCGTTCAGCAGCTGTGCAGCGGCAGCTTCGTTTTCATCCACGGCAGAAGAGGCGGTCTCTTCTACGGAAGAAACAGTGCTTTCTGCGGCAGAACTTGCAGAAACGGGAACAGAGCTCGCCGTGCCGCTGCTGCAGCCAACCAGAAGAGAAGCAGACAGAGCTAGCACAGCAGCTGCACTCAGAATTCTTTTCATCAAACGCATTATCAATTTCCTCCACAAAATCAGAATATCGGCGTTAGTCTCAACTAATCACGATACTGATTTTACTGGAACCGGACTTTCTGCGCAAGAACCAAATCGACAGAATCTATCCAATCGGACGCATCTTCCGATACTCCGTAGGCGTCATGCCGGCTGCTTCCCGAAATGCAGAAGAAAACTTATTCGGATTTTCGTACCCGACCCAATGGGCGATTTCAGCAACCGTGCAATCGGTTTCGAGTAGTAGCTTCTGTGCCAGCTGCAGCCGGTACTCTTTCTGATACGCATAGACCGAGCTTCCGTAAATGCCTTTGAAACAGCTTTTTAATGCCGTAGGCGAAAGGCCGACCTCCTGTGCAAGCTGTTCGATTGTACGGCGAACTGTCAGCTCCTGCGTGAGAAGAGCCGCAGCCTGCTTCACACACTCCACCTGATGCTGATTGAAATACTCTGTCTGCTGCACATCTTCCCTATTTTTCAGCCGGGTCAGAATATGCAGCAACTCCAGCACTTTCAGCCGAAGATAGCCGGTGTCCGGCACAGAATGCGCTGTGTAAAGCTCAAAAAAAATATGGGCAATGGTCGGTTCTGACCGCAGGATACAGCAGCGGTTTTCCGTGCAGATGTACCGCCGTATGACATCAAGGTCTACGCCGTACCATTCCATTTGTTTCCGCATTTCCGGCGAAATCGCATCCAGATCCAGTAGGATGGTGATGCCGTGGTAGTGCCGCAGCGGGAAGCAGGAGGACGACTTCTTGCGCGCTGCTGCACAGACGGCAAAGTCCCCTGCCGCCAGATAGCAGCAGCTATTTTCCCCAAAACTGCACTCGTAACGCCCCACGCGGCAGTGGTTGATCTCGATCACATTCCGCGCTGGTGCGGGAGCCTCGTCAAAGGAAACAAGATGCATATCGTTGTAGTACAGTTCTGCCCCCGAAAACAGTGGACAGATGGTCATACTCCCGCTCCCCGTTCCGTTGGAGAACACGACGGTGCGGGGCATCGCCGTGGAAGCAGTTTGCTCCGGGGGAAGATCAAAAATGATTTTGATTCGCAGACGTGAACTGTCAAATTCCATTTCTCTGCAAAAATGTTTCCATCAAATCAAGATAC
>VOFC01000814.1_pt1 | contig 102330 bp, 111 predicted proteins | sample 5384161 | NCBI WGS metagenome assembly VOFC01 (sample SAMN12384722, study PRJNA508395) | human gut metagenome | isolation source: healthy gut B | host: Homo sapiens
AATGGCAAAGCCGTTTTGGGAAATCAACCAAGCCGGATAACTGGCTGGAAACTGACGAGGCCAAACGCTACATTAAGGCAGTTTCCGTTTCTCAGAAACGAGAAACGAGTGATTTCAATGAAATTAGAAACGATTGGAAGGCCCAATGAAATCCAAAGGGACATGGTGCAAAGACTACCGCATCGCCTTACGTTTCGCGCAATGGCTCAACCCCGGTTTGGTACAGCTTGTTCGCCGTCTGCTGGCGTTCGCGTACTTTCTCGTAGGTTCCCGAGGCGTGACTGGTGTCGTGGTAGCAGTCGATGGCGAGGCGCACGGTAATGAACGACTCGCTGTTCTGCGCCCCGTAGCCGAGGTCGTGCCAGTTCGAATCGGTGTTCCCGATCAGCACGCAGGGGAAGGTGACCGGGTAGTGGTCTTCGTCGGCTCCCATTTCCAATTGGCCGTAGTCCTCGTCGATGAGCGACAGATCCGGCATTTCACGGGCGATTTGCTCCATGATGGTGATAAAAATTTCTTCCATGATTTTATAAGTTTAATATAGTTCTGATTTCTTTTTTCGATTCTCTTTTTCTATTTTTTTTTCGTTGAGCTCCTCACTATCGCCAAGAAATTGTCGTTGTGGAATGTGTATGTTCAGTTTCTTTTTTCTTGGTGAGGGCAAGTCCTTTCCACATCTGCGCCTGTGGGTTGGTTGGTCGTTTGCTTGTCGCCTTTTCCCCGGCTTTTCTTCCCCGTATTTTTCTTTTTGTTTCGCCCGAGGTTTCTCGGTACTTGGCCCATGCGAAACGCCTCATACGATCTGTAACAGTTACAGAGACCGTTCGATATTTTTACCCGGTAGTCAGACGGTATGTATTTGATTGATTTGAATAGATGATTGCGACCGGAAAGTAGCGTGCCGTAATTGCTGGCAGCTCCTGTTCCACCCGATGACAACCGCTTGGCCTTCGGCCACGGGTGCAGCCCTCCGTTCACAAAGCCTCCTAACCGGAAGTTGTTTTGAAATGGTCTTGGGCCATTCGCCCGGCGATGACCGGCATCTCCCGGCGCAGGAACTTTTCCAGCGCCTTGCGCTCCTTCTCCATAAATTTTTCGGCCATTTTTCTCCTATCTATTTGTTATTTAATAATTAACCGCTATATTTGTGCTATAAATAGTCCTTAGTGATGCCGCCACGGGAGGCGGAAGCGCGAAAGCCCTTATATCGGAGGTTCGAATCCTACCCGTTAAGGGCTATTTTATTTTTATGATGTTCTGCATTCCCAAATTCCTTTCTTCTATTATTCCAGCCGTGATAAAGGCATTCACTGTTTTCTTTACGCCCCATATCTTTGTTCGGTAATTCAGTTCCACCACAAATTTTTGTACTTTGTTCTCTTGTCGGGTGATAAACTGAATATTCCTTTTTTGCTTATCCCAATAGACTTCACACTTTCCCATCAACGAAGGAAAAGCTACAAGTTGCTCTGCTGTTACACTCTTTCCGGCATTTTGTTTTACAGTACGCAAGGCATGTTGTATCTGTTTATCGGTCATGTACACCTCGTCCGTTTGAAGCTCTATGCCTTTTTTAAGAAGGAATTGTCTTACATCTTCTGACAAATTCCCTATTATTACGGAAATCCCTTGTGTATAACCGGTTTCTATCTGTTCGATAATGCCTTGTATGCTTTCCTCCGCCTCGCGGACAGCATCCAATTTCCCCATGAGTCTTTCCACAGCTTTCTTCGCCCCCGGATAGGCATTCGCTATATACGGGTGAGTGTCGGAAAACAGTTTGCCGTCCTTTCCCGGATTGTTATCCAGCCCGGGGTGCGGGTTGTCCTTTTTCGTGAAGTCGGGGATTTCGGTCACCGGGTCGTCCGTCGAGGAGAGGTCGCACTTGCAGTTCCAGCGGTCGCCCGGGCGGTGCTCATTCCAGAACGGGTCATCAATGGGTCGCACCGTCCCCCAGAATACCATGTGATCCTTCCCGGGATTGACCGAGGTGGAAGGCATCCACCGCAGATTGGGCAAGACGTCCTTCTCCCTCTCGAACTGCTGCCAGTCGGCCGCCTGATGCGCCCGCAAGACCGCCGTGTTATATTCGGTACGCAGCCACTGCCCCACCTGATGCGAGGCGATGGGCATCACCTCCTTCCGCCACTGTTCGAACGGTTTTAGATTGCCGTTCGAATCCAACAGCAGGCGTGCCATGTCGTTCTGCATGCGGTGTACCTTGAATGCCACGAATACCTCGTTGTTCCGCAGAATGGCCGCGCGGAAGTCGTCATCCGGATCCACAGTCCCGGATTCGTCGAATCCTTTTCGGGCGGCCTCGTTTATCCGGTCGCAAATCTCGTTGAACAGGTTAATCTCGATGTCGGTCATCGGGCGGAAGCTCTTGCCGTATATGTTCCGCAAGGCGCGGCGCAGTACCTCGCCGGAGAACTCGAAGCCCGAGGAGACCTCACCCTCCTTCGCCTCATAAAGGCGGTCGACTACCAGTCTAAAACTGCCCCGCCGCCCGACGGGGCTTTTCCTGAAAAACGGGCCAGCCGGTCGCGGAAGGATTTTTTACGCTTGGGTTCAGGCTTCGGTTCTGGGTCGGGTTCCGGATCCGGCTCTTCCTCCTCTATTTCTTCCTCCTCCGGTTTTTGCCGTTGCTGCTGTTGAAGCCGCTTGGCGGCGGCCTCATTCCTTTTCCGCTCCTCTTCCCGCTCCCTTTTCAACCGGTCGTAATCGGCCGGCTTTTTCGATACCGAACTCCTCGTAGAGGTAGTCGTCGGAGACCGGCAGGTCGAACTGCCGGGCGATCTGCGTGAGGATATTGACCTTCGCCGCGGGGTCTATCTCCTTCTTCTCCGGGAAGCAAAACTACCTCCGGAGGTGTCGATGCCCATGCGGGCGAAAATATCGGCCATGTCGTAATTGAGCACATCGAGGAGATACCGCTTGTCGGCCTCGGCCACTTTGTCCTCCACCTTTTTGTGGACAGTACCCAAAGCCTGCGTGCCGTTTTCCGAGGATTCGGTCGTCAGCGTATTGCCGAGGACGAGTTTGGAAATCCCGTTGTTGCACCGCTCGCAGAGGCGTTCGTAGACATCGGCCGAACCGGTCTTGTTGCCGGCTTCTATAAAATTGAGTTTGGTGTCCTCGTCGTGGAAGAACTGTGCGAGGCTTCCGATATTCGCGGCGTCCTCTATCGCCCGCTGGCGGGACTGCTCGTCATCGGAGTTATAGACATACTCCTGTATGGGCATACCGAAGAGCTCGGAGAACTGCGACCAGTCACCGGTGGTATTCCGCTTGTAGATCACCCACGGAGCCGCCTTCGCCAGCAGTCCCAAGTCGTCGGGACTGCCGATGAACAGCAGGTCGGAATAATTCTCCCACGGCAGGCCGACGATGTCCGTCTGGTGACGGAGGATAATCCGCCTTACGGGGTCTACGTGCTTACGGGGTATCAAGTCGTAGTCCACCCACTCCCCCTCCCGGTAGAACTGGCAGAGGGAGAAACCCCAGAACTTGGCATCGATGATGTCGCCGACCAGCCGGTTGAACCACGGGGAACGAATCTGCTCGTTCACCGCGTCGTCCGGCTTGCCGTCCCTGCGGAACTCGATGTCGGAGCAGAGCACGGCGTTCTTCCGTTTCTCGATCACGCAGGTGAGGTGCGTGTCCATGAGAATGTCGGCATACAGGTCATATAGCTTGTAACGCCTTGAATAATCCACGTTCTCGGCGGCGCGTATGGCCGTCATATAGTCGGCAATGTCGATGCCGAACCGTTTGGGCTGGTGAGCACGATGACATTCGGCCCCTTTTGTCCGGGAAGCGTCAGATTACCTCCGACGGTGATGATGCCCCGGTTATTCCGTTTTTGTTTCTTTGCCATAGTCTTATGTGATTACCAGTGGTTTGTCCTTTTTTCGGTTGCTCTCGATGCGGAAGTCCGAGTTTCCGGCCCGTTCCTCCGCCGGCAGGAGCGGCGCCCCCTCGATGGAAATTTCCTCGGCCGCCACCGCCTTCATCCACTCTACGGCCCGTTCGTACCGGTCCTTCCGCATGGGCGAGTTTCTGGGGGTTGTGGATACAAAAATGTGATAGACCGCGATGTCGATGACCATCATCAATACCAATTGGTTCCTTTCCTCCCCGGTGGCGGAGAAGATTCTGTCGCAGTCATAGCGTTTCGACAGGTAGCACCGCATTTCGGCGATAGCCCTGTCCTCGCATATTTCGATGACGGGTTCGTCCTCCCGTACGAGGGCATCCAGAATGTCGCGGTGGATACTCGCGTCATAGTCCCTCAATTCGACAAATTGACTCATAGGTATAGGGGTTAAAGGGTTATAATCTTCGTTTGTTCCGTCTCCGCAACTCTCTCCGGGTCTTGACCACCGGAGGCTCCGACCGATGTATGAGTTCATCGATGATGCGGTTGCCTCCTTCCACGGCATCCGGGCCGTCCGCCGGATAGCGTAACGAAAGCGTGAACAGCTTGAACTGATCTTCCAGTTCTTTCATGTGCGGATTGTCCTTCTCCGCCTCGTTAAGGATCAGGTTCCCCTCCCGGTTCAAGGGTTCGAGGTTGGCCTCTATCCGGGTTCCCTTGTCGGTTTTCTTCTTCTCGTCCCCCCGGATATAAAGCGATATTTTCTGCTCTTTCCGGACTTTGGCCACGAGCGGTTTGAACACCTGCTGAAAGAAAGGGTCTTGCAGTTTGTTGTTCTCCATGTAGCAATACACGGTGGCTTTTCCGCCGACGAACTCCAACAGTTTGACATACCAACCGATGAATTCGGCGTTCAGGGCTTGGGAGAGAAAAGTCTTGATGACATAAAGCCGTCCCCCGAGTTTGCCGAGCAGCGAGACCGTCTTGAAGGACTTGCCTTTCTTTCCCTTGCTCTCGCCCGGCGCCGGGTCACCGTATGCGACCAAAAATTTAAATTTCGATAAGGGTGGAACCTTGCCGTAGGCGATGGTCTCGAATACTTCCCCGACAGAAATCGGGTTGTTGAAGTATTCTCCCTGCGCCGCTTTGGTGGATATTTTGGACAGCGTGCGGTCGATAAACTCTTCCGTGTTCTTCTCCGGCCAAGTGGAGCGACCGTTCCTGTCTCGAATGTTCACGATGTCCCAGTGGTCGGCCATGTCCCCGGCCCGTACCACGCAGCAATCTTTGGCGATGATGTTTCCGCAAAAGATGACAAGCGTCGGTTCCGAGATGGATCGCGTCGGATACAGGGCGTTTTCCCACCAGTCCCACCGCTTCTGTATCGTGTCCGGGTTCTTGGTGTCCTCGTCCGTGTCGAAGTCGTCCACGAGCAGCACGTCCGGGCGAATGGCCTCGTTGCGCGAACCCCGGGGCGACTGTCCCGCGCCGATTGCACGGAACGCCACGCCTCCTTTGGTGACGAACTCGTCCTCCGTCCATGAGCCGGGCGTCTCCTGTTTTCCGTAATAGGCCTGTATGCGGCCGTTGGCCTCCAAATTGGCCCGGTAAGGAGCCAGCAGCCGTACGGCGTTGTCCTTGCTGTTGGAGGTCATGATGACGTTCTTCTTCCGCCCGGTGAGCGTGACGAACAGGACGACGAACATGGAGACGGTAGACTTGGCCAGCTCCCGGCTCCACGAAAGCACCTCGAACCATTCGTCGTGTGCGATGATGCGCTGTATGGCCCGTTTCTGGAAATCGGCGAACTCATACTTGGCATAGTTCGGAAAGAAGAACTTGATCCACTCCACCGGATGCCTTTCGAGATACCGGCGGTGTTTCTCCCGGTCGGCGGCGGACATGGAACGGTCCACCGGCGTGGCCCTATCGATGTCCTCCTTAAACTTCTCCCAGTCGAGGAGGGCTGTTCTGTCGATCTGTTTCATGAGCCTCCCGTTTATAGTTTGTCCTTGATATAAGCGTCCGCCAGTCTTGTCAGTTCTTTGGCCTTGTCGAGGTCGAGGGCCGCAGCCACTCGATGAAGGAGGTGAGCACGCTGATGATATCGGCTATTCCGGTTTCCTGTTCCATGTTCCGAATGGCGGCCGACAGCTTGCCGAGAATGTCGGCTTCTTTGGAATTCGGGAACCGTTCCCCCTCCGCCCGTGCCGAGATGGCCCGGTTGATTTCCGCCACCTGACGGTAGAGGTTGGCCACCTGTTCCTGCCGGGTGAGTGTCAGCCCGGCTTTCTGTTCCTCCCATTTCCCGGCACGCACCCAGTTGGACACTGTCACGCGGGACACTCCCACACGCTCTGCGATTTCCTGTTGCGTGAGATTCTCCCGCATGTATAAAGTCTTGGCCCATTCCTTCTTTTGGGCGTTCGTCAAATCTGCCATAGTGCTTTAATTCTTGTGATTCAACTGCAAAAATGCCCTAAAAATCCCGCGAAATAAAAATCGTTCCGCATGATGAGAGTTTACGGAACCACCATGACATCATACCGTTACACGGTAAAAATGCGATTTTCATACGCTGTCGATTTGTCGCATTTTTGCGACGTAAACCCAGCGGAATCATGTGCTAAAACCAGACAGATATGAGCAGATTTTTCAACATACAGACCGATTCGGAGGGAGTGTGCACCATCTTCCTATACGGTGACATCGGAGACTATTACGAAGTACAGAGCGGACGGGTGGCCCGGGAACTGTTGGAAGCCGAAAAGGCGGGGAGCCGGATCCATGTCCGCATCAACAGCAACGGCGGCGATGTGTATTGCGGCATCGCCATCTACAACGCCATCAAAAACAGCAAGGCGGACGTACACATATATGTGGACGGTATCGCGGCCAGCATGGCCAGCGTGATCGCCCTGTGCGGAAAACCGGTAGAGATGAGCAAGTATGCGAGGCTGATGCTGCACAGCGTGAGCGGAGGCTGCTATGGCAATAAAAAGGAGATGCAGAAATGCATCGAAGAGATAGAGAGCCTCGAGGACAGCCTCGGGGATATATACGCCGCCCGTCTCGGCATGACGAAGGAGGAAGTCAAGGCCACGTTTTTTGACGGCGAGGACCATTGGCTGACGGCAGACGATGCGCTCCGCCTCGGCTTTATCGACGGTATCTATGACGCGGAACCGGTTCCGGCGGGCAGTACCCCGGAACAGATATACACTTTATTCAACAACCGGCTCATGGAGCCACAAAACAAAAGCAAGATGAACTTGGAGGAAATTCGTAAGCACCCCTCGTTTGCCAATTGCAAGAGCGAGGAGGAAGTAATCGCGCAGGCTCAGTCCTACGCAAGGGAAGCGGGCCGTGTCGCCGGTCTGGAAAATGAGAACAACGACCTGAAAACCCGGCTGAAAGAGTTTGAGGACAAGGCGGCCGCCGATGAAGAAGCCGCACGCAAGGCATTGCTCGACGCTGCGGAGGCAGACGGGCGCATCAATGCCGAAATGCGTCCGGTATATGAGAATATCCTGAAATCCAACCCGGAGGAAGGAGAAAAGGCGTTAAAGGCGCTTGCCCCGAAACGTAAGGTCATGGAGGACCTGAAAGTGGACCCGGGAGACGAGAGCCCGTGGAGCAAGCGAATGAAGGAAATCAAAAACAAACTTAATAAACAATAACGATGGCGATAGTAGTAAAAAACACCAATTACAACGGCGAGGTGCTGGAGCAGCTGCTGACCCTCGCCGCCACCGGCAACGAAATCGTGGAGAAAGGCCTGATCATGGTCATTCCCGGTGTGGAGAAGAAAATCAGCCTGCCCCGTCTGAAAAGCGGGAAGATGCTCCAAAAACGTAAGGAAAATCCCGGTGTGGAAGATTCGAAGGGAAATTTCAATTATGACGAAAAGAGCCTCGATCCGAAGGATTTCATGGCTTTCACCGTGTTCAATCCCCGTGCCTTCGAGCAAATCTGGCGCAAGTGGCAGCCGAAAGGTAACCTCGTGTTCGCAGAGCTACCCCCCGAAGCCCAGAACGCACTGTTGGCCGAACTGGCCAAACAGGTACAGTTCGAATTAGGTGACCATTACATCAACGGCGAATACGGCGACGATGACGACCATCTGTTTAACGGTATCCTCACCCAAATGGCCAAAGATACGGAACTCATCATCGTGGACAGCGAAGAAACGACCATGCTCGGCAAGTTGAAAGCCGTTCGGAGCGCTATCCCCAAATCAATTCGTAACAACCCGAACCTGCGTATCATCATGAGTATCGATGATTTCGACAAGTACGATGACGAGTTGACGGAACGAGAGGCCAAAAACGCCAGCGAGACGGACGTCAATGCCAGACGTTACAAGGGTATCGCCATCGAGACTTTGGCTGCATGGCCCGACGATCTGATTGTGGCCACGTTGTGTTCGATGGGCGCAGACGGAAACCCTGTTCGCCGCCGTCAATCTGCAAGACGACGAGAATGTCATTCAGATAGACAAGATTTCCAATGCCAGCGAGTTGTACTTCTTCAAGATGCTGATGAAGGCTGATACCAATATCGCTTTCGGGGGAGGAGACCGTGGTTTTGGACAGCCGCAAAAGTCCCGTATTTCAACCGACTGCAAAAACCATTTCTGCCGACCCGACCACGGTGACTATTCCGGCCGAAGGTGGCAGCAAGGAAGTGACCGTGACAGCCAGCGGTGAATACACCGTAGGCGCCGCTCCGGCCGGTTTTGAGGTAGAAGAAACCGAAACCGGCGTGACCATCTCGGCAGAGGCCAATGATACGGGCAATGCGAAAAGCGGGACTCTGACCATTACCCTGAATGCCGACAACTCGAAAACCGCTAAGATAACCATCTCGCAAGCCAAACAAGGAGCATAAGTCATGGGAAAGTTGAAATATCTGGTACTGCATTGCACCGCCACCCCCTGCGGACGTGAGGTGACGGCTGACGAGATCCGTCGCTGGCACACCTCCGCACCCCCTGTCGGGAGGGGCTGGAAGCAGGTAGGATACACCGATATGATACACCTCGACGGCCGTGTGGAGAGGCTGGTGGACAACAACGAGGATGCGCAGGTCGATTCATGGGAGATTACCAACGGGGCAAAGGGTACAACACGACGGCCCGGCACGTTGTGTACGTGGGCGGTGTCGCCGCCGACGGCAAGACTCCCGTGGACACCCGCACCCCCGCACAGCGGAAAGCGATGGAAGCCTACGTGAAGGATTTTCACCGTCGTTTTCCCGACGTGGAGATTGTCGGCCACAACCAGCTGGCGGCGAAAGCCTGCCCCTCGTTCGATGTGCGGGCTTGGTTGAAATCAATAGGAATAAACCCATAAAAAAAAGAATGAAATGAAAAAGTTGATTTGTTTTTTCATGCTGATACTCGTATTTGTATCAGCCGCATTTGCCCAAACGGGCGATGTATCCACCAGCACAGATTATGACAGCATGATCGCCACTTTTGCCGGATTTGCCGGTTGTGTGGTATTGCTGACGGAAGGTATCAAAGCCCTGTTTCCCAAGATGAACGGACTGCTTACCCAGCTTGTCAGTTGGTGTGTCGGTATGGTGGCCGCCATGTTGCTATGGTGGCTTGATGCCGGATTCGTGTCGGACGTCAATGGTATATCGCCCTGCTTTACGGTTTAGGAGCCTCCTTCGTGGCGAACGGGATTGCGGACACGGGACTGGTTCAATGGCTTATCGGCCTTATCGCTAAAAAGTCGGGAAGCAAGTCATAAACGGGCAGTCCTATGGAGTTCAGTGAAATGCTTAACTGGATACTGGGCGGCGGCCTGTTGGCGGCGGTTGTCGGACTTCTGACTCTGAAAGCGACCGTCCGCAAGGCGAATGCCGAAGCGGAGAAAGCGAAGGCGGAAGCCGAAACAGTTCGGATAGGCAACACTGAACAGGCCACCCGGATATTGATAGAGAACATTGTCGAACCCTAAAAAAAAAGGAACTGAGTGAAACCAGAGAAGATTTGCGGGAAGCGAAAAAAGGAGCTTGGCTCGACCAAGCGGGAGATGGCCCGCTTCCGTAAAAGCCATCGAGACGGCTAACAGTTGCAAGTTTCGTGCTGACTGCCCTGTTATTTTCAAGCTGCGCGACCTCACGAGAGGCAGTGCGGGAAAAGGTGCGGACGGTGGAGACGGAGCAACGGGACAGCCTCGCGCGAGAAGTTCTCCGGATACGGACGGAAACGGTACCGATGTCGGAGGTGAGGCTGGAGATACCGACGGACAGCCTCCTTAAACTGCCGGAGGGTTCATCGTTTCATGCCAAGAGCGGACAGGCCCGTCTCGACATCGGCAAGGGAAGGAACCCGGAACCATCGTGGTCTATGCCTCTTGCGACAGCCTGCAGCGACAGTGTGAGTATTACGAGAAATCCTCCTCGGTATGGCGCAAGCGCTATGAAGGCATGGCCGACCTGTACGAAGCGGAATTAAAACAGCGTTCGAACCCCGTTAAAACCTTTTTTCACAGGGCTCGGCATCGGGATAGTGATAACGGTATTAGGAATGATAATCATCAAAAACAAATTGAAGAATGGCAACTAAGAAATTCATATACGGCATAGCCGTCGTAAAGTTTAATCAAAAGGAAATCGGCTACATCGAAAAAGGCAGTTGGGACTGGGGCGGCACAAAGGCCGAGAGTACGGACATCGAGGCCGAACAAGTCCGCGATGCCCCGGTACTGACGCTGGCCAACAAGAACGCGACCATCGCGCCGACGTTCAACCTCATTCAGCTGGATTATGAGAACATACAGGCCGTACTGGGCGGCACGCTGGTAGGAACCTCCGGGTCGTACACCGGCTGGAAAGCTCCCACCGACTTGGTAGAGCTTCGCGGCCCGTGGGAAATCAAGTTCGTCTCAGGTCAGACGATGAAGATCCCCAACGGTACTATCATGGCCAACTTGGGCGGCAAGCTGACGCTGACCGAGGTTTCCAAGATAGAGTGCCAGCTGAAAGTGAACAAGCCGGAGGAAGCGGACACCGCTCCTTACGAAATCAACGACACCCCATCGGAATAACGTATGGACGAGAAAGTCGCACGCCTCATACAGCGCGAGGGGGCGGCCGCCCTGTTGGACCGGGGCGTGTCCGTCCCCTTTGAAGGATATCCGCCTTCCGTTCCGCAAGCCCCTGCGCCTGCGGGTCGTCATGCGCCGCCCCCGGCTGGGCGGGCTTATTCGCTTGGCCCGGGTGTACCTCTCGTTAGGGGTGACGGCGGAACAGATGAACAAGTTTACGAAGGAGGAGGAAATGGCCTTTTTGGCGACCCACGGCAAACAGGTGAGCCGCATGGTGGCCTATACCCTGTGCCGCGGCTGTATCAGCCGCCGTCTGCTGGTCGGGGCGACGGCATGGCTGGTTCGCAACTGGATAGACACCGAGTATGTCTCGGCCGCCATGCGCAGCTTCGTGTTCCTGTTGGGCACAGACCCTTTTACGAGTATTATCAGATCAGCCGAGAGGACAAACCCGATGAAGCTGAGACTGAGCCAAAGAAACAAGGGGAGTTAAAGACGGTATTCGAGCCTTCCCATAGCCCCTTCGGATTTGTCTGGCAGGTGGCCGACGCCACCGGCTGGAAGGTAAAGTATATACTGGAAGGTGTGAACTTCCAGACCTTGATTATGATGTTGGCAGACGCGCCCCGCTATATCCGAAAGAAACAGGAGGAGAAGAGTGCGGAGGACGAGGCCGCCGACATCGTGGGATTTTTCAAAGCAACCTGAAAAAGTGATATGGCAATGAAACCGGTAGAGGTAGAGATATTGATGAAGGACCGCCTGTCAGGGGCTCTCGACAAGGCCGGCCGCAAGGTGGACAAGCTGAAAGGCAAGGCGACCGCCGCATCGTCGGAAATGGACAGTCAAGCCCAAAGGTTGCGTACCGCCATAGCCGGGCTCACGGCGCAAATGGAAGAATTGCGCAGGGTCGGAAAAACGCCTCCCCTCTCCTCGACCAGAGTGAAAACATGGCCGGTATCGAAGCGCTCGAAAAGCAAATCGCCGAATTGGAATCCCGGTTAAAACAGTTGGATGCGACCGCAGAAGCTACACAGACAGTCCCCCCGGAACTGCCCGCCGCCAAGCAGCAATTCAACGGCCTGCACATGAGTATCCAACAGATAGCCCGGGAAATGCCCTCTCTGGCTATGGGGCCCCAGATGTTTTTCCTCGCCATCTCCAACAACCTGCCCATTTTCGCGGACGAGGTGAAAAGAGCGCGGGTCGAATACGACAACTTGGTGAAATCCGGGGAAAAGGGCGTGCCGGTATGGAAACAAATCCTCTCCTCCCTGTTCTCGTGGCAGACCGCCCTGACGACAGGCATCATGCTGCTGGTCATGTACGGCGACGAACTGGTAGGCTGGGTAAAAGGGCTGTTCAGCGCCAAAGACGGAGTCGACGCCTTGAAAAAAGCCCTGCAGGAGAAAAACGAGGTAGAGAAAGAAGGACATGCCGTTTCCATACGCACCCGTGCCGAGCTGGACAACACCCTCCGCGAGTTGAGAGACTTTATCGGCACGAAAGAGCAGGAGAAGAACAAGGTCGACGAGTTGAACCGGAAATACGGCGACACGTTCGGCACTTACAAGTCCCTGACCGAGTGGTATGACACACTCATAAACAAAAAGGGAATGCCTATGTCGAGTCCCTGTTCATGCAGGCAAAGGCTCAGTCCTATATTAAAAAAGCCATAGAAGCCGACGAGAAAGCGAACGAAATCCGCAGCAAGGGCAAGGAAGAGTACCGCCCGTTCTGGGGCGCCGGCGGAAAGCTCAACATGTTTTTTTGGCGGGGACAACATCGGCCAATATGGAAGCGATCCGGCAGAGACAGCCTTTAACAAAGCCCTGCAAGAGGAGGAAAATAAAAAACAACATTACCTGAATGAGGTCGAATGGTTCCAGAAAGAGGCAACCAGAATCTTCAAGGAAGCGGGACTCTCCGATTACCGGACCATCGAGACTGATGACGACACCGCCAAGACAGAGGAGGAAAAGCGGAAACAGGCCCGGCAGAAACTGAAAGACGAGTTGCTGGCTCTGGAACAACAGAACCAGCAGGATTGGCTCGACTTGCAGGAGGAAGGCACGCAGAAGAAACTGGCCCGGATAGACGCCGATTATGACCGGCAAAAAGCCGAGATCGAAAAGAAGGCGCGGGAACTGGCCGAGCTGAACCGAAAGGCGGGCGTCACCGACACCAACGCCGCCGGGCTGACCGATAGGCAGCAGGAGGAAATTGACCGAGCTAATACCCTTGCCGAAGATACACGGAAAAAAGAGGTCACGGCGGTTTATCGGGAAGAGGCTGTCGCCATGCGCGACTACCTGAAAGAGTACGGCTCCTACCAGCAGCAGAAGCTGGCCATCGCCGAGGAGTATGCCGAGAAGATTCGCCGGGCACAATCGGAGGGCGAACGGCTCTCGCTCGAAAAAGAACGGGACTCGGCCGTCAACCGGCTGGAACTGTCGGCTATCCGGCAGCAAATCGACTGGGGAAACGTATTCGGCAATTTTCGGGGTGATGTTCCGCGAACAGGTGCAGCCGACTATCGACCGCCTGAAAACGATCGCTCGAAGCCCGGAGTTCCAATCCTCCGCCGGCGTCGACGAGATGGAAGCCCTGTATGGCTTGATTTCCACCCTGCAACAGTCGGAGACGATGTGGAACGGGGAGATTTTCCGGCAAATCAACGACGACCTCGTCTCTTATCAAAACGCCATGCGGGGCTACATGGCGCGCGCAGCAGCGGGAAATCGAGGCGACCGAAGAGCTGGCCCGTGCCAAGCAAACGCTGAAAGAGGCCGAGGGAAGCGGTGACGCCCGCAGCATAGAGGCGGCCGAGCTCTACGTGGGAGAGGCCTCGAAGAATCTCGACAAGGCATCGCAGGACGTGCAGATGTTCGGGACGCAGGTGCAGAGCACCACTACCAGCCTCCGGGAGTCCTCGGAACAGGCAGCCGGTATGTTCCGCAACCTCGAATCGGGGCTTAGAAACCTTTCGTCGGGGAACCTGAAAGGAATAGGACAAGGCGTCATGCAACTCGACAAGCTGTTTAACGGCGGGAAGCTGACCGAAAAACTCGGCGGCTCCCTCGCGGAAGGTTTCGAGAAAATCTTCGGGGACAGCAGCGTCACCCAAGCCCTCGCGGAAGGCTTGGGCAATTCGGGATTGGCCGGCTCCATTATTTCCGCCATACTCTCCATCTTGGACGAATTGGCGACGGAGGGTATCGGGGGTATCGTCGCGGGGTTGACAGACACCGTGCTCGGCGCCGTCAGCGGCATTATCGACAATATCTTTTTTCGTTGGAGCTTTTTCCAACAAATCGGCGAGTGAGCGGCCAATATCCTCGACGCGCTATCGTTCGGGGCTTGGGCAAATTAGTGGGGAACGGGGACAGCGACCCCCATTTGGAGGAGGACATGGAGCGCCTGAGCTTGACGAACGAAGCCTTGATCGCCGCCATCGAGTCGTTGACCGAGGAGATAAAGGGCTCCTCCGGCCAACAAGCCACGGAGCTCTATGAAAGCAGATGGCCCGTCTGAACGAGGCGGAAGCCCATACGCGGGAACAAATGCAGCGGAGCGCCTCCGCTTACAGCAACGGGCTTTGGGGCATAGGCGGCAAAAAGTCCTCCAACAAAAAAATAGACGATGCCATGAGCGGTAACGACTGGCATCGTATCAGCGAGGTGGTCGGAAGGACGATCGACGAGGCCGCCGATTTCTGGAACCTGTCGAGCGAGGAGATGGCGAAGGTCGCCCGGGAAGCGCCCGACCTTTATGCGAAAATCAAGGACTATGCCGATGCGGGCTACAAGGATGCCGCCCGGTATATGGACGACTATATCGCTTTCGCCGAACAGCGGAAGGAGTTGGAACAGGCCTATTACGAGAGTATCACGCAGGTCTCCTTCGACAGCGTGTATGACAGCTTTATCGACATGCTGATGGACATGTCGTCAGACTGGGAGGAGTTTTTCCGACGACATGAGCGAGTATCTGATGCGCGCCCTGTTGAAGACAAAGTTGGACGAATTGCTTAAAACGGATATGGAGGATTGGTACGCCACTTTCGGAAGGGCCATGTCCAATGGAGAGCTGACCGACGAGGAAATCGAGGACTTGAACAAACAGTGGGAGGAACTTTGAAAAAAAAGGCCCCCATATTCGCGACAGCATATCGGAGGCTACCGGCTATACCGGGGACGACGGCGGAACGACACAGAGCGGGAAACCGGGCGGGTTCGCCGCCATGAGCCAAGAACAGGGCACTAAGCTCGAAGGGCTCTTTGTCTCCGGCCAGATGCACTGGGCCAGCATCGACGAGCGAATGCAGGACGTGAGCGAGCAGATGGGCGCAGCCGTGGACCACCTGCGGCGTATCGAGGAGAACACCGGCGCCAGCGCCAAGCATTTGGGCGAGATTAAGGACGAAAAAAAAAAATTGTACGCGACGGCTTGAAGATGAAATGACGACAACCTGTTAAAATCAACGAGATATGGCAATGGATGCGATATTGGGCGGGAAAGCGCTCGTCAACGGTACGGACATCTGGACGGAGTACGGCGTGTTTCTGGCCGAGAAAAGGCGGGGCGACCGCAACAACTTGAAGGCGATCCTGTCGCCGGCCAAGACGAAAACCCATGTGGCCGTGGATATACGCGAGGAGAACGGCGAGAAGTACTCGGCCGCGCTCGACGTGAAGAATCAGGCCCGGGACGTGAAGCTCTGTTTCGCCCTCTATGCCGACACCCGGGAGAAATGGCTGGCTCAATACAAGGCCTTCATCACCCTGTTGAAGCAGGGCGACGACGGGTGGCTCGACATCGAATTTCCCGACCTCGACATGACCCTTCGCGTTTTCTACAAAGGAGGCGAGCGACTACGAGCCCGCTCACTTACCTCTGGCGGGAAGGCAAGCAGGCGAGCCGCTTCTACGTCACTTTTCGGGAGCCGAACCCGACGATTTAAATGACGATTGAACAGCATTAAAACGACCTTAAAACAAGAGTAAGATGATCACGATATACGGCAGCGACGGCATGGCGAAACACAGGTTCCCTGCGACGACAACTCGACGCAGGAGATGGAGTTGCAGGGCGACAACGCGCTCAGCCTGTCGTTCACGCTCTACGAACACGTGGCGCTCGAAGTCAACGACTATGCCGAGTTTATGGGCAGGAAGTACTGGCTCATGGAACGGTATCACCCCGAGCAAGTGTCGACGGTAGAATGGAAGTACGATATCAAGCTCTACGGCATCGAGAGTCTGGTGAAGCGCTTCCTTGTTATCAACGACACGGACGGGGGACGACGAGCCGGTCTTTACCTTGACCGCTCCGCCGAGGGACCATGTCGCCCTAATCGTGAAAAAGTATCAACAACGGCATGGGTAGCGGCGACTGGAAGGTGGGCACGGTGGAGGGCGCCGACAACATCGTCATCGACTATTTCGGAAAATATTGCGACGAGGCGCTCAAAGAGGTGGCCGAGAAGGTCGGACACCGCGCCGAATGGTGGGTCGAGGGCAGACCGTCAATATCTGCCGCTGCGAGCAGGGCGAGGAGGTGACGCTGGCCTACGGCAGGGGCTGCTCTCGCTGAGCGGCGACATGGCCGACAACGCCAAGTTCTACACCCGGCTCTACCCGGTGGGCAGTTCCCGCAACATCGACCCGGAGAAATACGGCCACACCCGGCTGCAACTGCCCGGCGGCGTGAAACACGTCGATGTGAACGTCGACAAGTACGGCGTATGGCATCACTACGAAGCCGAGGCTTTCGCCGGCATTTACCCCAAGCGTATCGGCACGGTGAGCTCGGTGCGGAAGGAAGAGACGAAGGACGAGGAGGGCAACCCCTTTACAATCTGGTATTTCAAGGACGAAAGCCTCGATTTCGACCCGGACGATTACGAGCTGGCCCGGCAAGTCAAACGGGTATCCTTTCAGGAAGGTTCGGAACTGGCCGGGCTCGGAGAAGAAGCCGACGACACCTATTACTTCGAGGTCAACTACGACAGTGAGACCCGGGAGTTCGAGATCATCACCATCTGGCCCTATGACGACGACACGCAGCTTCCCAACGACACCTTGTCGCCCCAAGCAGGCGATAAGTATATCCTTTGGAATATCCGCATGCCGGACGAATACTATCCGCTGGCCGAACAGGAATTCAAGGAGGCGGTCGACAAATACAACGAGGAGAATGCCGTCGATGTGAGCCGTTACAAGGCGCCGACCGACCATGTATATATCGAAGAGCACGCCATCGACCTCTATGTGGGGGAGACGGGTGAGGCTCGAAAGTGCCAAATATTTTCCGGAGACGGGCTATCGCAGCAGCCGAATCACCAAGATTACCGCAAGGTCAACCTCCCTTCGCAGGTCGACCTCGAAATCAGCGACGCCACGAGCACCGGCGCGATGACGACCATCAACGACAACATCACCGCCGTGGAGAACTATGTGGGAGGCCACGTCGGGCTCTTTTTCCCCGACCTGATCCGGAGCTGGGACAACACCCTGCCCACCGACAACAACGTGATTTCAGCGCGCGGCGTACCCTCAAAGAGGCGCTCAGCCGCCTGCGCCAAGACACGGCACAGGAGAAAATCACCTTCGCGAAAGGGCTGGACATCGGAGTTTACCTCGCTCGTAAGCGGCGGAACGTTCAGAACCGATGAACAGGGCAACACCTATATTGAGGCAGACAACATCTTTATCCGCAAGAAAGCGACGATACAGGAGACGCAGGTCAACCGGGTCACCCATATTGCCGGGGGAGTATATCGTCAGCTCTGCCTCCTTCGCCCACCTTTTCCGGGTAGAGGAGTTCGAGACGTATTACCGCTGTTATGCGGACGACGGAGTGTCGCTCCCGAGAACGACTTCATCGTGGGGGATATGGCGATTTGTCGGGCGGTCGACCGGACGGAGGCATTAAAGCCCCGCTACTACTGGCGCAAGGTGGTCGGGGTCGGCGACCACTACGTCGACCCTCTCCAAGACGGATGCCGATACCGGATCGGATATCCCCGCAGCCGGGGACGCCCTTATCCAGCTGGGGTACGACCCGGTGGTGGGCGGCAGCGAGGAGCCCGGGCGACAGAACGCCGTCATCATCTCCTCCGTCGCCATCGACTCCCCCGGCATCAAGCTGTTGCAGGGTATCGGCTCCTACACCTTGCAGGGCAAGGAGGTCGTCAGTCAGGGATTCGACAAGAGCACCGCCCGGGCTTTCCTCAAAGTCCTCGGCGACTTTGCTGTCGGTGTCCCCGACCAAAGCACCTATCTGCTCTACGATTCGACAACCAAAACTCTCCGAATCAAGGGCAAATTCATTACCGAGCACTACGACGATTTGGACAAGGCGCTTGAAGATCGCGAATACCTCAAAGAAGCCTTCCGTAACGACACCGCCATCGACGGGGGTGTCATCGCCACGAGCCTCGTGCAGCTCGGCTACCGCACTCCCGAAGGGGAGTATGTCGTCATGAGCGGGGTGAGCGGTCTCGACCGGGGAGCCGGCAGTATCTCCTACTGGGCGGGCGGAGACCCCGTGGACCGCTTTACCTATGACGAGGAGACCGGTACTTACGTCGAAAAGGAAGACCTTGCCGGCAACGAGGCCACGGCCTTGATCCGCATGGACGGCACGGGCTATCTGGCCGCCGGCAATATCCGGTGGGACAAGAAAGGGAAAATCGACACCAACCTCGGGGCATTCTACTTCGGCGACAAACTCATCGACGCCTATCTCAACATCTTTCAGCTTAATGAAGATTCGGAGAGCGGGAAACTGCTCGATGTCACGCCCCTCGTGCCCATGACCGACATCGATGTCAACCATAGCGTTACCATCGGCGGGGCGACGCTGGTATGGGACGCCGTCAACAAGGCCGTTAAAGTGTACGATTCGAAGAACGGGGAGCCGATAAGCCTCTATACCACCGGCAGCCTCTCTCTGCTCTCGGTCTCGGCAGCCTCGAAGGGGGCGGCGGTGGCGGAGGAGGGGCTCATCAAGCTCGTTCATGGGTTCGACGATCTGGGCGGGGCGTTCGACAACACCACGATGACGGAGACGTTCAACGCCTACACCATCAATGAGATTTGGAAACTCGCCAACGCCGGCGCATCTACGATAGGTACAGGCAATGTGGTGACGGCCGTCAACAAGACAGCCCTCGGTATCGTTGCGACCAAAGGCATCACCCTGTACGATTGGGTGCAGCAGCCGAACAAGCCTACCTATTCGCTGGCCGAGATAAACAACGTGAGCGGTACATATACGGGGCTGACCGTAGGCAAGGCGAACAACGCCGATTATGCCACGAATGCCGGATATGCCGTCTCGTCAGGAAATTCTGCCAACACGAGCGCTTTCGCGAACAAGGACATTTACCACTATCAAGAGGCGGGCTGGATTATTCTGTCATCGCATAAGTATATAGATTCCGAGAGTCGTTGGTATTGGAACAAGATTGCAACCGTCACGGACAGTCATACGAATTACTCGGGTGTGGTTATCGAAATCGAGGCCGTCGAGGATTATGTGACCGGAGGAGCCGTTTACGGAAGGCTTTACCTTACCTGCGGGGGAGGGTGCTATATCCCTTAACTTGATGACCATGCAGAAATGTCAATCCCAGAGGGTGCTGTACATACATGCCTGTATAGACAAGAGCGCTCCGGGACGGTAATTTCACGTATTTCTCGAACTCCCGCCTCGACAACGTCACTTGCAGCCAAGCCGATAAATTAGCCACTCCCCGGACGATCTGGGGACAGTCGTTCGACGGGACGGGTGACGTTTCGGGTAATCTGACCGGTGTAGGCAGCATTTCCATGACCGGCGACATAAATGGAGCTGACAGAGTTTACTGCTCGGGAGTCGTGGCGGGAACCGGTAACAGTAGGGTTACTATCTATAATGGCGGGATATTGGCCTCAAACTATCTACGGTCGAACGGGTATATCACATCGGACGGTAACATCACGGCCGGAGGGGATATATCGTCGCAAGGCAATATCTCGGCACAAGGCTCTGTCACTGCTCTAACGACTTCGGACAAACGTTTGAAGCGAGATTTCGACTATACCCGAAGTTACACCGACCGCCTCTTGGCGATGGGCAGGGTATGCGATTTCCGATACACCGAAAAAGCACGGAAGCGAGATAAGGGAGGCGTGGACGGGGAAGCCCATACGGGGCTGCTATATCAAAAAGGTGAAAGAGATATTGCCATCGATGGCATACGAGACGGAGGACGGCTACGGAGCCCTCAACTACCTCTCGCCCGACTATATCAACACGATTGCCGGGGCGACGCAGGAGACCGCCCGTCTGGTTAAGGCCCTTGTGGGAGATATAGAACGATTGAAAAGGAATTGTCCGAATTAAAAGGGAAAGGAGGAAAGTGAGCCTATGGCCATCGATAAAAACAAGATCGTAGCCCCGATAGCGATAACCGACCCGTATAATCTGCTGGGGATTTATCCGAAGAACGGGGTATGGGACGTGGCCGACATCGTTGCCCTCGAACGTACCCTGTTGCAGGGTGGCCTTCCGGGACGTATCAACAAGTGGAGCCGGCATAAACCCGTGCGCTATCCGCAGGCCGCACCGCTATCCGAAAATTATCCCCAGCAATCCGGCGGTGTCACTACCTACATCGACCAGTGGGAAGGGAGCGATACCGACAAAAATCAGGGCATACGCTATGGCTTGCAGGCGACGATACCGCATGGAACAAACCTTGTCGCCATACACGACACGACCTTCGAATATGTGGCCTATCCGCACCCGGGTACGGATTTTTGTCGTCTCAGCGATTTCGACGGCTACGACCATAACGCAAAACCCAATCTTACCGGAAGCAAAATTGACGAAATTAGTGCGGACGTGCCGTATCTTTTTGTCGATATTAATTATTATGATACTTCGGTGAATCCTACCGGCGTACCCGTCGAATCGTGGCTGTCGCTGGCCTCCGACAAGAGTATCGGCGATTATTACCCGGCTATTTTGGCAACCGATGGAAACGGAAGCAGTTTTGCCCGATTGCTGACAAATACCTCGACAAATACCGTAACCACCTTGCGGGTGGGCAATGTGTGGTACTCCGCTTTCAAGGTCAAGTTTTTCAGTGACGGTACTACTCCGCCGATACTTCCTGTCGGACAGAGCGACACATTTCCGGGGAGGATTCGATAGGGACGAATTTGAAGGTGACATTGTTCCTTATCGATAAGAAGTCGTTCGAATACTGGACAGGGGTCGACAAACAGATCACCGTGGCGGATTATTTCCCCATACCCACATCGATAGCTATGACAGCCGAGATAAACAGCACATATACCCCCGATTAAAAAATCGTGGATTTCACTTTTCTTTTCGAGTTACTTTCAGGTGCGTATCAGTTTTCCGAACGGAAATCCTCCGGTGGGTGAGAAATACTCCTTCCGCATTTCGGGGTCCGGATTCCTCGCGATCTATGATTACGAATACAAGAGAACTGGGATTCTCATTTTGAATATCCCTTTGGGGACGATACATCCGGACCTTCCACCGGGAGCCCATACCTATTACCTGACCTGTTCCGTGTATGGGGTCTCCTCGTCGGGCGAGGCCGGCGTCCAACTCGACTCACTATCCAAAAACGTGACATTCGACATTCCCGACAGCGGGATTATCAGTTAACCATAAATACAAAACATTATGATTGAGTTAGTAAAAATCAGCGAAAACATCAGCCGTTCGTTCAACGGAAAAGAGACTGTGGAAACCCTGCAAGCGGTCAATTACCGAATTGTGGAAAACGGTGTGGAAAAAGGCCATGTCACTGTCGGGCAAGGCAGTTTTAACATGAATGTCTATTCCATGACCTCCACGGTCGAGGAGACGAAAGCTCTGGTTGAAAAAATGTTCAACGCATTATCCGATGGCAGCGATGAGTGAAAAAAGTACGAAGAGAAATACTCATGGGAAGGTATTAAGGCCGGTTTGGAGTTTTCAGATATGAATGGTTCCCCATCGATGTAGAGGGACTGAAATTCCGCTTCATCTATCGGGACCAATACGGCCGGACGTGTGAAGTCTCGCAGGAGGGTGACAAGCGGGTGAATTGTGTCCTTCGAGACGGCGAGCTGATAGCCGTATTCGAACCGAACACTTTCCGCAAAGGGAATCCTTACCGTAGAAAGGCATTATTGCCGTACCGACTCCGATTTCGCAAGCGGATACTGGGAGTATGGTGGTGAGTTCGAGACGAACATTAAAAATCGTATGAGGTATGGAGAAGTGCGATTACGTGATGGTGAAAGAGCGGATAATTGTACCGGATGCCGTTGCGGTAAAAAGAGCAGATCGTCGTGCCGGAGGCTGTCGCGGTGAAAGAGACGGTAAGTGTGCCGGCTATTGTTCAAAAACCTAAATTTATTCCCGACCCGTCATGGGGAAATCTTGACGAATGCCCGGACAATGACATTTGGTTTGTGGTGACAGACGATAAACCGACTACATTTGAAGATTATATTTTGTGCAGTACTCCTCTTTTAATGTAAAAAGTTATAAGATAGATTGGGGAGACGGTAGTGAAATTTATACCGCTATCGCCCCAACGACTACCAATATAACAAACCATAAATATTTGAAAGGAACTGGCAGAATAGACACTAATGGCAGGGAATTTTGGATAATGAAGGTTTCATATGAATTATATTCAATTGACTACGACCATTATATTTATCCAAACGGTTATGTGTATGTAAATTACCCGCAAAAGATATATAATATAGCTCCTTATAAATATATTGTATTTGGGAAAAATATTAGGAAACTCAAATACTGTTCATTTGAGTTGTCAACATTACCATTGGAAGCCATAAAATTTCTATCTGATACAATAGACTGCATACCAACTTTTCCGTATTCGAAAAATAGGTTAAGATATATATTACATACCGGGGATACTTTAAAATTAACCTATTTAATAGGTTATAAATTTAGAAATATATTCTGTGATGATTTAAGTGACATTCAGATTGAAGGAGGAGAAATTGGAGAATACTTATGGGGCTGTCTAAATCAAACCAGAGGTAAAGTAGACCTTTCTAAAATGAAGGTATCATCGACTAACACATGGAGTCATTGCTTTTATGGCATGGCACAATCGGTTGAAGAAATAATCATGCCTCAAGAACCATTTACCGGTACTTATGTTAGGAACTGTTTTTATAATTGCATCTCATTGAGAAAATTGGTATTACCCAAATCGATGCCGAATGTAGAGGATGCAATAGGATTGTTTCAAAGTGATTATCAACTATATGATTTTGAACTGCCAAGCGATTTTTTGGTTCAAAAGGAAACGGGCTCATTCTTAATATGGATGGTGTACCGAAGACTATGAGATTGGATCAAAAAAACACAAAGATAAGATGTTTGTCATGGTCCGGTTCTTATCAACAACCATCATGCGGACTTACGGGGCTAACCTTTTCACCGGAATCACAATTTGATTATACTTATAACGGAGCAAATTTATATGTCAGATATTCAGCTCTTTCTCATGAAGCTATATTGGAGATTTTTAACCAATTACCGGATTTTAATGGAGAATCCGAAAGAGTAATAGATATAACCGGTTGTCTTGAAGTTACAGAAATTACAGAAGATGAGGTGAAAATAGCCACTGATAAAAATTGGAGGGTGATAGGAGTATGAAAATGATATGGAGGTATGAAAAATGATACGGAAAAAAGCGAAAGAAGGATATTTATTGGTATATAAAACAGATGAGTATATCACGGTTACTCCGGTTGTTTGCGCTGGGACGGAACTGTCCTAACGGATTGGGAGGAACTTCCCTGAGGTGGAGGCGAGAGAATTGGAACGGGAGTTCAACGAGAAAAAGGATACAGGCATGTAAAAAGATCTGCTAAAAAACCAAGAGGAGGGGGATAAAAAAGAAAGCCCCCGGCCTGTCAATAGTCATCTCACCTACATATTTACACATACACGCCACAAGTGCGTAGCCGGGGGGCAAATACCCAGACTACACTTGTGGCTGTTTTGTATGTGTATGTAAGTGAGATATTGCAAATGTACTATTTTTTTGGAGAATGAAAGTAATTGAGATACTGAAATTAAACCGGGAACTATTGAAATTCTGTTGCGATGCGGGCATTCGTCTTGATGATATCCGATATATCGACTTGTTCAACGACTACAACCGGCTGCTGGCCGATGGTGAGAAAACCTCCTATATCGTGGCTGCGCTGGCCGAGAAATACGGTGTATGCGAGCGAAAAGTATATGACCTTATCCGCCGATTCAAAGCCGACTGCAATCTCTTTGCAGTGGAATGAGATCGCCCGGAATGGAACAAGCACATGTGCACGATACCTTTGCCGGCAATAAATGACACGCCATGAACAAATATTATCGGTTACTGGACAGAATCCTCATCGACGGCAAGACGCAAACCGGCAGGAAAGGCACGAGCCGCTACCTGCTTAACGAGTCGCTCTCGTTGACTCCGTCCGACCTGCTCGACATCTTCGAGGGGCATAATATCGCCCGGCGCAAGCTCAGGGACGAACTGCGGCTCTTCATGAACGGTGAGCGTAGTGTGGAGAAATACCGGGAGGCGGGTATCAGTTGGTGGGATTACTGCGGCCATACGCTGGTGAACAGTTACCCCTCCTACTTCGAGAAGCTGCCGCCGCTCATCGCCAAAATCAACCGGGAAAAGCGCAGCAGCAAAAACTATGTGCTGTTCCTCGGATCCACCGACGCGGAGACCAATCAAGCCCCGTGCCTCAGCCTCGTACAATTTCAAATCGACGGCGGCGAGCTGGTGCTGTCAGCCTACCAGCGCAGTTCCGACGCCAACCTCGGACTTCCGGCCGACATCTATCACTTGTACCTGATGTCCCGGCAAATCGATTTGCCCCTGCAATCTGTCACCCTCAACCTCGGCAACGTGCACATCTACGACAATAACATCGCCCGTACACGAGAGTTGCTCGCCGGCAACGAAAATGTCAAATTCGAGTTAAACGTATGAAAAAAGAAAATGTATTTATCGGCCCCGCTCCCATTCGTAGGGCAGAAGCGCATGTTCGTGCGCGAGTTTATAAAAGTTCTGAAACAGTTTCCCGACGACGCCACCTTCATCGACCTGTTCGGAGGCTCCGGCCTGCTCTCCCACATCGCCAAGCGATGCAAGCCGAATGCCACTGTGGTGTACAACGATTTCGACAATTACCGCCGTCGACTCGAAAACATACCGCGCACCAATCGATTGATCGTCGATATTCGGGAAATCGTGGGCAATACCGTTCCTCGGCACAAGGCAATCACCGGAGACATTCGGGAGCGCATATTCGACCGCATTCAGCGGGAGGAGCGCGAAACCGGATACGTGGATTTCATCACGCTCTCTGCCTCGATTATGTTTTCGATGAAGTATAAGCTGAGCGTCTCGGAGATGCGGAAAGACACCCTCTATAACAATATCCGCAAAAACGATTATCCGGAATGTCTCGACTATTTGGAAGGGCTGGAAATCACCTCTCGGGATTATCGGGAGGTGTTCAATGAGTACAAGGATACGCCCGGTGCGGTGTTTCTGGTCGACCCGCCCTATCTCTCCACCGAGGTGGGGACCTATACGATGTACTGGCGGCTCTCCGACTATCTCGATGTGCTGACGGTTCTCGCCGACCATTCGTTCGTCTACTTCACCTCCAACAAGTCGTCTATCTTGGAGCTCTGCGATTGGATGGGCAGGAATCGGACTTTGGGCAACCCCTTCGAAGACTGTATAAAAACCGAATTTAATGCCCATGTGAACTACAACGCCACGTATACGGATATAATGCTATATAAGCGTGCCGCGCCCACGATTCCGGCGGTATAATATAACGTCGTTTTAATGGTATTAAAACAGCGTTAAAAACCAAATATGATATATTCTTTATTGTTTAAAGTTAGTGATTTTTTGGTGAGATAGCCAAAAGACAGAGCAATAAAAAAGCACTGAAGAAATATGTTTTTCGGTGCTTTTTTTTTGTACTGTGCGCTTGTCGATTTTTGAACGCTTCGTTTTTCCAAAAGGTTCAAAATTTAACCGCTTGGTTTGGGATTCTCTTGAAATTTGGAAATGCGGATTATAGGAGAATGGCGAACACGTTGACGGATATATCGATAAGTTGGGAGTTGCCGCTTATTTGGCCAAACTGAATTGGATGCTTTCGTGTAATCCCGATTTGGCCGACCGCAAAGCCGATTATTTAAAAGATGCTAAATTCTGGTGCGATTTGGTTTATGGAAAGTATTCATTGCAGAGCCGTTATTCCGATCTTTTTGTAAACCATGTGCAGAATTCGCCGGAATCTATCTTCCAGTTGAATTTTACTACTTCGTCGGATTATTCTTGGAATAGATTGAATTGGATTTTTGCTGCCGACAATGCATCGCCGGGTACGGCTTATCAGCGTATCCGTTCGACCAAAGCATTTCACGATCTGTTCCGTGGAACTTATCCGGGAGATCCTCGGTATGATGCTACGTTTTTGACTCGGTGGTACGATGTGAAAAACGGCAGTTCTTATCACTTGATAAGTGATTCGGTATATACTTATCCATATAAGACGTATAAGACCAAATCGACGAGCCGTGTAGCGGATGCAGTTGCTTATATCCCGTATGACCAGATGGACGATCCTACTAACCCTACCGTAGAGGAATTGACGGTTTTGCAGGAACAGTTTTACACCGAGAATACGACGACAGGCGAAAAGAATGTCGTTAATTTGGTGGGACAGTTTGCGACGTCGGTGGGTGATCATGCAGGGTGGCCTTTGTGGAAAAAACAGATCGATTTTAATTGTCAAGCGCAACAGAGCAACAACAATATCATATTGTACCGTTATGCCGATTTTTTGTTGCTAATGGCCGATGTGTATAACGAATTAGATGAAACGGATAGAGCGGCCAATCTGGTAAATGAGGTTTTGAGAAGGGCGCGTACTTCGGTTTCGCCAGAAGCCTCGCAACCGGTTGATTTCCCCGTGGATTGTCCAAAGACCAAATGCGTAAGAAAATATTTTATGAACGGTTGTTTGAGTTGGCTGCCGAGCCCGAGATGTATTTCGATATACGTCGAGGGGAACGGAGACTTTGAAAATGGCATTGGAAATCGTGAACCGTCATGATATAACTTACGAGCATTGTGAAGGAGAGGCTCAACACAACAACCCGGATCAAAGGTTTAGAGATCGTTATTTCGGGGAGGATGCGACGTTCTATGGAAAAGTGAGCGACGAGAGTTTCTTGAAAAAGAATCTGCATTTACCGATTCCTCATTCCGAATTAAGTGCTAACGACGGATTGTCGGCCGCAGACCAAAACTTCGGATATTGATATACCGTATAAATAATGAATGACTCGGTTTTTCCGGGCATTCATTATTTTACAAAAAGTGTTTTTGTGGAATACTTTCGTACACGATTCGATGTGTCGTAAATTGTATTCCTGTGCTATATTTGTGTCATATAAAATTATATAATATTATACCGTTGCTTATGAAATCGATCAGTCCTAATTTCTTTTTTACACGGCGGCCTCTTTTGCTGTATTGGGTGGTCTCGTTTCTTGTCAGAGTAGACAGAAACCATTGAATATCGTTTATATTATGACCGACGATCATACGTCTCAGAGGATGAGTTGTTATGATACACGGTATATAGAGACTCCTAATCTCGACCGCATAGCGAAAGATGGAGTGAGATTTACCAACAGTTTTGTTTCTAACTCGCTCAGCGGGCCGAGCCGGGCTTGTATGTTGACCGGGAAGTTCAGCCATAAAAACGGGTTTACCGATAATACGACCTGTAAATTTGATGGAACTCAGCAGACCATGCCGAAACTGTTGCAGCAGGCTGGTTATCAAACCGCTATTGTCGGGAAATGGCATTTGGAAACATTGCCTACGGATTCGACTTTTGGGAAATTCTGCCGGGTCAAGGCGATTATTATAATCCCGATTTTATTACGCAGACAAATGATACCGTGAATAAAAGGGGATATGTGACCAATATCATCACAGACGAGAGTCTCGATTGGTTACAAAACAAGAGGGATAGAAGTAAACCTTTCTGTCTTTTTTATCCATCATAAAGCGATACACCGCAATTGGATGGCCGATACTTGCGATTTGAATTTATATGAAGATAAGGAGTTTACTTATCCCGAAAATTTCTTCGATACTTATGATGGTCGTTTGGCTGCCGCTTCGCAAGAAATGAGTATTGCAAAGGATATGGATTTGATTTACGATTTGAAAATGCAGCGATCTGATAAGGAAACCTTTAAAATCGTTATACGAACAATTTTATGGGCGTATGGATTCGGCCCAGAAAGCTGTATGGGATAAATTTTATACTCCTATTATCGATAAATTTTATAAAGATGATTTGAAGGGTGAAGACTTGGTACGTTGGAAATACCAACGTTATATGCGGGATTATGCTAAGACGGTGAAGTCATTGGACGACAATGTGGGAAAGGTTCTTGACTACTTGAAAAGGAAGGATTGCTTGATAATACGCTTGTCGTATATACTTCGGATCAAGGGTTCTATATGGGAGAACATGGGTGGTTCGATAAACGCTTCATGTATGAAGAGTCAATGCGTACCCCTTTGATTATGCGTCTTCCAGAAGGTTTTGATAAGCGAGGAGACATTCCTCAATTGGTGCAGAATATAGATTATGCTCCGACATTCCTCGAACTGGCGGGTGTTTCTGTTCCTTCCGATATACAGGGTGTGTCGTTGCTCCCGTTGCTAAAAGGAGAGTCGCCTGCCGATTGGAGAACTTCTCTGTATTATCACTTCTATGAATATCCGGCAGAGCATGCGGTAAAACGTCATTACGGCGTTAGGACCGATAGGTATAAATTGATACATTTCTATAACGATATAGATGTGTGGGAGTTGTATGATTTGCAAAACGACCCGATGGAGATGCACAATATTTTCGGACAAGAGGGAACCGAGCAGGTTACAGCCGATTTGATGAAAGAGTTGAAGCGACTGCAAGTCCAGTATGACGACCCTATTTTGAAAGAATTTCCTATTGGTGAATGAATAAAATGGTGAATGGTTGATATGAAGATAAGAAAAGAAAGTTAGTCTTAGGCTCTTTTTGGTTTTGTGCATCTTTTTTGTATAGGAGCTCCGGTCGCAAATACCTTTTTACCTGTGGTTCCGGTTCCAGCAGAGTATTCGGTAGGTGAGGGATATTTCTATTTCAATGCCGATATGAAGTTCGGGGTTGAAAATGAATCTCAGTTACGTATGGTATCCGACTTTGTAACTCTATTGGGGCGGCAGACCGGTTTTATACCTAGCATTATGATCGGTTCCGAAACGGCCGATGTACGATTGAAAACAGTTACGTCTTTGCCCGATGAGGCATATAATTTGATCGTTACCTCGGAAAAATTCTAATAGAATCTGCGGGCGATGCCGGATTCTTTTATGCTTTACAATCGCTACGCCAACTATTGCCGGCAGGTGTGGTAGAGGGCAAGAAGCAGAATAGAACGATGGAGTATAAGATCCCTGTGATGACTGTTAACGATCGTCCTCGGTTCGGTTATCGGGGGCTTATGATAGATGTATCGCGGTATTTCATGCCTAAGCACAATTTATTGAAGATTATAGATGCAGCTTCGTTTTTGAAAATAAATAAGATACATTTGCATTTGGTCGATGATAACGGTTGGCGATTGGAGATAAAAAAAATATCCGCGATTGACGCAAGTGGAGCTTGGCGGGTGAAACGCGATGAGCCTTTTCCGAATCGTAGGAATCAAGAGGAAGGAGAACCTGTCTCTGTCGGAGGGTATTATACTCAGAACGATATGAGAGATTATTCGATTTGCCGCATTACGGCAAATCGAGATTATTCCCGAAATAGAGATGCCGGCTCATACGAACTCTTCATTGGCTGCTTATCCTGAATTGGCATGTCCGGTCGTAGATCGTTTTATCGGTGTGTTGCCCGGTATCGGTGGTAAAAATTCAGAGATCGTTTATTTGTGCCGGCAATGACAGTGTCTTTTCGTTTCTGAAAGATGTAATTGACGAAGTGTCGCAACTGTTCCCCTTCTAAGTATATTCATTTGGGGGAGACGAAGCCTCGAAGGTAAATTGGGCGAAGTGTCCGAAATGTCGGGCTCGCATGGAGGCCGAGCATATAGAACATACCGAGGAGTTGCAGAGCTATTTCATGACTCGTATGAGCAATTATGTAAGGAGCAAGGGTAAAGAAGTGATGGGTTGGGACGAATTAACGAACAGCACATTGCCCGAAGGTGCGATTATTTATGGTTGGCAAGGTTTTGGAAAAGCGGCGTTGAAAGCTGCCGCACAAGGGCATCGGTTTATTATGACGCCTGCTAGATTCTTTACTTTATCCGCTATCAGGGGCCTCAGTGGTTTGAGCCTTTGACCTATTTCGGAAATAATACATTAAAAGACGTATATACTTATGAGCCCGTTCAAGAGGAATGGAACCCTGTTTATGAGGATTTGTTGATGGGGGTACAGGCATCTATGTGGACAGAATTTTGTAATTCTCCCGATGATGTGGAATATCAGTTATTCCCTCGGTTATTGGCGTTGTCTGACATCGCTTGGGCAAAAAAGGGACAAAAAGACTGGCCCGATTTTTTGAAAAGGATCGATAAGGTTTTTGCCTCATATCGAGGCAATGGATATTACTTGTGCCCGCTCGATGTACAATATAGATCATAAGGTTACCCCAAAGGGGAAAAAAAGTTGTTGGTGGAGCTTTCGTGTGTATTAGGCCTGATGTAGAAATCCGATATACCGAAGATGGAACGGAACCTGTCGCATCGTCGAGTCTTTACGCTTCTCCCTTGACGGTAAAGAGTACGACCTGTATAAAAAGCCGCGACTTTCATGAACGGAGAGAAAATGGGGAGACTTTGCTCCTGGATTTACAGTGGAACAAGGCTACGGGAAAAGAGGTATTGGCTTCGAATGAAAAACGATATGTGTTGACCAATGGTATTAGAGGCAGTTTGCGTCATACCGATTTCGAATGGGCCGGGTGGTATGACGAAGATGCATCGTTTGTTCTGGATATGGGAAAAAGGACTCCCGGTGAAAGAAGTTCGTATAGGGTGTATCACTAACTCTGGAATGGCCGTTCATAAACCTTCGCTAATTCGGTTATCTGTATCGAACAATAAAAAACATTCGTTCCGGTAGGAGAGATTACTTTTTCTCAGGAGGATATTTTTAAGAATCGTACAGCCGTGGAAGATGCCGTTTTCAGTGGGTTGGATTTGAATGCCCGATATTTGAAGCTCGAAATGGAAAATCCCGGACTTTGTCCCATCGGAGAAATACGTGAAGATCAGAAGATATGGATGTATTTCGATGAGTTGATTGTAAATTAAAATAATTAATACTTTTTTCTCCGGTTGTAAATAAATGGCCTGTTCGAGGGAAAGTGTAAAAAAATATGTTTATTTTAGTAGAAAAATAGATATGAAATCGATACCGTTGATATTACCGTTAATGGCACTCCCCAATTTCGGGACAAGCCGAAAAAGAGAGGAACGTGGAGATGCCGCAATGTCCGAATGTCGTGTTCATCTATGCCGATGATATAGGCTATGGCGATTTAAGTTGTAATGGATCTAAGACGATAAATACCCGAACGTGCAACGCATGGCTACCGAGGAGTGAGATTTACTAATGCTCATAGTGCTGCGGCTACCAGCACACCTTCCCGTTATGCGATGTTGACCGGCGAATATGCATGGCGTAGGGAAGGTACGGGTATTGCCGATGGGGATGCGGGGAATGATTATCCGTCCCGAACGATACACGTTGGCCGATATGTTCCGGAGATGCCGGATATGCTACCGGGGTTGTCGGTAAGTGGCATTTGGGGCTCGGAGATGAAAAAGGGACACAAGACTGGAATCAACGGTTGTCGCCGAATCCTGCCGATATAGGATTTGATTATTCTTATATTATGGCCGCTACGGGCGATCGAGTCCCTTGTGTATTCGTAGAGAATGGGGCGGTTGTAAATCTTGATCCGAAGATCCTATTTATGTCAGTTATAAGCAGAATTTTCCGGGAGAACCTACGGGAAGAAAAAGAATCCTGATTTATTGGTTATGCATCCTTCGCATGGTCATAACCAGAGTATCGTCAATGGCTTTTTCTCGTATTGGATATATGAAGGGCGGAAAATCTGCGTTGTGGAAAGACGACCAAATTGCCGATGAGCTTACAAACAAAGCTGTTTCGTTTATCGAGAATCATAAGGACGAACCTTTCTTTTCTCTATTTTGCCACGCAGGATGCACATGTTCCCTCGTGTACCTAATGAACGCTTTGCCGGGAAATCGGGTATGGGGCCGAGAGGAGATGTCTTGTTGCAGTTCGATTGGGTGTGGGTGAGATTTTATCGGCTTTGAAGAAAAACGGATTAGATAAAAATACAATTATTATCTTGTCGAGCGATAACGGCCCGGTTGTAGACGACGGATATAAAGACCAGGCTGTGGAGCTATTGGGAGAACATAAACCCGGGAGGGCCTTTCAGGGGTGGTAAATATAGTTCTTATGAGGCGGGGACCAGAGTCCCTTGTATTCTTTCGCTGGGTAGACACAGTGAAGCCGACCGTTTCGGATGCGTTGGTATGCCAAATTGATTGGTTCGCTTCGTTTGCCTCGTTGTTGGGAACCGATTTACCCGAGGGGCTGCTCCTGATAGTGAGAATTATTTAGATACGTGGCTGGGAAAAGAAGCCGAGGGGCGTCCTTATTTGGTTGAACAGAATGCACAAAATAATTTATCGATTACTTCCGGCGAATGGAAGTATATAGAACCCGGGAAAAGGAGAGCCATTCAATAAAAATGTCGGTATTGAAACAGGTAATAGTTCTCTTCCCCAGTTGTACAATTTGCATAAGGACTTGGGAGAGCGGAAAAATGTAGCCGAACAATATCCCGATGTCGTCGAAGAATTAGCAGCGAGATTATTGGAAATAAAAAGACGGGCGAGTTGCTCTTCCGCTTAAATGATAACGGAAAAAATTTGTTGAAATATATCCATTTTAAGAATAAGATGATGAAAAATAATATCCTGTTTTTGATTTGTATGTTGTTGTGCCCGTTGGGAAAGACTTTCGCTAGGGTAGAGACACCGGAGTGGCAGAGCCAATATGCCATAGGCTTGAATAAATTGGCTCCTCATGCTTATGTTTGGCCGTATAAAGAGGGGATATAAACAGCGTGCGGGCACAAGACTATGAACAGTCTCCTTATTATATGAGCTTGAACGGCACGTGGAAATTCAATTGGGTACGGAATCCCGATAAGCGTCCGGTGAATTTTACCGTCCTGACTTTTATACCGGTGGCTGGAATGATATACAGGTTCCGGGGAACTGGGAATGCCAGAATTATGGTATCCCTATATATGTGAATGAGACATACGAGTTTGACGATCCGATGTTTCATTTTAAGAAAAAACCCTCCTTTTTTGTTCCCTATGAGGATAATGAGGTCGGTTCTTATCGCCGTACATTCGTTTTGCCTGAATCTTGGATAGGACGTCGTATTGTCTTGTGTTTCGAGGGTGTTACTTCTTTTTATTATGTGTGGCTCAATGGGGAGCTTTTGGGATATAATCAGGATTCCAAAACTCCGGCTGAATGGGATATTACTAATAAGGTGAAACAGGGTGAGAATACACTCGCTGTCGAAGTTTATCGTTGGAGTGCGGGGGCGTATCTCGAATGTCAGGATATGTGGCGATTGAGTGGAATCGAACGCGATGTTTACCTGTATAGTACTCCCGAAGAGTATATTGCCGATTATAAAGTGGTTTCTCCATTGGATAAAAATTTGTATAAAGATGGGGAGTTCTCTTTGGACGTGCATATAGGTGGCTTGAAAGGCCGACACGGCGTAACGGTTCATTATGGATTATTCGATGCCGATCATCGAATGGTCGCACAGGACGGCGGTTCTCCGGTGCGAGACAGTATCGTATCGTTTGATGCGATTATTCCTGATGTTAAACCGTGGAATGCCGAGCATCCTTATCTCTATACGTTGGTTGTCGATTTGAAGACGAGCAGGGGCAGGTAATAGAAACGACGGGTTGTCCCGTGGGTTTTAAAACCTCTGAGATTAAGAATGGACGTTTTTGTATCAATGGAGTCCCTGTGTTGGTAAAAGGAGTGAATCGACACGAGTTCTCAGAACAGGGCCGTACGGTGAGTAAAGAGTTGATGTTGAAAGATATACAACTGATGAAGCAAAATAATATCAATACAGTGCGTTGTGCCCATTATCCTAATCATTCTTATTGGTATCAGTTGTGCGATCGGTATGGTCTTTATGTTATAGACGAGGCGAATATCGAATCTCATGGAATGGGGTACGGTCCGGCGACTTTGGCTAAGGATACATCGTGGTTGAGTGCACACATGGACCGCACCCGCCGTATGTATGAGCGGACAAAGAATAATCCTTCGGTTACGATTTGGTCGTTGGGTAATGAAGCCGGCAACGGAATTAATTTTGAGAAAACTTACGAGTGGCTGAAATCGGTGGAGACTAACCGTCCGGTACAATATGAACGGGCAGAACAAAATTTCAATACCGATATTTATTGCCGTATGTATCGCAGTATAGACGAGATAAAGGCTTATCTTGCACAACCGGATATTTATCGCCCCTTCATTCTTTGTGAATATGCTCACGCTATGGGTAACAGCGTGGGGGATTGAAAGATTATTGGGACGTTTTCGAGTCAGAACCGATGGCTCAGGGCGGTTGTATTTGGGATTGGGTGGATCAATCTTTCCGAGAGGTAGATTCCGACGGTCGGTGGTATTGGAGCTATGGAGGGGATTATGGTCCCGATGGTGTCCCCTCTTTTGGTAGTTTTTTTGTTGTAATGGGTTGGTAAATGCTGTCCGGGAACCACATCCTCATTTGTTTGCTGTGAAAAAAGTATATCAATATATCAAATCTCGTTTGATAGATAATGAGAATTTGACGGTTACGGTCAAGAACTGGTATGACTTTACCGATTTGAAAAATTATACTTTGCATTGGAATGTGACCGCCGATAACGGGAACATATTGGCGCAGGGAGAGGTGATAACGGCTTGTGCCCCGCACGAGACGGTAGAGATTGTTCTTGGGAAAGTGAAACTGCCTCGTGATGTGAAGGAGGCCTATCTGAATCTTAGTTGGACTCCCAATCAAGCCTCGGCTTTTGTGGACACGAATTGTGAAGTGGCATATGACCAGTTTGTCCTTCTTGCCAATTCCAAATATGAAGCAAAAATAGATTTACCGTCAGGTACAAAATTAGAAAGAGACGGATATACGTGGTTTAACGATAAAGTATCAGCTACGGTTTCTCCTGAGACAGGTGCATTGATTTCATATAAATATCGAGGTGAAGAATGGCTTTCACAACCGGTGGAACTGTCGCTATATCGACCCTTGACCGAGAATGACAAAAAAAGACAAACATGGAGGCATGCTTTGGAAGAAAGCGGGGTTGGATAAAATTTCCCAGAAAGTGACATCGATAAAGCCCTCTAAGAATGGTTTTACGGTCGATGTTTCTGTTCTCAACGCAAAAGACAATGAGATAGGAACCGGGAGCTTTGTCTATACATTGGATCGGAAGGGTATGTTAAAGATAAATACTGTCTTTACTCCCGATACAGCTATCGTGAAGTCATTGCCTCGGGTGGGATTGACATTCCGTATGCCTGTGGCGAATTGTTGCGATGTGACTTATTTGGGTCGGGGTGATTTTGAGAACTATGTAGATAGGGCTGCCGGGAAGATAGGAATTTATGAGACTTCGCCTTTCGCTATGTTTCATTATTATGTGATGCCCCAGTCTACCGGTAATCGCATAGATACCCGTTGGCTGGCGTTAACCGGAGAAAAGGGTAGTGGCTGGAAAATAATTTCCGACAAACCGTTCCAGTTCAGTGTATTACCTTACTCGGATATAAACATCGAAGCTGCTACACATATCAATGACCTGAATTTTGACGGTGAAGTGACAGTCCATGTGGATGCTGCACAAACTGGGGTAGGAACTGCGACTTGCGGACCGGGTGTGCTGCCTGTCTATTGGCTGCCGTTAGAATCCTATGAGTTTGATTTTACTTTTTTATCCCGGTAAAGGAATAAATTCGGATAGGTTTTGAGCGGGACGAAATCGGGAGCTGTGTGATTATGGCGCCTTTTTATAGGTAGAGATTTTGCCACGACAGAAAAAAGGAATCCGTTTTAGTGATTGTTACACTAAAACGGATTCCTTTTGTAAATTTATAGTTATTATCGTTTTTTCAATTTATAGGTTTCTTGCTTTAAGAATTTCTCCAATTCTTTAATGGTGGGATATTGAGCCAACGTTTCGGGGGGAAATGGCGTCTCCCACAGAGATGCGTATAGTTTTGTGTTCTTTTTTTGAATACTTCGGCAGGTAATCGCATGGCGCACATTTTCCAACTGAATATCCTTAATATCGTATAAAATAGCGAGTTATGTCCATGAAAGAAAATGGGGACGACGGGTTTCTTTAATTGCTGAATCAATCTGATTATACTGGATTGCCATTCTCTATCTTCAATGCGAAGGTCCCATCTTAGTTTGGAGACAGCCCCGGCGGGGAAAAAGCCGAGAGGATGTCCGTTTTTAGCTTGAAGTAGAGCCTCTTTTATTCCATTGAGGGAGACTTTTCGTCTGTCTGGATTGGAGTAAGGGTCTACGGCAATGAAATTGTCGGACATGGCTTCGACATGATTCAATATCCAATTGACCATGACTTTGTAATCGGGGCGGCGATTGGCAAGTAGTTTAATGAGAATAACGCCATCGAGCGCTCCGAACGGGTGATTCGAGACTGTGATGAAAGCACCTTCGGGTAAGTTATCGAGTTTCTCTTCGTGGTCGATTTGGCAAGTGATGTCCAAATCGTCTATAATAGAATTGCAAAATGCTGCTCCCCGATAATCGCAGGAGCGATCGTACAAAAGCATTGATCTCGTTGATTTTGCAAAGGTTGAAAAGGTATTTGAGAATCTTGGTTCCTCTTTCGCTTTTGAGCTGGGGCGCAATGTCTTGTAAATCGGATATATTTAATACGTATCTTTTCATTTTTGAGCTTGTGTCGGTTAAATCGAAAAGTGCAAAAATACAAATAACTGGCAGAATTTTACGGTTGATAGCGATATTTTATTCAAATAAGGGTTTAGTTTATATAGAGAGCGCATAGCTAATACTCATGTAAATGAGCATACCTATAATGTCATTGGTGATGGTGATAAAAGGCCCTGTGGCTATGGCTGGGTCTATTTTGAATCGTTCGAGGGTTAAAGGGACGAGAGTCCCGAAAATGGAGGCAAAAATCACTACGGCAAACAAGGAAAGCGATACGGATACCGTAGTCGCTATATTGTCGAGGAAAAACCAGTTGTAAACGAATACGAGTAGGGGATATCATGCAGGCGTTGATCAGGGCTACGCCTAATTCTTTGAATAATTGTTTTCCCGCCGTTTTTAAATCTAATTTACCGTTCGCTAAACCTTGTACTACGATGGCCGATGATTGTATTCCCACATTTCCTCCCGTACCGCCGATTAGTGGTATGAAGAGTGCTGTGGCCGGATTTTTTAGCGATGTTCGATTCAAAATTTCCTAAGATTACCGAGTTTGCCAACCCTCCGACCATACCGATGAGCAGCCACGGTAGCCGGGCTGCCGTTTGAGTGAAAACAGTGTCGTTCGATTCCACGTCTTGGGACAAACCCGATGCCAATTGATATTCTCGTTCCGATTGTTCACGAACTTCGTCCATGATGTCGTCGACCGTAATCTGCCCTACCAAACGTCCGATACTGTCTATCACCGGTACGGCTACCAAGTCGTATTTTTCGAAAGTCATAGCTACGTCATTGATAGGAGTATCGGTCTTTACCGATACAGGGTCTTTACGCATGACGTGCTTTATCTTTGAGGCAGAGGATTGGTAATCATTTTTTTTAGGGGGAAAACTCCTTTCAATCTGTCGTCATCGTCCACTACATAGACATAATAAAGCTGCCCTAGCTCTTCTGCTTGTATCCGCATTTGTTTGACGCATTCGGGCATACTCCAATTTTCGTTTACGACAACCATTTCTGTTCCCATGAGACCACCGGCGGTGTCTTCATCGTATTTCAACAAGTCAACGATGTCTCCGGCTTGTTCTACGTCGTCGATGTGGGAGAGGATCTCTTCCTGAGCGTCTTCGTCCATTTCCCGAATGAGGTCCACGGCATCGTCGGAATCCATGTAGTCGATAAACTGTTTGGCGATGACTTCGCTTGGCAGTTGTTTCAACATTTTTTCCCGATCATCTTCATCTAGTTCGAGCAGTACATCTGCCGCTTTTTCCCCGTCCAAAAGCATGTAGATATACTCTGCTTCGTCGAGGTTCAACTGTTGATATAGTTCCGCTATATCGGCCGGGTGCAAATCTTTCAGTAATTCACGGGCTTTGTCTTTTTCGTCGTTTTTAATGATTTGCTGAACATTTTGGATATATTCGGGTGTAAATTTATCCATGTTTTTCCCTCCTTATACTTTGAGACCGGAATGTCGTTTTCGTAAATATTCCGGTAGATTATTCATTTTATAATGTAACTTTCCAATAGATTTGTCAAATCTATGAATTGTTTGACCGATAGCCGTTCGGGGCGTTCGTTGAAAATCGGTTCTGCCAATATTTTACAATCTTGTCCGACCATACTTTTTAATGAGTTCCGCATGGTTTTTCGCCTTTGATTGAATGCGGTTTTTACGATTCGTTTGAATAGAGGTTCATTACAACCTAATTGCCGGACTTGGTTTCGTGTCATTTTGATGACTGCCGATTTGACTTTCGGCGGAGGATTGAATACGTGTTCGGGGACTGTGAATAAATATTCTATTTCATACCAAGCTTGCAGCAATACACTCAAAATACCGTAAGTTTTACTGCCCGGAGGGGCAGCCATTCGTTCGGCGACTTCTTTTTGGATCATGCCGCTGCAACAAGGTATATGATCTTTGTATTCGAGTACTTTGAAAAATATTTGACTGGATATATTGTAGGGATAGTTTCCTATAACGCAGAAATTTCCAGAGAACAACTTCGATAAATCGAGTTTTAGAAAATCTTCTTCTAAAATGTGTCCTTTCAATTCGGGAAAATTTTCTTGTAAATATTCGATCGATTCATGGTCGAGTTCGACGACTGTCAAATCGTGTCCTTTGGATAGGAGATACTGAGTTAAGACTCCCATGACGGGACCTACTTCAAGTATGGGGGTATTTTTGTAATTGTCGAGCGTATCGGCAATGGCTTGTGCGATATTCAAATCGATGAGAAAGTGTTGCCCTAACGATTTTTTAGGTCTAACTATGTAGCTCATGAAGGGTTCGTTTCAGTTGTCAGTCAATAAATTTTTTCTCACAGAGATTTTTCATACCTCTGCCAGCTACAAAGTTGAAGATAAACCTTTATCTTTGCAACCTACAAAAAAGTATAACAAATTTTTAAAAACGGGAAAATTGAAAAGGATAATACGGGATATTGTAAAATATCTGCTTCCTCTGCTTTGTGGTGTGTGGTTGTTTTGGTATGTCTACCAGAAATTGGATATGAATACCATTTTTCAAATCCTCAAATCAGATGTGAATTATTTTTTGGATTATCCTATCTATGGTTATTGCAGCATTCAGCCATATTGCCCGTGCGTTTCGCTGGCGTTTGCAGTTGCGGGCGTTGAATATAACCCCGTCAATGCGGGTTTTGATAAACGCTATTTTCGGCACGTATGCCATGAATCTGTTGTTTCCCCGGTTAGGAGAGGTTTGGCGTTGCGGTTATGTGGCTCAGCGGGAAAAGGCATCATTTACGAAAGTATTGGGATCTATGGTTTCCGACCGTCTCTCCGATACGATAATGCTCGCAATGCTTACGTTTGCGGTATTCATGATTCAAATGAAGCCGTTCCGTCAATTTTTGAATGAGAATCCTTCTATCGAAACAGGGGCGATGAATGTACTGACTTCGGTGTGGCTCTATGTTGGAATCTTTATATGTATTGTCGCTGTCGTTTGGTTTTTCTGCACGAACAGTCGGAGCAAGATTGTATTGAAGATAAAGAATTTTATGGTCAACATCTGGGACGGTTTTGCCTCGATTATTACGATGAAGGGGAAATTTTGGTTCGTATTCTATACCCTGTTTATTTGGTTCTGTTATTTTATGCAACTGTATGTCTGCATATTCGCTTTCCCCGGTATGGAAGATTTGACGGTCTCGGCGGTCTTGTTACTTTATGTATTGGGTAGTTTGGGTATGTTACTTCCCGTGCAGGGTGGAATCGGGCCGTGGCATTTTGCTGTAATTGCCGGGTTGTCCTATTATGGCATAACCGGTAACGAGGCGGGGGCATTTGCTTTTGTGGCACATGGCTCTCAAATGGTGTTAATCGTTCTGATAGGTATATATGCCTTTATTTCGATGGCGTGTGACAAAAAGAAACCAAAGGGTGAAAGGATTATGGCAGAGGTCATGACTGAACTTCCAAAGTCGGATCGCCCTTAAAAATATTATTGGTAAATAAAATTTTCACTATGGACAACAAAATCACATCTCTTCAACCGCAGGCAGTATGGAAATATTTCAATGCGATTTGTCAAGTACCTCGTCCGTCGGGGCATCTCGATAAAATTACCGAGTATATAATGGGTGTAGGTCGTTCTTTGGGATTGGAGACCATTTTGGATAAGGCCGGGAATGTCATTATTCGCAAACCTGCCACACCCGGCATGGAAAACCGCAAGCCGGTTATTCTTCAAGGACACATGGATATGGTTCCTCAGGCGAATAAATCGGTGAACCATAATTTCGAGACCGATCCGATTCTTCCTCGTATCGACGGTGAGTGGGTGAGCGCTACCGAAACGACATTGGGAGCTGATAATGGTATAGGTATTTCTTCGATTTTGGCGATTCTCGAATCGAAAGAGATACAGCATGGACCTATCGAAGCTTTGTTTACTAACGACGAGGAGACCGGTATGTATGGAGCCATAGGGCTTGAACCGGGTGAGTTGCAAGGTGAAATATTATTGAATACCGACTCGGAGCAAGATGGCGAATTGTATATGAGCTGTGCCGGAGGGGTAGATGTAAATGTCGAATTTAAATACAAAGAGGAGGCTTATACTCCGGTTGCTGGTGAGATAGCTTTGAAATTGACTTTGGGCGGATTGCATGGTGGTCATTCGGGTGTGGATATTCATTTGGGGAGAATGAATGCTAACAAGGAGATGTTCAGGTTCTTGAAAGAGGCTGTATCGGAGTATGGAGCTCGTTTGGCTCATTATAACGGAGGAACGTTGCGAAACGCCATACCGCGTGAAGCAGAGGCTGTGGTGACTATTTTATCAGAAGATAAAACCGATTTCATGGCCGCTGTCGATGAGTTTTTCTCCACTTTGAGACGGGAATATGGTTTTATTGAAGATAGGTTGGTTTTAAAGCCGAGGAGATTTCACTCCCGAAAACTCTTTTGCCGGAAGAAATACAAGACGATCTTATCAATGCCGTTGTCGCTTGTCATAATGGCGTGTATCGTATGATTCCTGATGCCCCAGAGGTGGTAGAAACATCGTCCAACCTTTCTATTGTGCGTACTTCGGAGGGGCTTGTCGAAATACAGATTTTGGTGCGGAGTTCGAGTGAAACCATGAAAATGGCATTGGCATCGGAATTGGAAAGTACTTTTGCTTTGGCAGGAGCCAGAGTGGAGTTTGATGGTGCATATCCCGGCTGGGAACCTAATTTTAAATCGGATATATTGAACCTGATGAAAAAAATATATCCGAGAGTTACCGGGAAAGAGGCTGACGTAAAAATGATGCATGCCGGGTTGGAGTGTGGTATTATCGGAGCTAATTATCCGGGTTTGGATATGATTTCCTTTGGTCCTACTATTAAGCACCCTCACTCACCGAATGAAAAAGTTGAGATTTCTACGGTCGAGACTTTCTGGAAGTTGTTGGTGGCAGTCCTTGAAAGTATTCCGGAAAAAGATTAAATACAATATTCGTTAAAAGCCGTCGATATGGAAAGCGGTATCGACGGCTTTTTTGTTTGTTGTATATGTCGTATATAAAAATGTTATCTTTGTGTGGAAAATGAGAGCTTTCCGGTAAAGTTTTCCGCTGGTGTGAAAACGGGGTGTGCATTCGTTGTTCGACAAAGTATTTTTTGTAATTGGATAAGAAGATACTTTTTGAAAAGTAGGATAATTTGAGTAAATTTTGAAAAATATAAATGAGATGGATAGTCATGTAAATCAAAATGAATCGAGTAACCAAGTCTCTGGCAAGGTGCGTCGATCATTCCGTCGTTTCATTCGGGTTGCCATTGTATTGCTCCTATTGGTTGGGGGAGCTTTTTTTTATGTGCGTTATTATTTTGTCTTTGGATCGGGGGTAAAAGCCGGTACTTTGAATTATGTCGTAAAAAAAGGATATGTATTCAAAACCTATGAGGGAATTCTCATTATGGAAGGTTTTCGCACCGAGAGCCGGGGAACGTTACAGTCCAATCAATTTGTCTTTTCTGTGGATAATGCCAATTTGGCAGACTCTCTCATGCGATTGAGCGGCCGTCATGTGGAGCTGAAATATAATGAATATCTTGGAGCTTTGCCCTGGCGTGGATATAGCAATTTTATAGTAGAAGAGATTTTATCTGTGAAGTAGAAAATAGATAATCTATTTCTCTTTTATATCTTCGAAATCTATATATTCTCCTTCGTCGTCTTGGATAACCTTTTGTTGTTTTTTTCGTATGGGTGTACCATGTGGTACGCCCTTTGTTGTTTTGCCCTTGTTGGCCAAAGGGATTCTTGACGCTATTTTTTCTTCCCGAAGAAGAACCGGAGGATAAGTTGAAATATACCTATAATGGGTACTATGAAGATAATAAAAGCTATGATGAGGAGCAGTCCAAGAGCATGCATAATTGATACTTGCTAAGTTTATGTATGTTAGAACAAAAATCGTTCCGTTTTTGTTGTTAATGCTTCTTGGCTGTCAACAGCGATAATATTATATACAAGCCTATTGTTGCGGCGAGGCCTGCCAGTCCGAAAAGATAAGGAAAATTGCGGCAGCGATTAAAATCAAATAACGAAGATAATTTTCTTTTAACTTCAAGTTCTTGAATTTTAAAAACATGGGAATCTCCGAAATCAATAGGAAAGAGAAGAGAATGACTAAGCAGACGATAGCGTATCCACAGGCTTTGTCCTCTATTTGTAAGCCGGCTTGACATATTCCTATCCAAAAAAGAGCGTTGGCAGGAACGGGCAATCCGATGAACGAGGTTGTCTGACGAGTATCGATATTGAATTTCGCTAAACGGAGTGCGGAGAAAACGGGAATAAGCAATGCGCTTAATGCCCACCAGATCTGATAGGAATCGTTTATTCCATGAAAGACACTGTCGTATAGCATGAAATGCATGGCCATGAATCCCGGTGCAAGCCCGAAACTGATAAGATCAGCGAGTGAATCCAATTCTTTTCCCATCGGAGAGTAAGCATGGAGCAAACGTGCCGCCATGCCGTCTAAAAAGTCGAATAATGCGGATAACCCTATGCATAAAGCAACTATGTCGTACTCTCCTTTGTATGCGAAAAGACAGGCAAAACACCCTGAAAGGAGATTGAGACAAGTAATACTATTAGGGATATTTTTTGTAATGGCATTCATGAGAGCTTTATTTTAGACGGGCTATTTCGGTGAGGTCGCCTATTGTTTTATCGTGTAGAGCTACTTTAATATCGCAATCGAGCGGAAGGTACAAATCTACGCGTGAACCGAATTTTATAAAGCCCATGTGTTCGTCGATGTCACAGGTATCACCGACTTCGGCGTAAGTTACAATGCGACGCGCCACTGCACCGGCAATTTGTCTGACTAAGATTTCCTCACCATTTTCAGCCTTAATGACTACCGTGGATCTTTCGTTGTCTGTGCTTGATTTAGGTAAATAGGCTGCCATAAAACGGCCTTGTTGATGACTTACATGGATTACTTTTCCGGCAACGGGGAACCAGTTGGCATGTACGTTGAATATATTCATAAAGATAGAAACTTGCATACGTTTGTCATGAAAGTATTCATCTTCGAGAACTTCTTCAAGGACGACTACGACACCGTCTGCCGGTGCGACTATGGCATTTTAGGATTACCTTTGAAATGCCGTTTGGGAGACCGGAAAAATTAACTACCAGAAAGAAAAATATAATGGAGGCGGCGTGGATTAGATAAGCCAGCCATGTTATTTTTATCCATAGATAAACCGGCAAATTCAAAAGAGCCAGAATGATAAAAAAGAATAAGTAATATGTTTTTCCCTTCTCGGTGTATTTTCATTTTCATCTTTTAACTCGATTTAGAAGTAGCGAACAAAGGTAATAGTTATTTACGGAAAGACAAAAACAAGGACTCTTTTTTGTATGATTGGGAAAGTGAATGAGAATTATAGACCAGTTTAGAAGCTGTTTTAAATTTATTCCGAGACAGATTGAGACCTATGTTAAAGCAGATTGGAGTCCGAGATACGCAGTCAATAGCGGGCTATTGACAAAAATCAAGGGATTCAAGATGCGAGACAGGGGCGCAATATGGCCGGAACATACCTGCTTGAAATGATAATAGTATTTCTCAATAAATTTAAAGCAGCTTCTTATAATTAAATTTATAGTTATAAGTTTGTAAATGTCGATATTTTTTATTTATATTGCGTAATCATGAAAAACAAGAGATTATGGATATTGGGCGAATAGCTCATGGGGGCGTATATATTTATCGGGGGGAATTAGATTTCATGGCGAGGACAATATTGGATTCTCCTCACATGGAAACCGGCGGTAATTTGTTTGGCTATTGGACGCCGAGCGGAGATGCCGTGATTATGTATGTATTAGGCCCCGGTAGAAAATCTGTAGCCCGTTTCACCAGTTTTATACAAGATGCCGATTATTTGCAGTTGCATGCCGATAGATTATTCGAAGAGTACCATCTCTCCCATATCGGTGTGTGGCATTCGCATCATGGTTTGGGATTGTCGCATCCGAGCGGAGGCGATGTGCAATCGATACAAGAGGGTATGCTGGCAGACGGGCTGTCGCGGTGTATATTGGCTATTGGAATTTGTGATAGGGCGGGGGCCTCTGTCAATGCTTTTTCTTTTGTATGTACTGGCGAAGGGGTAAAGATGAACTTAGTGCCGTGGAATGTGGTGCAAGGAGACGGTTCGGTAAGGAGTCGTTATGATGCGGCTTATCGGGATTCTGTGATAATGCCGCAGGTCAAAGAGGCTGTGTATCATGAGTTGAATATGATTCCGGTACAACAGATGCCGCCGGAGAATGGCGTGACGTTCGATACCGGTTTTTGGTTGAATAATAAAGAAAACCGTTTGCAGTTGAAGCGTATTGTCTCTTATATACAGTCGAAATATTCCGATGTGAAACTGTTGAAAGTAGATGACATGACTATTGAAATCAGATTCGATATACCTCGTCGGTCTTCTTGGAGGATTGTTTTCGATAAAGATTTTCCGAATCGGGCGCCTTACGTTGTCCGGTATGAAGCGGGAGAAACTACTTCTTGGAGCTTAGGGGCATTGGGAAAAAACGGTACACCTCACTGGCTTTCGTCGTTTTCAGAGATGGGACAATCGGTTATTAACAGTTTAAAATATTTATCGATATGACTTATGACAGATATCAAATAGAATTAGGTGTATTGCAAGATTCGACGATAAAATCGAAACAGTACAAATTTATGGATATGGACACGCCGTATCCGTATTTGGCGGTCGCCATTCAGACTAATTCTCTACGATGTTACGTGGTGAAAATAGACCTTTCGGACAATTATCCCTATAATATACCGAAGGTTTTTATTACGAGTCCTAAACCCTTGTTGACGCGTTCCGGCGGTAGTATGCTGCAAGCCAGTCACAGTATGCATACGCTTACCGGAGAAAACGGCTGTGTGAGGGTTTGTCATTACGGTTATGAGGATTGGGCTCCGAATCGAATAACTTTGTATCAGATTATTATTAAGGTTCGCATTTGGCTCGAAATGTATGAATGTCATCTGAAAACGGGAAAGACGCTCGATGAATTTTTGAAAGGGGCAAATTATTAATCTATTAAAGAATATAACTAACTATGGGACTATTTGGAAAAAAACAAACTGACGATTGTGAAGATTTGGGTGAAGCTCTGGCTCAAACCAACAGTGGACGTAGAGAAGTAGAATTGGTTATCGGAGACGATGGAGAACTGGAAGCGATGACTCCCGATGAAGCGGAAAAAAGCGGAAAGGGAAAAAGTGGGCACGACGATAGGAACCAAACCTTATTATAATGATAAAGAATAGGGTGCTATGGAACCGATAGTGTACATTTATCAGGATCATTTGCAGGATTTTTGGAATAGCGGGCAATCACAATGTTTCGGCGCTGCTTTTTGAGTGGAAAGGCGAACAGGTTTACCATGTCTACATCAAGTATCCGCAGGTGGCTCCGACAGGATATTCCATGCCTTGTCTCTTTCGGGTAGTCGATACTGACGATTATGAAAAGGCCGAAGATGTGGCTTTGTCTGTTTATGCATCGATGTCGGAAGAGGCAAAACGAGTTCCGGTCGTTATTGTTTGCATTCATGTCGAAGACACGAAAGTCAGCTCTCGTGCTTTTTTATTGTCGATGACGGAAGAATCATCGAGGCGGGTGTGAAATATGTGCCTCGCAAGAGTGAGCTTTATACTCGCAGTAAAGGGCTACTCGAAGTGGGAGCGTTGGAGTCGAAAAAGGTCCTTATCGTAGGGTTAGGCAGCGGTGGCGCACCTATTGCCGTCGAGTTGGCGAAAGCCGGTGTAGGGCATTTTATACTGATGGATTTCGATCGTATAGAATTGCACAATATCGCTCGTCATATCTGTGGGGTGAACGAATTGGGACGGCTCAAAGTAAATGCCGTGAAAGATGCCATATTATTGAAAAATCCGTATGCGCAAGTAGAGACCTACGATATCGATATGAATAAGCATCTCGATATTCTTGAAAAATGTGTGGCAGAATCGGATCTTACCATAGCTGCGACGGACGAGTATGCGAGTAGATATAACATCAATGCCTGTTTGGTGAAATTGGGTAAAGTGGGATTGTTCGGCAGGGCTGTCACTCGCGCCGAGGGTGGCGATATATTACGCGTAAGACCGGGTGGACCGTGTTATGCCTGCTTGACAGGGAATCCTATTTATCATCAGAATGACGAGATTACCGATGTGCGTCGGGCCAGAGAGTTGGGAGTTATACCGGCATATGTGTCGGACGAGGATGCTCATGCGATGGTTCAGGTGGGATTATCGACCGATATCGCTCCGATTAACAATATGATGGTAAAATTGGCATTGAACGAGTTATCTCGGGGAATCGAGTGCGGCATATCTTCGTTGATAGAAGAGTTGACCTATGATTATTATATTTGGGCCAATCGTCGGGATTTCCAGTTTGCCAATTGGGCTCCATTCAATCGGAATCCGAATAGACATTTGACGATACTCCGTTGGTATGGAGTAAAATTGAAAAAAAGATTCCGAGTGTTTGGAGTGTAGATAGTTTTTGGGGCTATGGGCGATCGTATCATTACGTTGCGTAACGGGACTCGTGTGAATATGTCAACCGGTGAAATCATTTCGCAGGGCAGGCCGCGATATCCTCACCGGCCGAGGCGTTCGTTTTGGCGAAGGGTAGGCGATGGTTTTTCTCGATTTTTCGGTTTTGTTTGGTCTGTGTTGGCATTTATTTTATCGGCGGTGGTTTTCATATGGAAGGCTATGGGGTATATCATTTTGTATGGAGGATTGTTGAGCATTATTGTTACGGTGATTTCTGTTTGGATTAGCGATGGTTTTTCTCTGCGTTAATTGCCGGTGTCGTCAGTTTCTTTGTGTGGGGACTTGTTGTGGGTGTCGCCGATAAATTGGGAATGTTGCCCGATTAGAAAATGGGCGTGGTTTATACTAATATTTACACCTTTTCGAAGCATATAAAAAAGAGAGAAGTGAAGTTGTCTTTGCGATTGAATTAAACCTCCTCCTCTGTGTTTTGCACAGCAAAATAAAGGGGAGGTGTCCGCAAGACGGAGGGGTTAACTTTTACAGCCAAAAATCTTATGAAATCTTTCCAACCCCTCTCCTCAGAAACGATTGTTTCTTCGGTGTCTCCCCTATATTGCTAATGCAGCACCCCGTAATGTTACGGGACACGGCAGGGGAGAAGGAGGAACGTAATTCATCGCATTCGCCAAAATTCATGTCTATCCCCGTTGTTTTTTATAGAACCGTGTTAATGCGAAAATAAGCTATACTTCGGCATTTCCAAATAAATTTGTTTCTGCTCTTGGTTTACACTATCTTTGCACAAAAAATAAATAATATGCGCCAACCTTCCGATAAACGGCCTTTACGCCGGTTTTCCGAAAAAGATATCAAGCGTTTCAAAGTAGAGCACGACGATACATTGCTGAATTATCTATTGGCTTTGTTTGGAGACAAAAGCCGCACGACAGTCAAATCTTATCTGTCTCACCGGCAAGTCGCTGTCAATGATATGCCGGTTACCCAATTCGATACAATGTTGCATGCCGGAGACGAATTGAAAATTAATTTTAAGCGAGGTTTCAGTGTGTTTAAACACAATCGTTTGAAGATGGTTTATGAAGATGAGTATATCATTGTCATAGATAAGGGGTATGGATTGCTTTCGATGTCGACAGAACGTATAAAGACCGGAACGGCATATAGTATACTCAGCGATTATGTGAAATCCCAGAACCCGGAGAATAAGTTGTTCATCGTGCATCGTCTCGACAGGGATACTTCGGGTTTGATGATGTTTGCTAAAAGCAAAGGAATACAGGAACAGTTGCAGCATAATTGGCACAACATCGTATTGGAACGTAAATATGTAGCAGTAGTAGAGGGCGTGATGGAGCAACCCGAGGGAATGGTTCGTTCCTATTTGACCGAAAATGCGGCTTTCCAAGTTTATTCGACCGATAATCCCGATGAGGGGCAGTTGGCGATTACTCGTTATAAGGTATTGGGAGGTAACAGCCGTTTTTCGTTGGTAGAACTCGATTTGGAGACGGGACGTAAAAATCAGATACGGGTTCACATGCACGATCTCGGTCATAGTATTATCGGAGATCGCAAATACGGTGCGCATGGCAGTCCTTTGGGACGTGTGGCTCTACATGCGGTTAAATTACGTTTTGCTCACCCGGTAACACGGCGTGAGATGAATTTCGAGACTCCCATACCGGCTCGATTCTTGTCGATAACATCGGGGACAAATAGAATAAATACTGCTGAGAAATAGCTTTTTAGAACCTTTTAAATTAGTCGATAGCTTGGCTTTTTTAAACAGTTTCTTATTAACTTTGGCAAAATTTTCGGAAGAGCTTTTTCAAGGCTTTTTTCGGCGTTTTTTAGAAAGAAGATAAAATTAGTTCGTTATGAATATTTCGTATAATTGGTTGAAAGATTACGTGAATTTTGACCTTTCTCCCGAGGAACTTTCGGCAGCTCTCACCTCTATCGGTTTGGAGACCGGTGGAATTGAAGAGGTGCAAACCATCAAGGGCGGCCTTAACGGGCTGGTTATCGGTAAGGTTCTCACTTGTGAGGATCACCCCAACTCAGATCATTTGCACATTACTACCGTGGATTTGGGGGAATCCGAGCCTGTTCAAATCGTGTGTGGAGCTGCGAATGTCGCGGCGGGACAATACGTGGTAGTGGCTACGTTGGGTACTGTTTTGTATAGTGGTGAAGAAAGTTTTACGATTAAAAGATCGAAGATTCGCGGAGTGGAATCTTTCGGTATGATTTGTGCCGAAGACGAAATAGGTATAGGAACTTCGCACGATGGCATTATCGTGTTGCCGGGAGAGGTAAAACCCGGTACACTGGCCAAAGACTATTATAACATAAAGAGCGATTATGTCCTCGAAGTGGATATTACCCCGAATCGTATCGATGCAGCTTCGCATTATGGCGTTGCCCGTGATTTAGCCGCTTATTTGACACAAAGGGGTAAAGATGCCGGATTGCACAGACCGTCGGTAAACGATTTCGCTATCGATAGAAAAGAGGGCGGTATCGATGTCGATGTAGCGAACCATGAAGCATGTATCCGGTACAGCGGAGTGACGATGCGGAATGTGAAAGTGGCAGAAAGTCCCGATTGGTTGAAGCAACGTTTGTCCGCTATCGGATTGCGTCCGATCAATAATGTGGTGGATATTACCAATTATATACTCCATGCTACCGGACAACCGCTGCATTGTTTTGATTTGAATCGAATTGCCGGAGGGAAAGTCATCGTGAAACCTGCCGTAGAGGGTGAGAAATTCGTCACACTCGATGAGGTAGAGCGTACGTTGACTTCCAACGACTTAATGATATGTAATGAGAAGGAATCGATGTGTATCGCCGGTGTGTTCGGCGGTTTGAAATCGGGTGTAACCAACGATACGACCGATATTTTCTTGGAGTCGGCTTGCTTTAATCCCACATGGGTGCGTAAGACAGCTCGCCGTCAAGGATTGAATACCGATTCGTCTTTCCGCTTCGAGCGTGGTGTCGATCCTAATGATACTCTATATGCTTTGAAACGGGCGGCTCTATTGGTGAAAGAATTGGCCGGAGGTGAGATTTGCGGTGAAGTTGTGGATATATATCCCAATCCGGTAGCTCCGTTCCCTGTAACCCTTACGTATGAAAAAATCGATACTCTCATCGGGAAACATATTCCGGCCGATACGGTCAAGAGCATATTGGACAGTCTTGAAATAAAGATCGTTTCTGAAACAGAAAAGGAACTTTCGTTGCAAGTTCCTACATATAGGGTCGATGTGCAGCGAGATGTCGATGTTATAGAAGATTTACTTCGTATCTATGGATATAATCATGTCGAAATATCCGACCGGGTACATTCCAGCCTTTCTTATAAGACCGTTACCGATCAAAGTCACCAGTTTCAAAATTTAGTTTCGGAACAGCTCACGGGGTGCGGGTTTAATGAAATCATGAACAATTCATTATCCTGTGGCGCTTATTACGACGATTTGCAAGTTTGGCCTCGTGCGCATTGCGTAGCTTTGCTTAATCCGTTGAGCAATGACTTGAATGTAATGCGCCAAACCCTTTTATTCGGTGGATTGGAAAGTATTTCACACAATATAAATCGTCGTCGGGCCAACTTGCGTTTTTACGAATGTGGTAATTGTTATTACTTTGACCCGGAGGCTCATAATGAAGAGAAAGTTTTATCGGGCTATTCCGAAGAAAAACATTTCGCTTTGTGGCAGACCGGTAATCGGGTGGAAGGAAGCTGGGCGCATGCCGATGAGAAATCTTCGGTTTACGAAATGAAGGCTTATGTGGAGAATATTTTTGCCCGTCTTGGAATCGCCGGTGATATTGTCGCGACACAGACAAGCGACGAGATTTACTCGGTAGCTTTGACTTATAGCAACCGGGGAGGAAAGATACTTGGGAAGATGGGGCTTGTTTCGCATAAGATACTCAAACGTTTCGATATCGATGTCGAGGTTTCTTTTGCCGAGTTGAATTGGGATTCGCTAATGAAAATGGCTGCGAAACATGCGGTATTGTACAGCGAATTGCCTAAATTTCAAGCGGTGAAACGGGATTTGGCTTTGTTGGTCGATCAGGCGGTTTCTTTTACCGATATCGAGAAAGTGGCTCGGGAAAGCGAGCGTAAATTGCTCAAAGAGGTCTATCTCTTCGATGTTTATGAAGGGAAGAACCTCCCCGAAGGTAAGAAGTCCTATGCCGTTTCGTTTATTCTTCAAGACGAGAATAAGACGCTTAACGATAAGCAGATAGATACCATCATGAATAAAATTATAGCCAATCTTCAACAGAAATTGGAGGCACAGCTAAGATAATTCGATTTAATAAAATATAAGTAAAAAGATATCCTATGGGAAGAGCTTTTGAATATCGTAAAGCCAGAAAATTGAAACGGTGGGGCAATATGGCCCGTACATTTACGAAAATTGGGAAAGAAATTTCTATTGCCGTTAAAGCCGGTGGCCCCGATCCCGATGCCAATCCGCGTCTGCGTGTATTGATGCAGAATGCCAAAGCGGCGAATATGCCGAAAGAAAATGTAGAACGGGCTATTAAAAAGCTTCGTCGAAAGATGCCGGCGATTATAAGGAGGTGGTTTATGAAGGATACGGTCCTTTCGGTATCGCTATCGTCGTAGAAACAGCTACCGATAACACGACCCGTACTGTCGCCAATGTGCGCAGTTATTTCAATAAAGCCGGAGGATCGTTGGGTACGACCGGTAGTCTTTTTCTTTCTTGTTCGATCACAAATGTGTGTTTCATATCAAACCCAAAGAGGGAGTCTCGGTGGAGGATCTCGAACTTGAAATGATTGATTATGGAGTCGATGAAGTGGAGGCCGATGAGGAAGAAATCGTACTTTATGGCGAGTTCTCGGAGAATAATAATATCCAACATCATCTCGAAGAGGCCGGTTATGAGATCGTCAGTGCCGAATTCGAACGTATTCCTAACGATGTGAAAGATGTAACACCCGAACAACGCGCTTCTATCGAAAAGTTGATCGAACGTTTTGAGGAAGACGAAGATGTACAAAATGTTTTCCACAATATGAAAGAAGAGGAAGACGAGGAATAAAAATAGAGTACAACTGTCTTGTGGAATAAATAAAAAGAGATGTTTTACCAAACATCTCTTTTTATTTATAGTGCCATTTCTCCTTTATAGGTTCTCAGTAGGAAATCAGAGGGGATTGTACTTTTATATAATCTAACGATACATAGGAAAGTATTAATCTCCTCCCCTGTGTTTTGTTGTCAAACAAAATATAGAGGAGGTGTCCGGCGGACGGAGGGGTTAATCCTTACAGCCCAAAAACTTATGAAACCTTTTCAACCCCTCTCCACAGAAACTGCCGTTACTTCGGTGTCTCTCCTATATTGCTGACGCAATACCCCTGTAGCCTTATGAGGTGTTTTGTACAATACAATAGGGGAGAAGGACAAACACGATGCACAGGAAGATATTAACCTCCTCCCCTGTGTTTTGCGTTGCAAAATATAGGGAGGTGTCCAAAGGACGGAGGGGTTAATCCTTACAGCCTAAAAACTTATGAAATCTTTTCAACTCCTCTCCTCAGAAATGGCCGTTATTTCGATGTCTCTCCTATATTGCTGACGCAACACCCCGTAAGGCTACGGGACACGGCAGGGGAGGAGGAAAATGCAGTCCATCGCATTCGCTAAAATTCATGTTTACTCTCACCGATTTTCTACTGAGCCTATTTGATTATAATATTATTTTTACGGTTCTCCCGGCATATTTGATTAGATAAATACCGCTGGGGAGGGTATTTCGCTGTCTCCGTCCACTGCAAATGTTTTTATACATTTCCCGGTTGTGTCGTAGATACTTATATCTGTACCCGGTTCGATATTTCGAAATGAAATGCTATTCTTATTTCCGAAAATTTTTGCTTTGTCCGGTGAGGGGCGTTCTATTCCTGTGAAATCATTCTCCACGATGTTTTTGAAATTTTTCCATACTTCTGCATTTTTGTAGGCTTGTAAACTACCGACAGGGACGTACAGAGTGCATTGAATGAAGAACATGGGGCTAAATGAACTAAAAGCCTCAGGATGGGCTGCGGGAGGAATTGGATTCATAGAATAAATGGTTTTTAGTCGATCGTTAATACGAAACGCAGCTCCTTCGATAGAGTCTACGCTATTGCCCAATATGATTGTGTCTAAATCTGTGCATGAGGCGAATGCGAAAAGTTCGATAGTTTTCACACTGTTAGGTGTATGAATGTATGTTATTGGACAGGCGAAAAAAGAATGTGTCCCTATTTTCGTAATTCCGTCGGGTATGATATAACGCTTCCCTTTTCCTGCGGGATATGCAACGATTGTAGTTCTGTTTTTGTCTGTTAATACTCCGTCTAATGAAGAAAAATAAGGGTTTGCCTCATCTACGTTGATTTCGGTTAATTGGGTACATGCAGAGAAAGGAGCGATGCCGATTTGAGATACATTGCGGGTGATGGTGATAGATGTTAATCCTGAACTTCTAAAAAAATGTCGTTACCCATGTAGGTGACTCCCTCTCCGAGCGAGACTTGTGTGAGTAGGGGACAGGCACAAAAGGCATAATCTCCGATAGAATCTATACTATTCGATATGTGTACAGAAGTTAGTTGTTCTTTCCCTTTGAAGGCATTAGCTTCGATAGTCGTGACTTGATAAGTCTTCCCATTATGCGTAGCTTGATTGGGTATGGAAATATCGCCCTTATAAAAATCTCCGTGGTCATGGGTGACACTTACTGTCGAATCGGAGGTAATGTCGTAATAGAATCCGTCATATTCAAAGTCGTAAGCGTGGATACTGGGATAAATGCAAAGAGCGACGAGGATAACGACTGTTCGAAGTAATGTATTTTTCATGGCTTTATCGTTTAGGATTTTACAAGAATATGAATAGTGTATGTTCTGTTGGTTGATGGAGCAGATTGTTTTTTGTTTAATGCAAGTATAATGAAAAAATTATAAATTAAAATCTTGATTTGATAAAAATACGTTTTTTAGTATTATAATTTCTGTTCATTATAATTGATTCGAATAAAGAACAGTAGGCATCATTCTATATAAATGGTAAATTCATTCCAATAGAGGGCTGTACTATAACTTTTCTTCGCTCGTTTCGACGGGACGAATATTTTACAGCCGATGCGGTTTACGTCTCGAAATGTATTTTCTCCGATTAAAGGCGGGTTGCTGTTTTTACAATGTATTTCAGTAAGGCTTTTGCATCCGGCAAAAGCATAGTTGTTGATAGCGGTGAGCTTGCTGTGTAGTGTAAGAGTAGTGAGACTGGTACAGCCTGAGAATGTGTAGTAATTGATTTCGGTAAGAGTAGTTGGCAAGGATATATCCTTTAATTCGGTACAATTTTCAAAGGCTCCGATACCTACTGTTTTGACAGTCGGGGATGCTAATTTCTCGGAGTCCGCTGCAACCCGAAAAAGATTTATATCCTATTTCCCGAATATTTCCCGGTATTTTTATTTCGGTAAGGCTGATGCATTTGGAAAAAGTATAGTCGGATATACGTTGTAATTTCGATGGTATTTTCAGGGTATATAAACTTTTACAACCGGAAAAGGCATATTTTTCGAGATGTAGCAAAGAGTTGGGTAATTCTATATCATACAGATTGATACAGCCGGCGAATGCATACGCTCCGATGGATTTAAGTTTTTGGGCAGGCGGACGGCTTGCAACCTTTCGCACCATCGAAATGCCGATGCCCCGATAGAATCGAGCGATACAGGGAGAATCACGGCCTCTAATTTTTCATGGCTGGAAATGGCATTATCCGGGAAGTAGTTGTTGGGCAGTACGACGCTTCCTACATCTAAGTAAAGTAATTCCGGCATTTGGTGGATATAGGAAATATCGCTATAATTTAGAGATCCTTTTACGGCTAATTTAGTAATACTGCCTCGTTGGCTCGGCGCGATGATTTCAGATAGGGAGCCCGGTTCATTGACAGAGATAGTAGTAATATCTTCCGGTTCGTCTTCTCCATGTGAACATGCCATTTGAGCCGAAAACAGAATGAATATGCCTATATGTAAGAACGCTTTTTTCATTGTGCGAATGGACGTTCAGTGCTGTATCGCTTTCATTCATCGAGGTCTTCATCGTCATTATCCTGATCTTGAAGCTCGCACATTTCCCGATATTCGTTCCATTCGGGGTCTTTCTCGGTATAGATGGTGAGAGGTAACGTTTCGAACGGAGCGAGAGTTTCGTTGAGCATACGTCCGAATGCAGGTATATTGCGGGTATAAAATACCCATGTGCGTTCGCCGTCTCCGGTATAGATTCCTGTGAAAATGGCCAGTTTATCTTTTTCCATAGCCTGTTTCAATACGGTCTGCACTTCTTCCATCAGTTTTCCGGTAGTCTCATTGGGCATGCCTTTACTATCGGCCTCGTATTTCCATGTGATTTCAACACGTTCTTTGAACTTGCCCGATTGAATGAACGGTTCTATCTCGGTACGTCCCGAAACGACAATCATGTGGTCACTGTTTTCGGCTTCGGCAATGGCCGAGAACCATACATCTCCTAATTTCATGCGTTGGAATTTTGTCGGTTACTTGTACAAAAGTAATTATAAAAGTGTGAATGGTGAAATTTATCGTCTGTTTGTAGAGGTGTGATGCAGAATATTTATGCGGGAATGATTTTTTCGTTTGCCTCTGTTCGTGTTATTTAATATCTTTGTTGTCACATTGTTCAAATACAATTGTTTGTATAGGCTTATGAAATATTTCTCTTCTTACTTATGCCTTATCATCTTGTCGATAACGATGGCCTCGTGCGACAAATTTTTTGGAGAGGAACTGACCGACTTGATTTTCGATCATGGAAAATTTGAAATGCCTGATAAGGCTCTGTTTATCGGGAATTCTTTTGCTATTGGGTAATGGCGCTTTCGGAATGAATGCGACCGACTCGGCGAGCGATTATCATGCCGTTATCCAAAGAAAGTTTTTAAAAGCCAATCCAGCCTATACCGATACGAAATTATCGGGAGTTGATTTTGAGTCTTGTGAAAACCGGGCTCAACAGATGGATTGGTTGGATAATAGATTGTGCCCCGTGTTGAGCGACGATTTGGATTTGGTCGTTATACAGATTGGCGATAATGTAAATACATCGAGTAAAAGAGAAGCCTTCGAGCAAGGGGCAAAAGAGCTGATAGCAACCATAAAAGCCTATGCGCCTCGGGCTTGTATCGTGTGGATTTATGGCTGGTATGTATCGAATAGTGTCATCAAGTCTGTAAAAAATGCGTGTAAACAATATGCCGTGACCCTCGTAGCGATAGACGGCATTAACAAAGCCGGTAATCGCAGTTCGATAGGTACGGTTATCACCCGTGTGGACCCGACCTCTCAGTCCTTGAATTATACCCATTATACCGTGTTGTCGGATAATCGGTTACAAATAGATTTTAATGTCAGTGGAAAGAAATACAAAGCCATTGTGCAAACGGAAAGTTATAGCGATAATACCGAGGCTAAAACATTGACTTGGCAAGGATATGAAACGATAACTACCGATAAGGATATCGCTTCTCATCCGGGTAATGACGGGTTCGAGCAGATTGCACAACGATTTTTTGAGGTGTTGAATATAGATTAGATCATTATGATAGCAGTAGGGGTTGGTATATTGGTGGCTTTGGTTGCTACCGTGGTATTTTTTGTCGTGTATAATTCGAGTCGTAAAGGGTGGCAGCAGTCACTGACGGCACGCGAAAGCGAGGCGGCTGACTTGAAGGTACGCAACGGTGTGTTGGAGGCGCAGGTGAAAAGCTGTACGGCGCGGTTGGCCGAGGTACAGGCACAACTCGATTTTGCTAATCGGGGAGCGAGAGAAACTCAACCGTGAGAAAGGCGATCTGCAAGCCCGTAATCAAATGCTTTCCGAAAATATGGAAGTTCAAAAGCAGGAAGTCCAACGTATCCGGCAAGAGATGAACAACGAGTTCAAGGTACTGGCTAACGAGATATTGCAGGAGAAATCGAAGAGTTTTTCCGAGATGAACCACGAACGTCTCGCCGAAATACTCAATCCCTTGAAAGAGCGTTTGGAGGGATTTAAAAAGACCGTGGAAGAAACTTATAATAATGAGGCTCGCGAACGGTTTTCGTTGAAAGAACAGATTAAAGAATTGGTAGAGAGAAGCGAATCCATAGGTGCGGAGGCAAAACAGCTGACCCATGCTTTGCGTGGAGATTCCAAAATACAGGGTGACTGGGGGGAGATGATATTGGAAAGTATTCTCGAAAAATCGGGACTTGAAAAAGATCGGGAATATTTCATACAGGAAACTTTGCGGGACGAAGAGGGACATACTATACAGGGCTCCGATGGGCGGAAGATGCGTCCTGATGTTATTATCCGTTATCCCGGTGGAGAAAATCATCAAATGGTGATCGACTCGAAAGTATCTCTCACGGCTTATGTCAATTACGTCAATGCGGAAGATGCCGACGAAGCTCGATTGGCATTGAAGCAGCATTTGGTATCGGTGAAGAAACATATAGACGAACTGGCCGGGAAGAGCTATCAAGATTATGTTGGAAAAGGAGATCATGTAATGATGTTTATTCCCAACGAGGCTGCCTATTTGGCTGCTATGCAGGCCGATCACGCTTTGTGGCAATATGCCTATGAAAAAGAAAGTGCTTTTGTTGAGCCCGACGAATTTGATTGCCGCACTGAAACTCGTAGCCGATTTGTGGCAACGGGACAAGCAGACCCGCAATGCAATCGATATAGCCGAGGAGGGCGAAATTGTACGATAAGTTCGCCGGTTTTGTCGAGGATATGGAGAAGATTGGTAAATCGTTGAATACGACGGCTATGGCCTATACCGATGCCATGAAGAAACTGAAAACCGGCAACGGAAATCTGATAGGACGTGTAGAGAAACTTAAAGTCATGGGGGTGAAAGCGAAAAAGAATCTTCCGGCGGTGAATGAGGCGGAAGAGGAAAATTAGCTTTTTATGTTTGAATTTGGAATAGTTTTGGGGTCGTTCGACCGGAAAAGATTCGATTTGAAAAAATGAAAACAGTTTCTAAGAGCCTTTCATTGTCTGCTTTTCTTTCAAGTAAAGTTGATAGCTATTGATGCTGTTCTGCCAGATGATATATGATGCCGGGCCTATCGATGTGATAGGCGACAAATAAGTGAGTGCCAGCCAAATGGCAAGCACGGTGTTTTTCTGTCCCAATCCTTGCGCTCCTGAAATTTTATCGCCGTATCGTCCACCTAATTTTCGCCCTATATAAAATTGTCCTATACAAACGATCAAAGAGAGGAGGGCGATGGCGATTTCGAGAGGTATAGCTTCCCTCCCTTGTCCGATGATGAATGTGACCGCTTTGCCTACTACAAGAAAAAGCGAAACTGCCCACATGTAAAACGATAGAGATTGTCGCTTATTCAGTACCGTGTGGATTTTGGGTAGGCATTGTCGTAAGAGGATTGCCACCCTAAGGGTAGGATAAGCAGTGGTAACACTTTACTGCATATAGTTAGGAAAGAGTCGAGGAAAGAGATGTCGGCATGTATTCCCATGAACGAAAAAATAATCGGCGATAAAATGGCCACAGCCATATTGCTGATTAGACTGTATGAAATTAGTGTCGGGACATTTCCTCCGAGCATTCCGGTAATGACGGGAGCGGCTGTCGCTGTGGGACAGAAAAGGCAGATGAAAGTTCCTTCCGCTATGATAGGATCCCAAAAATAAAGCGCACCGAATATGGTTAATCCACCGATAATCTGAACAGCGAGAAGCCAGCCGTGTAGAGGTTTTATATGTAGATCGTTCGGGGAAATTTTACAGTAGGTAACCAACAGCATAGCAAAAATAAGGATAGGGGCCAGAAGTGTAGCCCATCGGGCTGTAAGGTCGGGGAGTAAATATCCCGCCAAACTTCCGGTAGCCATTGCGACGGGTAGCATATAAGTTTTCGCTTTCTGAGTCATGGGGCAATCCCTTTTGAAAATTCGATGCAAAGATAGTGCAAATGAGGGCAAAAGCAAGCTCGCTTGACTTTGCCGAATGTAGCCTATTTCGCATCCTGCGCAAAGATGGTGCAAATGAGAGCAGAAACCAATTTATTTGGTTGCGTAGGGTTACAGTCTATTTTCATGTTTTTTGTAGAAATCGCAATCTCGGTAAAAAGATTGAATAAAAATAGATTCATTCAATGATATATATTATTTTTACAAATAAATTATTTCATTACCTTAAAGAAAAAGTGATAGTTATGAGAAAAATTACGTTGTTAGTTCTTTTTGTTCGCTGTGGTCGGGAATATAAAAGCTGCGCATTATGAATATATCCCTTTGGTGCGAGACGGTGTCGAGTGGGGATATTCCCAGCAATTATTCGGAAAGAGTTATTATCGAAATCTGATACAAGCCGATACCATTGTCAATGACATTGCGTATAAAAAGTTTTACACTTTTAAGTCTTGTTCGGAGACGGCCGATGAAAATTTGGCTTTTATCCGAGAATCCGGGAAACAGGTTTATATAACTTTTAATAAACTCCTTATGCCTGTCGAGAGTTTGTGTGATAGGGGAATATCTTATTTATGATTTCGGAGTAAAAAAAGAGAGTGAGACCATCACTCATTTCGATTGGATTACTCAGAAATCCGTATCTTCGACAATTAGTAAAATCGATACGGTAGAGATCGCCAATACACTTCGGCAGCGATTTTGGACGGGAGATAAGGTCTTGTGGATAGAAGGGATAGGTGTAGAAGACGGTGATTTGCTGCGCCCGGGTTGTTCTACCGATGTGAGTGGGTTGGATACTCAGGATAAATTGGTTTATGTCAAAGGTCCTGACGGTAACATCGAATATGAAACGTCGGATGCGGTGAATGATCCTTGTTATAGCGGAATTGAAGAGGTGGATAGAGATGATGATATAGTTATCATTCGAAATGGCAGAAATTTAGAGATTGCTGTGAATGATACAAAATTTCGAATGATCGAATTGGTCGATATTTCCGGTCGTATGGTTTGGTGTGAATACTTAGATGGTCGGGGAAGATTGTTTTGTCGACAGCCGATTATCCCAGAGGAATTTATGTTATCGTATTGTCATCGAATGAAGATAGGATAACTCGTCGTGTTATATTTTAATTCTGGAGAAAATGAAAAGAGGGGTGATAGAACAATATCACCCCTCTTTTTGTGTTTCGAGCTTTATTTATTTTATCTCTTTGGCTAAATAGATGAGAGTGGGGAAGTGGTCGCTGTAACCATTCAGATAAACTCCCGCAGCATGGGTTCGCAAAGGATAACCCTTGTACTTGCCTTCTTTTTGTTTTAGAAAATCCCGGTTGAATACTTCCGACCGGATATATTTCAAGGTGGAGCGATCTTTACCTAACAGGTTCCCCGAAATAATAATTTGGTCGAATAAGTTCCAAGAACCGTTATAAGCCAACGTGCCTATGCCTTTGTCGAACATTTCCCACATGGTATTGAAATATCCGCCAGCCTGAACTTCTTGTTGTTTGCTTTTTGGCCCCTAATACGGTTTTGCAACTGCGGTTCGACGGGTCGTCGTTGAGGTCGCCCATAATGATGACTTTCGAGTCGGGGTCGGCCGCTAAAAAAGAGAGTCAGCCAAATGTTTGGTCAGTGCGGCAGCGGCTTCCCGTTTTGGGTTCGATTGTTTTTCTCCGCCGAGTCTTGAAGGCCAGTGGTTGACAATAAAGTGTACCCGTTCGCCGGCCAATATTCCCGAAACGACTAATTGGTCGCGAGTACGTAGGTCGGGGAATTGAGGGGTATTAAGTCGTGCGCTACGGCTCGATTCGAGTGTAAATTGGTCTTTGTCATATATAAGACCCACATCGATTCCTCTAAAATCGGGAGAGTCGTAATGTACGATTCCATAGTTTCGTTTGGATAATTCGCCGGTATGAATCAAATCTTCCAATACTTGTTCGTTTTCTATTTCCGATACGCCGATAACGGCAGGTCCGTTTTTTAATTTGAACGGGCTGCTGTTGTCTGTGGCAAAATTGCTAATCGCATAAGCTAGGTTGTTGAGTTTATTCCGATATTTTAATCCGCCCCAACGGTACGACCCCGAAGGAGTAAATTCTTCGTCGTTCGTATTCGGCTGATTAATCGTGTCGAATAGGTTTTCAAGATTGTAGAATGCTACCGCATATATAGCGTATTGTTTCTTTTGTGCTTGTGTAACAGTCACTCCTGTCAAGAATACGGCTAATAGCAAGAATCCTATTTTTTCATAGTTCGTGTGGAATTTTGTTTTTGAAATTTTCGACTTAAATTAAAATGTGGCGCAAGATAACTCTAATTTGACAAATAAGCGAAATTTTTTTAGGAATAAATCTCTATCGGTAGGAAGAAATGCGTTTAAAGACATCTTTCCGTGTGCGACGTTCGTAAGAATCATATTATATCATTAGCTCTAATGTTTATGATGGAGATAATGTATTAGGACGATGGGTGAGATATGATTTAGCAGTTGTCGTTTAGAAAGGTATTTTTAACATAGTGATAGGTTTAATAACTTGAAAGTTAGCTTATTTCCCCAAAATTTCTTGCATTTTGTCCGATAATTAACATTTTATATAGGGTTACAATTTAACACGATTGTAATAAATATTCCCAACGTAGAAGTTTGTATAATGGAAAATAATCTTTTAATTTGCAAATTCCTTTTCTGCCCCTTGATAAAAGGGGGAATAGGGTTGTAAACATAAACACAGTTATAATTAAACCTTTTGATGTAATGAATCGTAAACTATGGTTATTAATGACATGGCTTCTTGTCGTACCGGCTTTTGTTCAGGCCGCATCAGTAAGAGGTATTGTCGTTGACTATGAAACAAACAAACCTATTGCGAATGTAAAAGTTGCGATACGGAACGTGTCGGCTGTTACGGATTTTGACGGAAATTTTGAGTTGAAGAAAGTTAGGGCAGGGTCTGTGGTTGTTGTATTTACGGCGGCTGATTATAAGGCTTATTCTGTCGACTTTGTGGTAAATGACGGCGTAAATACCTTGAATGCTTCTTTGCAACCTAAGAAAGTAGACAATACACTCAATCAACAGGCTCTCGAAGATAATATTTTCGAGCTCGACGAGTCGGCGATAGATGACGAGGGCAGTGCCGCATCTCAATCGGCATCCTATCTGTCTGGTGCTGCCGACGATGTTTATTTGCAAGCAGCCAGTTATTCGTATAGCCCTATGCGTTTTTAATGTGCGAGGATATGAACAACGGGAATCTTCTACCTATATAAACGGACTTAACTTTAATGATTTGGAACGCGGTCGTTTCAACTATTCGAGTCTCGGAGGATTGAACAATGCCATGAGAAATAAAGATGCCGTGAATGGTCTTGAAATGCCGGGATATGCTTACGGTTCTTTGGGAGGAACGACGAACATCAACACGCGGGCAACCAACTATGCAGCAGGTACGAATGTAAATGCCGCTTACACGAATCGTGCTTATAAATTGCGCGGACAGGCTATCTACTCGACCGGTATTATGGATAACGGTTGGGCTTTTACCGGGTCGGTCGTTTATCGTTGGGCCGACGAGGGACGCACGGAAGGAACCTTTTACAACTCTTTCGGCTATTTCCTTGCTGCCGAGAAAGTATTGGGCGACCATCGATTTGCCTTGACGACGTTCGGTGCACCGACCAAACGGGCACAGTCGGCTGCCGTTTCACAGGAGGTTTACGATTATCGGGGAATTTATTACAATCCTTATTGGGGATACCAAGACGGAGAAAAGCGTAATTCCCGTATTGTCCACAGCTATGAACCTACGGCAATTTTTAATTGGGACTGGAAAATCGACGATGAGAGCAAATTGTCTGCCGGCGTAGGATTCCATTACAGCCAATACAGTAATTCGGCGATAGCTTTTTATAACGCCCCCGATCCCCGTCCCGATTATTACCGTAATTTACCCAGTTGGCAATATTATCAGTTGGCGGTAGATGGTCCTGACGATATTTATAATGCCTATTACAAAGAGGTGAATAAAGGGATTGGCCAATCAGATTGCCGATTTATGGAGAGCCGGCGATCCTAACGTTACCCAGATTAATTGGAATGCGATGTATAGCGCGAACTATACCAACAATGCCATTAATCCCAACGGAAGTGCCAAGTATATTTTGGAGCGTCGTCACAACAACTTGATGGAAATACCTTTGAACTTTTTGTACACCAATCAGTTGAATAGCGAACTCAAATTGACGGCCGGTATCGAAGCCAAATATGCGAAAGGAATGCACTACAAAACCGTCGATGACTTGTTAGGGGCTAATCAGTGGATCGATATAGACCAGTTTGCCGAACGTGACTTTACCGACAATCAGGACATTATCCAGAATGATTTGGACGACCCGAACCGAGCTGTTTATAAAGGTGATAAGTTCGGATATAATTACAATATGCATGTTATCAATGCTTCGGCATTTATACAGAACGATTGGAAATTACCCTTGTTCGATATCTATTATGCCGCACGGTTATCCTATACCTCTTTCCAACGTGAAGGTTTGATGAGAAACGGTCGTGCCGAGGTTATTGGAGCCCGGTCTAAGGGCTTCGGTAAACAGATGTATTTTATAGATCCCAGTATCAAGGCCGGTATCGTATATAAGATAGACGGACATAATCGTTTGTCGTTAAATGCTTTGGCGGAATCTCGGGCTCCGTTGGCCGGTTATGCCTATGTAGCGCCTCGTATTAAAGATACTCGTATCAGAGGTTTGAAATCGGAGAAAGTATTCTCGGCCGATTTGACCTATCAATTGAATACATCGATTGTAAAAGGTCGGGTAACAGGGTTCTTCACGGAATTCCGCGATGGCGTAGAAAGTACGGGATATTATCACGATGAGTTCCGAACGTATGTAAATCATACATTGTCGGGCGTGAATAAACGTCACTTTGGTGTCGAGGCCGGTGTGAGTGTGAAGTTGAACAGCAGCTTCACTATATCGGCGGCAGGAACGTATGGCAGCTACAAATATACCAACGATTGTATGGGAACGATGAGCGCCGAGAACGGTATGAATCTCTTTACCGAACAATTGCCGGTTATAGTCGACGGGCGGGCCGCTTCGACCGATTATACCGAAAAAGTTTACACCGAAGGTCTTCATGTGAGCAACGGTCCTCAGTTGGCCGCAAGCATTACGCTGGATTATTTTCACCCGAAGATGTGGTTTGCCGACATAACGCTTTCTTACTTCGATAACAATTACCTCGATTTCTCTCCGTCGCGTTTCACGCACATGAATATGTATGGCGGAAAATATCCCAATGAAGTAGGATTGGAGCAGAATTACAACGGTTATCGCATTATCGGTATCGATAAGAATGGTCAAACTTCTATGGTTTGGAGCTTTGATGAAAAGACTGGTAAACCTGTTCTTGTTAGAGACTATACCGGGAATAAAGGTTCCGATATCGTTAAGTACTACAATCAGAAGGAGATGATCGGTTCGCAGGAGAAACTTAAAGGCGGGTTCTTACCGATGCTTCGGTAGGTAAATTGATTTATCTCAACAATCGTAAGCAACAGTTGAATATCAACCTTAGCTTCAATAATATTCTCAATAATACCAGCATGATTACCGGCGGTTATCAACAAGGTCGTGTCAGCCGGGATAACAAGAGTGTAACCAAGGATATACAATCGGTGGACAAATTCCCCAATAAATATTATTATGCTTGGGGCTTCAATATGTTTATCAATGTCGGTTTCAAATTTTAATAAATCGTTTAGAGTATGAGACAATTAAAATATATCGGTGCCGTATTTGCAGCTCTTATGCTGTTTACGGCGTGTGAAAAAGAATTCGATGCCATTCCCGAAGATTTTGCTACGGTTCCCGAAGGCAAAGCGACGAGGCTTGGCCGCAGACGGTAACTATTAAAGACCTTATCGAAAATTTCGATACGAAAGAGGGCCTATTTACAATCGATACGATCGATTCTCCCAACGATATCATCGTTAGAGGTCGGATTATTACCGATGACCGTGCGGGTAACGTATATAAATATTTCGTTATACAAAGTCTGGACGATGACCATACTTGTTTGAAAGTTTCGGTCGATGCCGGTAGTCTTTCGGGTATGTTGCCGTTGGGACAAGTGGTAGCTATTCGCTGTAACGGATTGGTTTTGGGACGTTATGCGGCAGCACCCCAGTTGGGAGTACGCGGATATCGCAATGACAACAAGATTCGTGAAGAGCCCGGGCGTATCCCTTATACGCTGGCGATGAAACATATCCAGAAGATAGGAACTCCCGATCCTTCTAAAATAGTTGTGGAAGAAAAGACTTTGAAAGAGATCACCGAAATGGACAAGTATGGTTATTTTCAAAATCGTGAAGATTAAAGATGTCTATTTTACAGGATACGATTCCGATGGAAAGAAATTGAACGATGAGATTTTCCCGTTCCCGTCGGACGGAAAGAATGTGACGGCCGCTTTGGCGAAGTACGCTTTGAACCCTACGTTTGCTCCTGCGACTTACGATAACAATAAAAAATATAATATCGGGTTCCCTCGCTCCCGGGAGATTGCCGATGATAGTGGCAATACGGTAGATGTGTATATTTCTACCAGTGAGTATGCCCGGTTTGCCGATCGTCGTATTCCTACCCCCGATAGCGGCAATAAAGGAGAAATTACTGCAATTGTAGGGTGGTTCCAAGATAACGAGGCCTATGACGGAACTTGGCAGTTGACCGTACGGTCGCTGGATACGCCGTTTGCCGATCTCAAAGGATTCGATTTTCCTCAATAGGGTGAGTCGGGCGCAAAATCAAATGAAATTGGTTATGCTGAGGAACAATCTATTTTTGCATGAATCGTAATAATATTTTTAACCCCAAATAAATTTTAATATGAAAAAGATGAGAAAATTTGCATGGATTTTTATGGCAGCTATGACAGTTGCAGGATTCTCCGCTTGTTCGAACAGTGAAGACGAGGATTTGCCTACGGGTGGCGATGGAGGTGAGGGAGGAAACCCTAGTACTCCGTCGGTTGTTGTGAAAGATACGATCTATCAGTTCAACAATATCGAAGCAGACTTTACTCCAATCAATGAGTTGTGCCCGGGTTGGACTCACGAGATTATTTCCCCGTCTGACGATGACCGTACATGGCAAAGCAAGATTTTTACAAGTAAGACAGATGGCTCGGTAGATAATATATTCAGGCTACCGCTCACGATAGCACAGATAAGAATGCCGGTTGGGCTTATGACTGGTGGATGATTTCTCCGGCTCTGAATGTAAAGGATGCGGCTAAAAAAATCTTCTCTTTTTATAGTGAAGGTGTATATTGGCAAGCATCTACTAAATTGGAAATTTATGTGTTGAATGAGCCTAAATCTACCGCTTCGAGTAAGGAAAAAACTTGATGTGAAGATTGCTACTTCTGCCGATGGCGATTATAAATGGGTGGCTTCCGGCGATATCAGCTTGGAAGGCAAAGGAGATATCGTTTATATCGGGTTCCATTATACGGCCGAAGGGGGTAAATCGAAATCTACAACTTATTGCATAGATGATTTTGCTTTTGGCCGTAATCAGGTAGCTCATTTCATCGAGGAAGGTGTAGAACCTGAACCTACTCCCCGAAGTGGATTGGACAAAAGCTAAAACTGTTGCCGAGGCTTTGGAAATTGCAAATGGCGAAACTTTTTGCGGTTAAAGGGTATGTTGTAGGTTGTATTAAAAATAACCCTTCAAAGACTTCTTATAAATCGTTCGATGAAGCTAAACAAGCCGGAGATATAGAATGGGCCGGTGCTGCTGAATTTACTGGTTATAGCCAAGTATTTATTGCAGATAATGCAGAAGAGACAGATGGTTCGAAATGTCTTTTGGTAAAATTAAATGATACTGATGCCGCTAAGAGTTTGAGAGATGCTGCTAAACTTGAAGGCCATCCGGAGAGAATTGGTATGACTGTTTATGTTAACGGTCTTAAAAAAGCTAACTATGGTCTTCCCGGTATCCGTGAGATCGATGCTTTCAAAGTTGAGGAATAAATAAGTAAGAATTTAGATTCGTGGTGGAACGGAGAGTCGAATTCGGCTCTCCGTTCTTTTATTTATGAGATGATAGGGCATATCTAAAAAATAACTTTCTGTTTTGTGCGATGATATAGCGAGTAGATGTGTAGGATTACGGTTGGTTTCTGTCTGTTTGTAATCATAAAGGTGGTCGGTAATGAATTTGTCGATAAAAATATTAATAAATATATTTATTTAATTTCTCTGTTTTGAACAAATTTATTATTTTTACGGAAAGATAGCGCAAGCAGGAATAAAGATAAGTTTGACGGGAGTATTTCGATCGGGTTTGTTTTTTATTCCTATTTTATCAATGTAAGTCGAAAAAAGTAATCTCGTTATGCCTCATTTATTGTTGAAAGAGTTTGAGAAAGGGTCGAAAAATTCTCTTATAAAGAAGAGAATTATTACTCATTATATTCAGAATGGTTGTTCTACGATTACAGAGCTGTCCAAAGAATTGGATTTGAGTGTGCCTACTGTTACGAAATTTATCGATGAGATGTGCGGTAATGGCTACTTGAATGTCTATGGGAAGTTAGAAACGAATGGGGAAGGCATCCCAATTTATATGGATTGAATCCAGAGTCGGGGTATTTTATCGGTGTAGATATTAAGCATTCCAGCTTGCATATCGGCGTTGTGAATTTCAGAGGCGACTTGATCGATAAGAAATTAGATGTGCCGTTTAAGAATGCCAATACCAAAGAGAGCTTGGATGCATTAGCTGGTATCATACAGAAGTTTATTAAAACTCTCTCGATTAATAGCGAGAAAATTTTGAATATAAATATCAATATATCGGGGCGGGTAAATCCTGCTTCGGGATATAGTTATAGTATTTTTAATTTCGAAGAGAGGCCTTTGGCGGAGGTTCTTCGGGAAAAGCTGGGGTATAATGTGACTATCGAGAACGATACTCGTGCCATGACCTATGGAGAGTACTTGCAAGGAAATGTGCATGGCGAGAAAAACATTATATTCGTGAATGTGAGCTGGGGACTGGGGATAGGCATTATTGTCGATGGCAGAATATATACGGGGAAATCGGGTTTCGCCGGTGAGTTCGGTCATGTCGTTAGTTACGATAATGAAGTATTGTGCCATTGTGGAAAAAAGGGCTGTCTCGAAACCGAGGCTTCCGGTTCGGCTTTAATTAGGAAATTGATGGAGCGGGAGGCGAACGGAGAAATATCTTTGTTGTCTTCCCGAATAAGAGAGAAGAATGCCCTTACATTAAAAGATGTGATTGCCGCAACGGAAAAAGACGATGTGATGTGCATCGATTTGATTGAAGATATAGGTAATAATTTGGGAAAACATATTGCCGGTTTGATTAATATCCTTAACCCGGAGTTAGTAATTATAGGAGGGGCTTTGTCTCTTACCGGGGATTATATTTTGCAACCGATTAAGACGGCGGTGCGAAAATATTCCCTCAATTTGGTCAATCGGGATACGACGATTGTGATTTCTAAACTTGGCGATAATGCCGGTTTGATAGGTTCTTGTCTAATATCGAGAAGTCGAATGTTCGAAGAATAAGTATATATAATAAAAATTTTTATTTATTCTGTGGTATATAAATAAAAAAATATACTATATTTGTAGGTGTAATAATTAAGTAATTAACATTTTAGCTTAACTATTGCATAAAACACAGTATATTTTTAGATATATCATGAATAACAGGAGAGATTTTCTTAAAAAAGTCGCACTTGCTGGAACCTCGGCGGTAATAGGTTCTCAAATAGAAGCATTGGGTAGTAATGGTGTGTCTTCGTCGTTTTCTGGAACCTCGGAGGGCGGTGGACTTATTGTCCCTAAATCTAATGGGTTGAAAATCACAGGGACGTTTCTCGACGAAATATCTCACGATATTCCACATCAGAATTGGGGTGAGAAAGAATGGGATCGGGACTTCCGGTATATGAAAGCCATCGGAATCGATACGGTCATACTTATTCGTTCGGGATATAAAAAATTTATTACTTATCCGTCTAAGTATTTGTTGAGCAAAGGTTGTTATATGCCGTCGGTCGATTTGGTCGATATGTTTCTTCGGCTGGCCGAGAAATATGGTATGAAATTTTGGTTCGGTTTGTACGATTCCGGTAAGTTTTGGGAAACCCGGGATATGACTTACGAGATCGAACATAATAAATATGTGATTGATGAGGTTTGGAAGAATTACGGGAAGTACAAAAGTTTCGGAGGCTGGTATATAAGCGGGGAAATCAGTCGCCAGACCAAAGGGGCAATCGATGCTTTCCGTGCTATGGGGAAACAATGCAAAGACGTTTCGGGAGGGTTGCCTACGTTCATATCGCCGTGGATCGACGGTAAAAAGGCGGTTCAGGCTTCGAGCGGGCGATTGACAAAGGCCGAATCTATTTCGGTGGAAACGCATGAACGGGAATGGAACGAGATCTTCGATGGAATACACGATGTGGTCGATGCTTGTGCATTTCAAGACGGGCATATCGATTATGACGAACTCGATGCGTTTTTTTCGGTCAATAAGAAACTCGCCGATAAATACGGCATGCAATGTTGGACGAATGCGGAGTCGTTCGATCGGGATATGCCTATTAAGTTTTTCCCGATTAAGTTCGATAAATTACGTTTGAAACTGGAAGCTGCGAAACGTGCCGGCTACGACAAAGCTATTACGTTTGAGTTTTCTCATTTTATGAGCCCTCAATCGGCCTATTTACAGGCTGGGCATCTTTATGATCGTTACCGGGAATATTTCGAAATAAAATGACCATGAAAAAATCATCGTATAATATCGGTTATATCTTGTTTCTGGCCGTTGTGGCTGCATGTGGAGGTTTCCTGTTCGGGTATGATACGGCGGTGATTTCCGGTACGATTAAACAGGTTACGACCTTGTTCGGGCTAAATGATATAGAACAAGGTTGGTATGTGGGGTGTGCTCTTGTAGGTTCTATCGCCGGGGTTGCTGTGGCTGGGACGATGAGCGATTGGATAGGTCGTCGGTTGACGATGATTTTCGCGTCGATTATGTTTTCGGTTTCGGCCATTGGCTGTGCATTGTGTGGAAGTTATCAATGGCTTGTTTTTTATCGTATTGTCGGTGGAATAGGAATCGGTATCGTTTCGATTGTTTCGCCGATGTATATCTCTGAAATCGCGGTAACCGAGTATCGGGGCCGGTTGGTTTCGCTGTATCAGCTGGCTATTACCGTAGGTTTTTGGGAGCATACCTTATTAATTATTGGCTGTTGAGTGTCTCGGAGAGCATGAGATTCAATAGCGAGTTGATGAATTGGATATTTGTCGATGAAGTTTGGAGAGGGATGCTGGGTATGGAAACTTTGCCTGCACTCTTGTTTTTCATCATTTTGTTTATTATACCGGAGAGTCCGCGTTGGTTGTTGTTGCGAGGAAAGGTCGCCCGATCGGAGTCTATTTTCGGGAAGATTTATTCTCGGAAAGAACGGGCGAAGAAGCAGGTCGAGGAGTTGCAGGCACATATAGCCAACGAGACGAAATCGGAATTCAAGTATTTGTTTCAACCCGGAATTCTTACAGCTGTCGTTGCCGGATTATGTATTGCCATTTTGGGACAGTTTATGGGTGTAAATGCTGTTTTGTATTACGGGCCTACGATATTTGAAAATGTCGGACTGTCGGGAGGCGATTCCCTTTTCTATCAGGTTTTGATCGGTGCCGTGAATATGGGGACGACAGTATTGGCATTACTCATCATCGATAAAATAGGGCGTAAGAAATTGGTGTACTATGGCGTCAGCGGAATGATTGTTTCGTTATTACTTATCGCTTTCTATTTCTCGTTCGGGGAATCGTTAGGCCTTTCGAGCATATTGATGCTGATTTTTTTTTCTTGTTGTATGTATTTTGTACGGCGGTTTCGATCAGTGCTGTTGTGTGGGTATTGTTGTCCGAAATGTATCCGACGAAAGTGCGTGGTATAGCTATGTCCATTGCCGGATTTGCATTATGGGTAGGAACGTATTTGGTTAGCCAGCTTACTCCGTGGTTATTGGGTACGATAACTCCGGCCGGGACATTCTTGTTGTTTGCAGTCATGTGTGTGCCTTATATGCTGATTATGTGGCGCTATATACCCGAAACGGCGGGGAAATCTCTCGAAGAGATAGAAAAGTATTGGTTGTCGAGGAAATAGTTAAAATTTAGATATTATGGACTTTAAAGTGTTGGCAGAGCAATATAGATCGGAGCTTTTCGATTCTGTATTACCATTTTGGTTAAAGAACTCTCAAGATAAGGAGTATGGAGGTTATTTTTCCTGCCTCGATAGAGATGGTAGCGTTTACGATACAGATAAGTTCGTTTGGCTACAAGGGAGGGAAATATGGCTGTTTTCTATGCTTTACAATAAAGTAGAGAAGCGTCGCGAGTGGCTCGATTGTGCGATTCAAGGTGCAGAATTCTTGAAAAAGTATGGGCATGACGGGAATTACAATTGGTATTTTTCTCTCGATCGTCAGGAAATCCTCTTGTAGAACCGTATAATATTTTCTCGTATACCTTTGCGGTCATGGCGTTCGGACAGTTGTATATCGCGACGGGTAACGAGGAGTATGCCGAAATAGCCAAGAAGACATTCGATATTATCTTGTCGAAAGCAGATAACCCCAAAGGTAAATGGAACAAGATTCATAAAGGGACTCGTGATTTGAAGAACTTCGCACTCCCGATGATTTTATGTAATCTGGCTCTTGAAATAGAACCCTTGCTTAGTACGGAGTGTCTGAGCAGAACGTTTGAAAATTGTATTCATGAGGTTATGGAGGTTTTCCTCCGTCCAGAATTGGGAGGTTTGGTCGTGGAAAATGTTCTTGAAAACGGTGAGCTTTCCGATTGTTTCGAAGGGCGTCATATGAATCCCGGCCATTCGCTCGAAGCGATGTGGTTTATTATGGATTTAGGAAAAAGGCTGGATAGGCCGGAGCTTATTATGAAAGCGAAAGATACGGCGTTGAAGATGGTAAACTACGGCTGGGATAAAGAGTATGGAGGCTTGTTCTATTTTATGGATATGAAAGGATATCCTCCGCAGGAGCTCGAATGGGACCAAAAACTGTGGTGGGTCCATATCGAAACGCTCATCGCTATGTTGAAGGGATATCAAATGACCGGCGATAGGGGCTGTTGGGAATGGTTCGAAAAAATCCATGATTATACATGGTCTCATTTTAAGGACAAGGAATATCCCGAATGGTTTGGTTATTTGAATCGCCGGGGAGAAGTGTTGCTCCCGTTGAAAGGGGGAAAGTGGAAAGGTTGCTTCCATGTACCGAGGGGGCTTTATCAGTGTTGGCAGATATTAGAGAGTATATAATAATTAACACATTTTTTATGAAAGCGTCTTATTCGAGTAAAAAAGGAGTTGCGAGAAATTTATTGTTTTTCTTGCTACTCTTCTTCATGCTGCCATCGATGGCGATAGCACAATCGACGGTGAGAGGAATTGTTACCGATGATAACGGAGAACCGTTGCCGGGTGTAGCAGTTGTAAAGGACGGGACATCGCTTGCTGTTAGTACCGATATCGATGGCCGTTTTGCCATTAAAGCGAGCGAGGGTGATGTGCTGAAATTCTCGTATGTGGGAATGGAATCGAAGACTGTAAAGGTCGGTAAGGAAAATGAGCTTAATGTAAAGTTATCTTCTTCTCTGACGGAACTTGATGAAGTTGTCGTAGTGGGGTATGGTACACAGAAAAAAGTGAATTTGACCGGTGCGGTGCAAAGCGTATCGGGGCAGGAATTGATTCGAAAGAGTACCTCTAATTTATCGACTGCTTTGCAGGGAATTTTGCCGGGATTGTCTGCTGTACAATCGTCGGGTCAGCCGGGAGCCGATAACGCTTCTATCGAGATTAGAGGTATCGGTTCGCTCAATTCATCGACTTCGCCGTTGGTGCTAATCGATGGAGCAGAAGGCGATATGAATCGTATCGATATGAATACGGTAGAGTCTATTTCGATTTTGAAAGATGCGGCATCGGCTTCGATTTATGGTTCACGGGCGTCGAATGGTGTCATTTTGATTACGACCAAACGTGGAGCCGAGGGTAAGGTAAAAGTAAATTACAATGGTTATGCCGGGTTTTCGACACCGACCTACTTGCCCGAACCTGTAAGTGCAATCGAATATATGACTCAGATGGACAAGGCTTATGTCAATAATGGTCAGGATCCTGTGTATAAAGATATTATTGAGATATATAAAACTCAGGGAGCCGATAATTATAACTATTACGATACCGATTGGAAAGATTTGGTGTTGAAAGATTCGGGATTCCAGCAAAGTCATTCGGTGAGTGTGAGCGGTGGAACGAAGTTGTTGAATGTATTTGCCAATGCGGGGTATTATTATCAAAACGGTATAATTCCTAATAATAGTTTTTCGCGTGCTACATTACGTTTGAATACCGATATGCAGGTTCGGAAATGGTTGAAGGTCGGAGTCGATGCCCATATACGGCAAGCTACTGCTATACGTCCTTCTCAGGATTCTGCCGCAGGTATTATCGGGAGCATTCTTACCATGACTCCGATTACATCGGCATTGAACGACGATGGTACTTATGGTTACGGAAGAACCGGATATAATCCTTTGGCCATAGTGAACGACGGAGGTACTCGTAAAGATGTGGCTCCCGAAGTGACTTTCAGGGCTTTTGCCGAGCTTACTCCGTTGGAAGGTCTTTATTTGAAAGCCGACTATACTCGCCGTCAGGTGAATTCCGAGGGTGCTGTATTTATACGTCCTTACGATACTTATGAGGGAGGCCGTTTCATGATGACCTATCCTTCGACGAGCAATAATGGTACTCGACAAGAAGAACGTACGAAAACAGTGAATCAGCAGTTCATTGCTCAGGCTTCGTATGAGAAAACGATAGAACGTAATTATTTTAAGGTAATGGGCGTTTTCCAAGCAGAGAAACTTGATTATAATTATCTATTAGCCAGTCGTCAAAATTTCCAATACGATGGCTATGAAGATTTAATGCATGGCGATGCAACTACTGCCGGTAATTCCAGTAACCGATATGAGCTGGCGCAGTTGTCTTACGTTTATCGGGTAAATTATTCTTACGATAACCGGTATTTGATAGAATTAAACGGACGTTATGATGGAACTTCCCGTTTCCGCCCGGAGAGTAGGTGGGGATTCTTTCCTTCGGCTTCGGCCGGTTGGAGAATTTCGGAAGAGTCATTTTTCGAGCCTGCAAAGACTGTGGTGGACGATATGAAACTGAGGGTTTCGTATGGTACAATGGGTAACCAGTCTATCGGTAGCTATTATCCCTATGTGGCAGCCGTAAATAGTTTGTCGGGTACGGTCAATTATTGGTTCGATAAAAAACTGACGACCGGAATCGCTCAGGCTCAATTGGCTAACGAATTGATTACGTGGGAAAAGTCTAAACAGTTTGACGTGGGCTTGGACCTTACTTTATTCAAATCTCGTTTGTCTTTGACCGCCGATTATTATATTCGTAACATTAGCGGAATGCTTCAGCAATTCGATCTGCCTGATTTCGTAGGTATGAGCGCTCCGTGGCAGAATGCCGGTTCTATGCGCAATAACGGTTGGGAAGTTTCGATCGGTTGGCAAGACAAGATAGGCGATTTATCGTATTATGTGAAAGCGAATCTGTCTGATGTAAAGAATACGGTTACCAATCTTTACGGGAAAGAATATGATTCGTCGCCGACGATTACGCGAGAGGGAGAAGCACTTGGATCGTACTACGGTTATGTCGCCGACGGTTATTTCCAAAGTCAGGAAGAAATCGATATGGCCGATTGCGTGTATGGAGGGAACAAAGCGAATATCAAACCGGGTTATATACGTTATGTCGATGTAAATCACGATGGTGAGATTAACTCCAAAGACCGAGTTATCTTGGGTAATTCCACGCCTCGTTATGAGTATAGCTTTACGCTCGGCGGCCAATGGAAGGGAATCGATTTGTCTCTGTTTTTCAGGGAGTCGGTAAACGTGATTTGTATTATTCCGGAGCTGGGGCAAGACCTTTGGTTCAAAACATTACGATTTTCAAGAGCCAGCTCGATACGTGGAGCCCCGAAAACCCGGATGCGGAATATCCTCTTTTGTTAGTCGATGCAGGTTCTACAAATATGAACAATATTGTATCTTCATTTTGGATCAAGAGCGGAGCCTATTTGCGATTGAAAAATTTGACTGTGGGTTATACCTTGCCCAAGAAGTGGACGAACAGAGTGTCCATTGATAATTTGCGGCTCTATTTCACGGCTTCTAATTTGTTTACGATCAATAGTGGTTATAAAGGTTATGATCCCGAAACCGGTGTAACCAGCGGAGCTATGTATCCGGTGATGAAAACATTTAATTTCGGTATAAATCTTGATTTCTAAAAAAATATGATTATGAAGACGATAAATAAGATAATAATCGCTCTGGCGGGGATTGCCTTCGTGGCATGTTCCGATTTTCTGGATACTCAATCTCCCTCTTACGACAGCGGTGGAATTTATGAGAGCGAAGCCGGATTGAAGGAAGGGGTCGTAGGTATTTACAATCTATTGTATATGGAGGGGACGTTTACGAACTCGTTGCATCGTCCTGCTGTCGTCACTATCGATAATTTTACGGGATTGAGTATGGAGAGAGCCCAAAATACGACCATTGGCGCAGGTTCGGGGTGTACTCCCGACAATAGTAGTATATTGGCGTATTGGTCTGGTTTGTATAAATTGGTTGCACGAGCTAATGCTGTAATTTATGGAGCCTCGGGAAATATTGAAAATATGAGCGATGAGGCTAAACGTTACTATGCCGAGGCGCGTGTATTGAGGGCTTATGCTTACTATAATTTGGTCGTTGCTTTCGGTGATGTTCCGTTTTTACGAAACCGGCTACCACTGAGGATTATAATGCATCTCGCACTTCGAGACAAACAGTTATGGATTTTGTTATCGAAGAACTTGGGTTGATTGCCGAAGAAATGCCCTGGACGGCAACAGAACGCGGCCGCGTGGATAGAGCTGTAGCTTATGGATTGCAAGCTAGAGCAGCTCTGTTTGCCGGCAGCCTTAATTTCGGTGGTAAAGCGATGGATTATTTTCGTACAGCTGCTAATGCCGCTAATCGAGTGATCGGACAACGTGATTTGGCTAAGAACTTTGCCGATTTGTTTACCAAAGAAGGACAGACAAAATCCGATGTGCGTAATGAAATGTTATGGGAGTTGATGTATTCCGACCAAATGGTAAATAATACGAATAAATATCATTGGGTTGCATTGGGCAATGGTCCTCGTATGTTCGCTCAGACCGGACAACATCCGGGTAGTCTATTGGCCGATACGTATGAGTGCATCGACGGGCTCCGTATCGACGAGTCTCCATTGTATGACCCGAAAGCTCCGAATAAGAACCGAGACCCTCGTTTCGGTGCTACTTTGAAAATGCATGGCGATACGATCGACTATTATACGGCTTCGGGCACGAATAAATTTATAGTGGAAGCTTTTGCCAATCAGACTCAAATGTACAACGCGGCTTTAAAAAGATGGATGAAAACGAATAATCCCGATGTAAATGGAACGGCAGCATGGACGAGTTTTGTGTCCAATGGTTGCGGTTATTTATGGTACAAATATGTAGGTGGACTTACCGAAGATTATTCGACGGTTACTTGTAATATTGCTATTATGCGATATGCCGAAATTCTGCTCACTTATGCCGAAGCAAAAAATAGAATTGGGAGAACTCGACGATACGGTTTACGATGCGATTAATAAAGTGCGCCTTCGTGCCGGCATGCCAGAGGTTTCGTCCGATCGTAAAGGTAATATAGATAAAATGCGTCAGTTGGTACGTCGGGAAAGAAAGGTAGAATTGGCGATGGAAGGATTACATTTTGCTGATATGAGGCGTTGGCAAATTGGCGATTTGGAAAACGCTAAACCAAGTTATGGAGCGCCTTTGTCGACTGTGACGTATGCAGGTATGGAGGCAACCGATATTCCCAATTTCAAAACTAGCGACCGTCACGATTTGAACGATATCGCTTCGTATGATGCCTATTCGGATAAATTACACGTGAGGGATCAAAGTCGTTATTGGGACGATAAATTCTATTTGTGGCCGATCCCGCAATCAGAGAGAAATAAAGACCCGAATTTAACACAAAATCCAGGTTATAATGAATGATAAATGGTTCTTAGGAGCGAGAAGGGTATTTTTTGCCCTTTTCGCTTGTTGGGTAACTTTGCCGGCTTTTGCAACGCATAGAGCTTTGGTAGAGGAGACTGCTGATGCAGTGAAAGTTGGTAATGGCAGCGTGGAGTTGATAGTCCCGAAAGGAAAGGCTTTCAATATTCAATCGATGAAATTGAACGATGGAGAGGAAATGGTCGTTCCGTCGACGAATGCCATACCGTGGGTACTCACTTATAAAGGTATTCAAGGAGAAAATCCCATGTTGTTTCCCGAACATGGAGTCTATAAAGGTTATGAGGTGATACAAAACGATACCTCTGCTTCTGTCGTGTTCGTATGGGATATGCGTTTATCGTATGAGAAACGTATGTATCCTATTCGTATGAAAGTGACGGCTACCGATCATTCCGAACTGTTGTATTGGGATTTGACCGCCGATCTTCCTAAGGGTTGGGTTATTTCCAAAGCCCAATTCCCGCGTATAGCAGTAGTTCGCCCAAAAGACGGGAAGATGATTACTTCTGCCGGCTGGGGGAATGAATTTGATATGGCGACAGGAGGCGCCTATAAAGTAACTTATCCATCATGTACCGGCTCCATGCAACTGTTGTTGATGCATAACGGGGAGGGTTCTTTCTATTATGCGACCGAAGATCGTAATGCTTGCGGAAAGGAATTGCGGGCCGTGTGTGGAAGCAAGAGTGTTACTTTTGTGACGGAGGTGGTAACTTCCGAGGGGTGGACCGATGCCACGACCGGGCGTTTCGATTTGCCGTGGACTACTGTTGTCGGCTATAATCCAGACGGCTGGCAAGCTGCTGCACTGCAATGGTACAGGCCGTTTACATTTACATGTGAGTGGGGAAATAAATCATTGCAGTCTCGCAATATACCGCAGTGGTTGTTGGATAAAGATTTGTGGATACGTTCGAAAGGTGTTACCGATACCGTTATGGCGGCTATCAATAAGACGATCGACTTTTTCGGTGAAGGTATCGGTGTACATACTTACTATTGGCATAACGATCCTTATGATACACATTATCCCGATTATTTCCCGGCTAAACCGGAGTTTGAAGGAATGATTTCTACCATTCAAAAGCGGAAATGTCATGCCGTCCCTTATATAAACGGTCGATTGTGGGATCCCGCAGCCGATAGTTATACAGCTTTGAATGGAGCTTCTGCATCTTGCCGTAAGGCCGACGGTACGCTTTATACCGAAATTTATCCTACATCGAAAGTTTTGAATACAGTCACTTGTCCGGCTTCAAGTCTGTGGCACGAGATTATTATCGGGTTGGCCGATAAAATTCAAAACGAATTGCATACGAACGGGGTGTATATCGATCAGATTGCGGCTGCGGCTCCTCAGCCTTGTTTTGCGAAGAATCACGGACATGCCGCAGGAGGCGGAGATTTTTGGTATAAATCGTATAAAACTTTAATCGATTCGATTCGGGGCAATCATTTGAGAAAGGATAATATTGTGTTCTCCGAAGAAAATTCGGAATGCTATATTCCTTTGTTCGATATGTTGTTGACAGTGAATACTCCCCATGCCAATTGTCGTATCGTGCCGTTGTTTCCTACGGTCTATTCCGATCGGGTGATAACTTGCGCCTACACTTATACTCCTACTGCCGACGTGACAAAAGGCGAGTTCCGTTATCAGAACATGCAATGTTTCCTGTATGGTTCTCAACTCGGTTGGGTAGACCCGACTCTATTGATGCGTGACGAGGCGAAGACAGAGGCTACCTTCCTGCGCACTTTGATGGAATTACGAAAGAAACAGCACGATATCTTTATCGAGGGACGATATATCAGAGAGTTTGTTCCCGGTGGTGACAATCCGCAGATCGATGTTCCCACTTTCGGAAAGAACCATGTGGTGATGGGTTCTGAGTGGCAGTCGAAGGACGGGCAACGTGTCTGGTATGTCGTAAATATGGATACACAGGCTCATGAAGTTATTTTACCATCTGGAAAATCCTTGAAAATGAAACCTTTATCGGGGAAAAGAATAAATCTCTGATAAAAAATACTATATAACCAAATTTTTTTACACAAAAAATTTGGTTATATAAATATTAGTCTATATATTTGAACTGTTAATAAATTTATTTATTAAATAAGTGATATATATCAAATAAATTAAATAAATGAAAAACATATTATTAACTTAAATTGATCTAGAAATGAAGAAACAATTACTTTTAAGTGCAGTTGGATTATTCTCTGTTGTGGGAGTCTCTGCACAGTTAGCAACAATTACACAAGAATGGAAAACGCCAGTGGGTGATGCTACAAACATGCGTCAAGGAACGTATGCGAACGGTAAGTTTTATATTCAGAATAAAAATGATGGTACTGTCGATGTATGGACTAAAGACGGAAAAGAATCTACTTGACTTCCACGCAAGGTAGTATGGGTATTTGTGCCGATGATGCCGGTAATATCATCGTGCAGAATGAGAGTGGAACTTTCGGGACTCAGACGGGAGATTCTCGTCCTATCCGTATTTATCCTGCGGCAGGAGGAGAGGCTGTCGATATAACCTTGATATTGCCTTCTATGGGTGTAACCTGCGGACGTAGCGATTTTTTCGGAAAAGCTTCGGGTAACGTATTGAGCGAAGAAGGAGGTACATTCTATCTGTTGTGTGCGAATAGTCCGTATGTTTATATTCTGCCGATCAAGAATGGTGCACAAGATGTGGACAATATGAATGCAGTCGATGTGTCGGTCGCTTTTGAGAATAGCAATGACGGAACGTTAAAGGGTACAGCTTCTACTCAGACTATTGCTTATGAATATGATGGTGATATCATTATTCATGAACGTAAGTGTGGTGTGAAAAGAATGCATATCGGAGAAGACGGAAATGCTACCAAAGTGAAAGATTATACGATTGTTCCTTTGAAAGAAGAAACGGAAAGTATGATATGTTTTCCTACCGATATGGTTGGAAGCTGTTTCTTTACGATAGGAGATGAAGATTATCTGGTATATAGCCAGCGTTATTATTCGACAGAGGTTGCTTATGAGTCGGGCTTTGCTGTTTTACGTTTGAGCGACGAAGAGAAAGTGGCCGAAATGAAAAGTCAAGGAACGAATATTTTGGCCAATCCGGCGTTCGGACAGTGGTTTGCCGCAGTACCTGTTTCCGATACACAAGCCGAGATTTATCATTATTTCCCGGCCGCAGGAGCCAATAATGCGTTTATTTCGAAATATATATTCGATTTAGCTTCTTCGTCAGTAGAAGGTGTAGAGACTACCACGGCTAAGGTAGTTGCCAACCACGGAGAGATCAATGTAATCGGTAATGCCAATAGCGTGGAAGTTTACAACGTGGGTGGTATATTGATTAGCAAAGATGAAATGAATGTCAAATGTAATGCGGGTATCTATCTTGTAAAGGTAGATGGAAAAGTCTCCAAAGTGATTGTTCGTTAATTTAACAATCGATAAGTCAAAAAGGAGACACTTCATGAAGCGTCTCCTTTTTTAATTCCGTTTCATAAACCAATAAATAAAAAACGATGAAAAGGCTGATTTCCTGTGTCCTTGCACTATTATATATCATGGCTGGTTTTGCATCCGGCACGTGGATATTACATGGAAAAGAGTATCGAGTAGATACATTGTATCATGCCTATATCGGTCCGGGTACGACTCAGACTTCGATAAAATTGGCTGGTCCTGTCAATCTGCGTGTATTTTATACAACGACCGATTTGAAAAATGAAAATGTCGATGTGCGGGCTATCAAACATAAGGACACGCTCACGGGGCTTGGTACGGTATCGAATGCAGCGGAATCGCACAGTACGAGCAACCGTTCTTATTTTGCCGGGATCAACGCCGACTTTTTTCGAGTTCTATGCCGTGTGGAATCACCGTAGTCGACGGTGAAGTATATTGTAGTGATCAGGCCAGTGGTTGGTCTTTGTTCGGAATCGATGCCAACAAAATTCCTTACTCGGGAGGAGGCGATTTTTATGTAAAACTTACAGCTACTGATTATAGTACGGCGGAGCTTAGTGCTATGAATTTGGAACGAGACGAATGGTTTGGTTTTGTATTCTTCGAGAAAAGGAGCGAATACAGGAACCGATGGTAATGGTTCGGAGGTCGTTTTGATTCCCGATGGTGAAGGAAATTTTTTGACACCGGGTGCAACTGTGAGAATGAGAGTTCAGGGGAACCCGAACCATGCGGGTTCTATGCCTATTCCCGATAATGGTTATATTCTTTCGGGTAGTGGTACGAAAGAATCTTTTGTAAGTAATTTAAGTGAGGGCGATGAGGTCGAAGTTCGTTGTGCGATTCGTTTTAATGGATTTACCGGAGGTAAAATACAACAGGCATTAGGTGGTTGCCCTATGCTTGTTTCGGGAGGTAAGGTTCTCGATACGGAAAATGCACTCGATCATTTGACTTCGGCTCAACCTCGTACTGCCGTAGGGTATAATGCTGAAAAGAATAAGCTGGTGATGCTCGTAGCCGATGGCCGAAGCTCTATATCGGTAGGACCTATTTCAAAAGTTTTAGCCGATATTATGATTTATGCGGGCTGTTCCGAGGCTATGAATTTCGATGGGGGTGGTTCGTCGACATTCTATGTAAAAAGGCGAGGGAGTCATTAACCAACCTAGTGACGGTTCGGAACGTTCGGTGACCGATGGATTATATTTGTCTACCGATGCACCTCAGAATGATATGACGATAACGACTATCCGCTTTATGGATTACGCCAAGACTTTTGAATCAGGGAGATGCATATACTCCGGTTATTTATGGTTATAATCAGTATGGAGTATTGGTCGATAGAAATGTAGAAGGTGTTACTTTGTCGTGTGGTTCGAGTTTGGGTACAATAACGAATGATGGAACGACATTGAATGCTTCGGGTAGCGGTACCCACATGTTGACTGCTGGTTATGGAAATTTGACTACTACATTGTCTGTGACGGTGATTGGAGAAAGCGGAATTTCTTCGGTCGATAACTCGCAAGCATTGATGATTTATCCCAATCCGGTAGAGCAGGGTACGGCGGTTTCGGTAGATTTGCAGGAGGTTTCCGACGCTTTGTTGTCTGTGTGTCGGAGTGATGGCGTATTGGTAAGTCGTATTGCGGTAAATGCAGGAGAAAAAAGTGTGAGCTTTGATACTTCTGAATGGGATAGAGGTATGTATATCTTGAATGTTATCCAAGATAAAAATGTGAAGTCTCTGAAATTGATAGTAAAATAACGAATAGTTTTTGTGTATGAAGTGTGCAGATAGAGTTTGGATTGTTTTAGGCTTTTTTTGTTTTGCTCCTTAGGAAGTGCGGGAGGAAGTTTGCGTTTGGCAGAGGATAATATAGATGAGATTGTCAGACAAATGTCGCCTCGTGAAAAAGCAATGTTATTGGTCGGATGCGAGTCGTTGGTTTCAAAAGATTCATTAACAGTTTATGTGCCGGGTGCGGCTGGGTATACAAAGTCCTTTCCGCAATACGGCATACCTTCGACTGTCATGGCCGACGGTCCGGTGGGAGTACGTATTTTTCCTATTAAGGTCGATGGAAAACGTCATTATTGTACTTGTTTCCCGTCTTCGACTTTGCTGGCTTCTACATGGGATACTCAGCTTGTGGAGACACAAGCCGGAGCAATGGGCGAAGAGGCTGCTGTTTATGATGTCGATGTCATATTGACACCCGGAATCAATATTATGAGAAATCCGTTGTGCGGGCGTAATTTCGAGTACTTTTCAGAAGATCCCGTTTTATCTGGGCTAATGGGAGCCGCTATGGTGAATGGGGTACAGAGTCGGGGTATCGGTACAAGTTTGAAGCATTTTGTCGCCAACAATCAACAGGTGAATAAACTGAATAACGATTCTCGTATCCCGGTTAAGGCTTTGCGTGAAATTTATCTGAAAGGGTTTGAAATCTGTTTGCAGCACTCGAACCCGTGGACGGTGATGTCGTCCTATAATAAGATCGGTGGAATATTGACTCAATCGAATGCCGAATTATTACGAACTGTTCTTCGGGAAGAGTGGGGGTATGACGGTTTGGTCGTATCGGATTGGTACGGGAAAAGGAATAGTCCAGAGCAATTAGAGGGTGGTACTAATTTGTTGATGCCCGGAGAAAAGCGCAACTTGAAGAAATAGAAGCCGGAATAGAGAGCGGTGCTCTTTTCGATGGAGGTTATCGATGATGCCGTGAAGCATATCCTCGACTATGTGGTAAAGACCAAAGCTTTTCGAAAGGACATTCATGCCGCATTACCCGATTTGGAACAGCATGCTGCATTATCCCGTTCGGTTGCCGGACAGGGTATGGTACTTTTGAAAAACGACAGTTGTGTATTGCCGTTGAAAGGGATAAAAAATATTTCTCTTTTTGGTGCAACCGCTTATCACTCGATTGCCGGTGGAGGGGGCTCTTCTAATGTAAATAAATCTCATATTGTCGATATTTCGACAGGCCTCGAACAGGTAGGTTTTGTCTTGGATCGTTCTTTGAAAGATCTTTTATACCAAGTATAATGCTTACCAAGAAGCGTTGTTGGTCGACCCGAAGGCAACCGATTGGGAACGTCTTTCGTATCGTCGGTATGTTTATCCAGAAATGGATTTGATGCCCAATAAGACACTGGTTGGGGAGCAAGCTAAATCGAATGATATGGCTGTTGTCGTGATAGGAAGAGGTTCGACCGAGGAGTCGGATAGAAAAGTGCATGATGATTTTAATCTTTCCGATTCGGAAATTTATATGATTGACAAGGTCTGCGAGGAGTTTCATGCTCGAAATAAAAAGGTCGTTGTATTACTTAATATCGGAGGTGTGGTGGAAACAGCTTCGTGGAAGAATAAACCCGATGCGATTCTTTCTGTTTGGTTTCCGGGACAGGAGTGTGGGCATGCTGTGGCAGATGTATTGACAGGAACTGTGAATCCGTCGGGGAAACTTCCGATGACATTCCCTGTAAGATATTCGGATATTCCTTCTTCTAAAAACTATCCGACTGTGGGAGAAACTCTAAGCGGGGAAAATTTTGATTATACCTCTTACGAAGAGGGGGTATGGGTAGGCTACCGATATTTTACAACTGCGGATAAAGCGGTTTCTTATCCTTTCGGGTATGGTTTATCTTATACCGAATTTTTGTATAGCGAACCCTCTGTAAAAAAAGAGAAGGGCAGGTGGGTGGCTAAAATAAAGGTTACGAATGTAGGAGCGGCAGAAGGTCATGAGTCTGTTCAGGTTTATGTGGGGGCAGAAAATAGAGCTTCGGAAAATCCTCTTCGTGAGTTGAAAGCTTTCGGGAAAACAAAATTGCTGAAACCGGGAGAAAGTGAGATACTTACAATGAATTTTACAGATTATGATTTGGCTCATTTCGATGAACCCTCTTCGTCGTGGGTATTGGAGAAGGGTCTGTACAAAGTAAGTTTCGGGGCTTCATGTGAAGATATAAGGTCGGTTCGGGATATAAAAGTGAAAAAACAACAAAGATGGGGTGTTAATCGTGTACTTAATCCTGTTGTCCCTGTCCAGACGATGACGATAGATTAGATAATTAATAATGGGAGATGAAGATAAAGTCTTTTTTGTGGATATTGTTGTTCGGGGTATTTTGCTCGAACAGTATGGCCGAGCTTCCTAAGGTGATAGCCCATCGGGGATATTGGAAGACACCTTCTTCGGCTCAAAATTCTTTACGGGCACTTGAACTGGCCGATTCGATAGGTGTGTACGGATCGGAATTCGATGTTTGGCTGACGAAAGATGACGTATTGATTGTAAATCATGATGCTGTTATAAACGGTATGGATATAGAGTCATCTTCGTCGAAAATGTTGTTGAAGCAAAAATTGAAGAATGGAGAGACTGTTCCTACGCTTGATGCGTTTTTGAATAGGGCTAAAAAGTTGAGTGTGCGTTTGATTTGTGAATTGAAGCCTCATAAAGATAAACAGAGAGAGGCCGAAGCCGTGAAACGAATTGTGGAGATGGTCAGAAAAAAAGGTCTCGAAAAACGGGTAGAATATATTACATTTTCGGCCGAGGGTTTGTTGGAACTTATCGAGCAAGCCCCCAAAGGTACACCGGTGTATTATTTGAACGGTTCTCGGCTACCGAAAGATTTAAAGTTTATCGATGCGGCGGGACAGGACTATCATATCAATGTGTTTAGAAAGCACATCGGGTGGATAAAGGAATGTCATGATTTAGGATTGAAGGTAAATGTATGGACGGTCAATTCTTTGGAAGATATGCAGTGGTGTATCGATAGGGGTGTCGATTATATTACGACCGACGAGCCGGAACGGTTGCAAAAATTACTTCGTTCACAGCGGTCGTTTCATGATGTAGCAGGATTTCTTCCTGTATATGGAAAAATAAGAGATTGTAAGAATCCATTGTACTCTCGGTTTTCTTCCGATATGCAGTCGACAGTGCGTAAAGCTTTGTGGAATTTGAGTCAGAATACGGCCGGATTGTATGTTCGTTTTAGGACTAATTCTACGAGTGTGGGAGCTAGATGGACAGTTAAATATAATAATCAGTTCAATCACATTACAGCGACGGCAGTCAAAGGGTTGGACTTATATTGTCTGCAAGACGGGAAGTGGCAGTTCGTGAATAGTGCTATTCCTACCGGGAAAGAAAACCATGCGACGATCGTTAAGAACATGTTACCCCAAGAAAGAGAATTTATACTCTATTTGCCGCTTTATGACGGTATCGATAAGTTAGAAATAGGTATCGACCCGGGGGCGGAGATTGTTGCGTCGGAGTTGAACAGTCCCGATCGAGAGAATCCCATTGTGATGTATGGGACGAGCATTCTTCAAGGGGCTAGTGCATCACGTCCGGGAATGGCAGCTACTAATATTATCGGTCGCCGTTTTGACAGAGAAGTCGTAAATTTAGGGTTTAGTGCAAATGCTTTTTTAGATAAGGAGATCGCCGAATTGATGAGCGAGGTGGAGGCTTCGGCATACGTCTTGGATTTTGTGCCGAATGCGTCGGTCTCTCAAATAAAAGAGCTGACAATTCCCTTTTATCGTATTTTGAGAAAAAACATCGGACGACGCCTATCATGTTCGTGGAAGACCCTCAGTTTCCGAGTGCTGTTTATAATCGGGTGTTGGCCGATGAGATACGTGAAAAGAATGAAGCTTTGCAATTGGTCTACAAGGAGCTGCAAAAAGAAAAGGAGAAAAATATATATTACGTCCCGTCTCAGGCTTTGATAGGCGATGATTATGAGGCGACGGTCGATGGAATCCATTTTACCGATTTGGGACAATTTCGTTATGCCGAGTGTATAGGCGATTGTCTGGAACGAGCATTTAGAAAAAATATCATAAAAGATTTGTCGTTGATTTATCAGGGCGGAATAAATCGAATGGACTGGACGGAGGAGCAGTTTCGTCCGTATGTAATGCATCAATTTCAAGATGGCCGAAAAGAATGGCTTTTTGACGGATTTCTCTTTTTGGAGTTTAGCGATGGGAAAGGCCGGCGTTATGCGCAAGGTTACGGTAAGGATGCAAGGAAGCAAGAATGGGAGTGGTTGTTACAAAGATTATTCGAGGAGGGAAAATCGTTGTCTGCTCTCGATGCTTGTATTGAGACTGTGAAAAAAGAGATAGGCGAGCCCGAATTTCGTCATCGGGTTGTTATCGGGTTACCAGCTGCCATGTTTAGACAGAGAGATTGGGGTGAACTGAATGGTAAAACATTGTGCTTTTTGTATCGGGAAGACCAAGTAGCCGCCACACGGTGGTACGTCGATAGGGTTTTGGAGTCTTTCCGTAATGCCAATTATAAGAATTTGGATCTTGCCGGTTTCTATTGGGTGGACGAGGATATTGCTTATAACGGTGATTTATCCTTGTCGGTGAGCGAATATATACATTCGAAGAATCTATTGTTTTATTGGATTCCTTATTGGAAAGCAGTGGGTTATGATAAATGGAGAGAGCTTGGTTTCGATATGGCCTATCTTCAACCCAACCATTTTTTTTTGAAGAAAATATTCCAGATTCGAGATTGGAAGAGGCTTGTAAAGAAAGTGAAAAGAACGGAATGGCTATCGAGATGGAGTTCGATTCTCGTGCGTTATCTGATTATGAGCCAGTTTCTTTTCGTTCTCGAATGAAATCGTATATCGATGTTTTCAAGGACAATGGAGTCTTTTTTGATCTTCCGATTGCATATTATAGTGGAAGTAGAGCCATTTATGAAATGTATAAATCCGAAGATGAAAGAGATAAGGAAATCATGGACGAGTTGTGTGAATTGATTGTAGAACGACATAAAAAGTAAAATTATGAATAAGTTGATGAAAAGTTTATGTGGAACATTATGGATTGCTTTAATGTGCCAAAGTTGTGATTCGGCCGAGAGTTATGATCCGTCTATCGACTTGCAAAAGAGCTGTGTGGTGGAACGGATTGGAGATGCTCTTTATGTATCATCGAAACTTGATGAAAGTAACGATATCGTATATGTATTTGAGAAATGTATGTTCAATAAGTTGTACACTTTTTCGAAGGTGGGAGTTGTTGCGAATAGTTCGAGTAAGCCGGTCGCTCACTCTCAAGATGTTGCAAGTATGACCTTATTGAATGAGGCAACTAGTGATAACATTGGTCCGTTTGAATTGATGGCTGGTGGTTGGTGTGGGGGGTAATCATTCTTATGCAGATGATAATACGACCCGAACGGCTTTTACAGATAAAGTCATTATTAAATGTAACGATAAAGAGTTGACCGGAGATGCTGTGTTGAATGCTACCGATGTGAGAGTGTATGTGTGGAGTTATATTTACAACCGGCTAGCGCCTATCAAGAAGATGGGAAATATCTCTTTTCCGATACCTTGTGTAAGGAGTTTAGCAGTTATAATATCTGCCGAAATACTATAAATGTAGAGGTGACTCATACCTATATGAATAAAAGTAGTGTTACTGTAAATCGTTATTATGGCATGCAATCGATGTTTTAAAGACGAAGAATGTACTTTTACGCCGGAAGGTGAATATATAGGTTGGATTCCACAGGCACAGGTCGATAGGTTTACAAAGACCAATTATCCTAACTTTCACCGATTTATAGAGAAAAGTTCGACCGCTTATCAGTCGGCACACATGTTTAATGAAGGTTTGGGAACAAGAGGAGAGGTTGATGCTTCGGACGTAGTATTTATCGGTAATTCTTATGGAAAGAGTTATCATAAAGTCATAGGCAGCAAATCGCGTTCGAAGGGCGATACGGACTATTGAAAGGGGCTTATACGTGGTTTGTCTCTCCCGTGGCAGACGATGAAGATTTGCTTTGTTATTGCGGATATATCAGAGACAAAGAGGCTGTTTACATAGATTTTAAAAAAGCGGCTAATAGACAGATTACTTTGCCGGAACGTTTTGTTGGTAAAGACTTTGCAATTTATGAAAGTAGTGAAGGTGTTTCCTGTAAGTGGAGTGAAACACAAGGAACTATAAGTGCAGTAGCGAATGAGGCAGGTAGCTGTGTAATCGTGTTTTGAAATGGTATAGTAGATGTAGTAGAGGCTGAACTTCAATAAGTTCAGCCTTTTTTATTAAATTGTTATTGGTATTTGATTTTTAAATGTAATTCATTCCTTTTTAAAGTAATTGGGGTGGATTGTTATAGATGTATAAGCAGGGATAAATTTTATGTAAGGTATCGGAGTTTCATTAAAATTTAGCATCTTTGCATGAGATGTGAAAATGGGATGCGGTTCGGCATGATTAATAAAAGACAGATGAACGTAAATAGTCCTTGTCCGGGGTATTTTTCGGGAAGGAAATTTATAATTTTGTAAGAAAGAGAGATAATATAGAAATCGATGAATAAGATTGTAGCGAAAGAATATTTTTCGGAAAAAGTTGTAAAGTTTGTCGTAGAAGCCCCTCTGATTGCGAAGGCTCGTAAAGCAGGTCATTTTGTTATCGTGAGAGTCGGTGAGAAGGGCGAGCGTATTCCGCTTACGATTGCTGCTGCCGATGTCAAGGCCGGGACAATCACTTTGGTCGTACAGGCGGTAGGAAAGTCTTCTTCGAAATTGTGTGCTCTTAATCCCGGGGATTATATTACAGATGTAGTAGGTCCGTTGGGCAGGGCGACTCATATCGAAAAATTCGGTACGGTAGTTTGTTGTGGCGGTGGTGTCGGTTGTGCTCCCTTATTGCCGATTGTTGCGGCGATGAAGGAAGCTGGTAATCGGGTGATTACGGTGTTGGCCGCTCGCACGAAAGAGTTGATTATTCTTGAAAAACAAATGCGGGAATATTCAGATGAAGTAATAATTATGACCGATGATGGTTCGTATGGTAATAAGGGTCTTGTGACACAAGGTGTAGAGGCTGTCATCAATCGGGAGAAGGTAGACCTGTGTGTGACCATAGGGCCGGCGGTGATGATGAAGTTTGTTTCTCTATTGACTCGAAAGTACGATATACCCACGGTTGCATCTCTGAATACGATTATGGTAGATGGAACCGGCATGTGTGGAGCATGTCGGATTACGGTGGACGGAAAAACTCGTTTCGTATGTATAGACGGGCCGGAGTTTGATGCCCATCAAGTGGATTTTGACGAAATGCTTATGCGATTGTCTTCCTATAAAGATTTGGAATCGAAGTAACAAGTTTTGTTATATTTATGAATAAAGAAGAATTATCGGCGCAACGTGCCGAAAAATGGAGAGAAGAGCTGCGTAAAAGTAGAAAGGCTAAGGAGCGTACCGATATACCTCGGGTGAGAATGAAAGAGCTCGATCCTGCTTACCGCATAACTAATCGGGAAGAGGTGAATTGTGGGCTTACACGTGAACAAGCCGTTTTGGAGGCTACTCGTTGCCTCGATTGCGTAGAGCCTCTTTGTATGACTGGTTGTCCGGTTGGGATCAATATACCAAAATTTATTAAAAATATAGAACGGGGTGATTTTTTGTCGGCGGCTCGTACGTTGAAAGAAACGAGTGCTTTGCCTGCGGTGTGTGGGCGAGTATGTCCACAGGAACGTCAATGTGAATCGAAATGCTTTTATACTCAAAAATTGAAAAAAGAACCGATCGCTATCGGTTATTTGGAGCGTTTTGCTGCCGATTATGAACACGCTTCGGGAGAGGTCGCTCTCCCTGCCATGAAGCCATGTAACGGAGTGAAAATAGCCGTAGTCGGTTCGGGCCCTTGTGGACTTTCTTTTGCGGGAGATATGGCTAAATGGGGATATAGAGTCACTGTGTTCGAGGCTTTGCATGAGATAGGAGGTGTTCTAAAATACGGTATACCCGAGTTCAGATTGCCCAACGAGGTTGTCGACGTTGAAATAGAGAACCTTCGTCGTATGGGAGTCGAGTTTATGACCGATTGCATTGTCGGGAAGACGCTCTCGTATGACGACCTTCATGAGATGGGATTTAAGGGTATCATGGTCGCCAGCGGAGCCGGCTTGCCGAGATTCATGAATATCCCGGGCGAGAATTTGAATGGGGTGATGTCGAGTAATGAATATCTGACACGAGTGAATTTGATGGATGCCGCTAATCCCGATTCCGATACACCGGTGTGAGAGGCCGTAGAGTGGCGGTTATCGGAGGAGGTAATACGGCGATGGATTCAGTTCGGACGGCTCGTCGGCTGGGAGCGGAAAAGGTTATGATAATCTATCGTCGCTCAGAGGACGAGATGCCAGCTCGTAAAGAAGAAATACATCATGCCAAGCAGGAGGGTGTGGAATTTTTGACATTGCATAATCCTGTCGAGTATATAGGGGACGAACGGGGAAGAGTTTGTCAAATGCGACTTCAAAAATGGAGTTGGGAGAGCCGGATGCTTCTGGTCGGCGTTCTCCTGTTCCTATTCCGGGAGCTATCGAGACCATCGATATCGACGAGGTGATTGTCAGTGTGGGAGTTTCTCCTAATCCGTTGGTCCCTAATTCCATAGAGGGCCTTGAAGTAACTCTGAAAGGGACGATTGTCGTCAATGCCGACACATTGCAGTCTTCAATACCTGATATTTATGCAGGAGGAGATATTGTGAGAGGTGGTGCTACGGTTATTCTTGCTATGGGAGACGGTCGGCGTGCTGCGGCTGCTATGCACAAGGCTTTGCAGGAGAAATAAATAAGTTTGTATTAAAAGAAAAGGGCTGCATTGCAGCCCTTTTCTTTTAATATATCTAATGCCGATTAGCTGGCTTCCCAGCCCAGAGCACTGGCTCCCAATACGGCGGCATCACTCTCTTTCAATTCCGAAAGTACCAGTTTTACTTTTCCTTTGTAAATAGCAAGCAGATTTTTTTCCATAGCTTCGCGGATAGGACGCATGATCAGTTCGCCCGACTTTGCTAATCCTCCGAACAGGACAATCATCTTGGGACTTGAAAATGCGATGAAATCGGCGAATGCTTCTCCTAAGATTGTACCGGTATACTCGAAAATCTCCTGAGATAGTTTGTCGCCTGACACGGCCGCATCGTAAACGTCTTTCGAAGTGATCTCCTGAATAGGAAGCTGCCGTAAAGTGGATTCGTCGTTGCGAAGTTCGAGGAATTCCCGAGCCGTACGTGCAACACCTGTGGCGGAGGTATAGGCTTCGAGACAACCCGTTCTGCCGCAACCGCAGAGGCGGCCATTTCCACGGCGTACGATTACGTGCCCGAGTTCTCCGGCAAATCCATCGTGCCCATAGACCATTTGTCCGTTAATAACGATACCGCTGCCTACGCCCGTACCCAGCGTTATCATGATGAAGTCTTTCATACCGCGTGCAGCGCCGTAGGTCATTTCACCGATAGCAGCGGCATTGGCGTCATTGGTGATAGTTACCGGAATATTGAATTTTTCCCGTACCATTTGGGCTAAAGGGGATTACGCCTTTCCACGGGAGGTTAGGTGCAAATTCGATTGTTCCGTTAAAATAGTTCCCGTTAGGAGCTCCTATACCTATACCGGCAATTTGATCGGTTACGTTTTCTTGCGCCAAAAGACGAGATAGTTCTTCGTGCAGTGCATTTACGTAGTCTGTTATTTCGGTATATTTCTGAGTCTTGATAGAACCTGTGGCTAAGATAGAACCGCGGGCATCAACAATTCCGAATACTGTATTGGTACCACCTATATCAATACCTACAACATATGGCTTACTCATGGTTTTGTGTGTATAAAATTATTATTTTAGTTAATTTCACGATACAAATATAGCGAAAAGATGATCGGTGGGACAAAATGAACAACAAGTTTTTTTATTTTGTCTTGTCCAAATCGAGACCTATATTTGATAAAGTCAAATATACGGATAAATTTTCGATGGGGGCTGCTTTTTTTATTCTAAAAGTTTTTAATAAATGAAATATCCTTTTTGATGGTCGATGCCGTTTGAGCGAGTTATTGGTCGTTTGGTTTTGTCAATTTGTAAGTTGGAGATTATAAAGTGTTGAATTGTAATGTCGAGATAACAAAATCGAACTTTTTGTTTTGCGGTTAAAAAAAAGTATCTATATTTGCAGCCACAAAAACGGCACAATATTGCACAAACTGTGCAATATTGTGCTTAAAAAGTATAAATTATGAGTTATAACTTATTAAAAGGGGAAAAAGAGGTATTATTTTCGGAGCCCTTAATGAAATGTCCATTGCATGGAAAGTAGCTGAAAAAGCTGTGGAGGAAGGTGCAACGATCACTCTTTCCAATACGCCTATGGCAGTGCGTATGGGGGGAGGTGAATACATTAGGTGAAAAATTAAATGCTGAGATTATTCCGGCAGATGCAACCAACGTGGAGGATCTTGAAAATGTTTTCAAGCGCTCTATGGAGGTCTTGGGGGTAAGATAGATTTTGTGTTGCATTCTATCGGAATGTCTCCGAATGTAAGAAAAAAGCGTCCTTATGATGATTTGGACTACGATATGTTATCCAAGACATTGGATATTTCGGCTGTTTCGTTTCATAAAATGATACAGGTGGCTAAAAAGATGGATGCCATTAACGAGTATGGCTCTATTTTGGCTTTTGTCTTATGTCGCGGCTCAGCGAACCTTATTCGGCTATAACGACATGGCGGATGCAAAGGCTTTGTTAGAGTCTATCGCCCGTAGTTTTGGATATATTTATGGTAGGGAGAAAAATGTTCGAATCAATACTATATCTCAGTCTCCTACCATGACGACTGCCGGTAGCGGGGTGAAAGGAATGGAATCGTTGATGGATTTTGCGAATCGTATGTCTCCTCTCGGTAATGCCAATGCCGACGAGTGTGCCGATTATTGTATCGTAATGTTTTCCGATTTAACTCGTAAAGTGACTATGCAAAACTTGTATCACGACGGAGGATTTTCAGTATGGGTATGAGTTTGCGGGCGATGACTCAATATAATAAGAGTTTCGATGAATATCGAAATGAGAATGGTGAGATTTGTTATGGATAAGTTTGGTAATTTGATTTAGATGGAACTGCCCCCGACTGTTGATCGACCGAAACAGCCGGGGGCGATTTTTAATCGTTTATGTCGGTACTTTCTCCATATACGTGGTCATAGAATTTTTTGTAGTTTTTCCATTCAGGGTCGTTTTCCACAAGAAACGGTATGTTTCGGGTCGGATTCGGTTAGTGGTGTCCCTAAGTCGTCCGATTCGTTTAAATGCCGTTGTCGGATTTTTTTTGTTCATCTCGAAATTGAATCGTCCTTTTTTTAATGCGTTTTTGGAACGTATGAGAATGTTACGTATTTCTCTTTCCGAAAAGTTTAGTCCTGGAATGAATATTCGGAGCATATTTCTCAATTCCCCATAGATTTGATTCCATGCGGAAGACGATACGCCGTTACTCGCCAAATCGGCCAAATACTCTTCGGCATCGGTTTTCGAGCATTCCACGAATTGCCTCTCAATTTCCATTCGGAGGGCATAGACCGATAGACTTTCATTAAAAATTCGTCTTTGAAATAAGAGTCGCCGAAAAGAGCATCAAGGCCTTGATGCCCTATCGCTTCGTGCAATAGGACTCTCTGCAATCTCGTGTAGGAAGGGATATTGTCGAGAACGATACCTATATTACCGTTGTGCATATAATATCCGCCTATTTTACCTCCTTGTTTTTTTAGAGATCGGACGGAGACCGGTAGGTCGGACTCATGTTCATAAACAATAACGTTATCGAGCCCCATACGTTCGGCTAAATCTTTGGTTAGTCTGTATTTTCCACGTGTAGACATTTTTTGCCATACTTTATCTTTGGTCTGGTCCGGTATAATTGGGGCGAACGGGTCGGGTTCGTTTATCTCTCTTTTTATTTTGCCGGCATTTTTATATTCTCCTACGGAGAAGGAATGAATCATGTCGGGCTCAATATCGGGTACATTTATTGTATTTTTTCCATTGGGCGAAAGTACTTCGGCGATTTTGTTTTCCGGGTCGTAGTCGAGGACTTCCCATGCAAATCCATGTTGGTCTACAAGGGCTGTGGTGGTTTGCTTGTTTCTCCGCATATTTCTTTTTTCAGATTGATGGCTCGTCCCGTACCCCCAACGGCAGCTCCGCCCAAACTACCCGATACCATACCGGTAGTAGCGTTTTGTAGGATCGATTCGAGAGTCGGATATTGTCCTGGTTCGTTGTAAATCGTTTTAGCCATATCGTGAGCGACCGAATTGAGAGCTTCGGCGGTCCCTCCTGTTACTGCATCGTTAAAGGTTCCTGCTATAAGAGCCGATTTATCGGTCTTTGACAGTTTACTCATTATTTTACTTATTTCAGTCTGTGCTGTTTGATTTTTTAAGAATCGTCTTTTGAAATATTCCGATGCTTTCTTTTTGGCTCCCGATTTTAGATTTTTAAGGTATCGGCTTTGTAAGATTGTGTCAAACAGGAGATCGGCTCCCATACAAATAGCTACGAATCCGGTACGTTGTCCGTCGGTTAAACGTTGTCCTGTTTCTTGTTCGAAATTATCCAGTTCCATTTGTGCTTGTGCGTGGCTTTCGGCAACGGAAGAGGCAACATTAGCAATACCAGCAGCGATACCTGCCGGAGCGAAGGCGGCTCCGGCGGCAACCGGTATCCCCACTCTCCCTATATTAGCTATGATTTCACCAATAGTTGCCCAGCCTTCGGTTTCGGGAAAAGAGTTATTCGCCATGCGAGCTTCTTCCATGAGTTTTTTCCCTTCGTTTCCCCATCGGGCTGTCTCGGAGAGCTGTCTGCTTATTTCGTTTGGAGAAATATTCTCATTCCTTAATCGACGATATTCTTCGAGTCCTTTTAATTCAAGACGAGGACGATCGGAGGTACTGTGTTCGGTTTCATTTTGTAAAGAGTCTTCCTTATTTTGTAGTTGGGACTCGGTGCTTCTTTGATATTCGGGAAGTCGTTCCAATGCTTTTTGGGCGGCTTCGGACATTTCACTATCAGATAGTTTGTCTTGTATGTATCCTCGGGAATATTTTAGATCGTTCCAAATACGTTCGCCCGCTAGATTTATTCCTTCGGTTAAAGACTTTAATTTGCGAGGTGTTTCGATCGGGATTTCCGGTTCGGGGTTTATCGGGTAGTCGGGTTTTAGGGGTATTGGTGTTTCTTGTTTAGGAATAGAGGGAATGGTACAACCGAATTTTCTCCCGGTAACGGAGCTATGAAAGGGGTGATTCTTCGTTCTCTCCATTTTCTTTTTTTCGATACCATTCTTGTAGATAGGGATTGATTAAATCCCAACCATATATACCATTACCTTCTTGTAGTAAATCGGGGTTTAAGGTGCTCATATTTTTATTGGAAATTTTTTAATGAATATTATTATCTAAATATTTAGCAAGCAGGCCGGCTTGTTGTAAAGGGTATCCGATGGATACCAATAGATTGAATATGTGATGTTTGCGCTCGAACTCATTACGTCCCATACGAAAGGCTTGCAATAAAATTTTTTCGCTCAAAGGAGGGCAAGGGTGTTTCGGTTTGTTACGGTCAGAGATAAACGTTAACCATGAGAGATAGTTAAGGAACCTCTTTTCTTTTTCAGGATATGTTTTCGGAATTAAAACATCTGTAACCTGCTGTACCTCTGTATTATCCGGCTGATGTAACAAGTTTAACAGCTCTTTTCAGCATTTCTACCTGTTCGTATGCTTTGCCTCTGGCAAGTCTTTTTTGGTGATTGAGCTTGATAGGCTTCCAAAAAACTTTTCCCTTCATTTATATAGTCTGCTAATGTTTTAGTCGGTTGCAAATTTTCTGTTGTAAAAATTGTATCCATGATCTTAAAATTGTGTATTTGGGTTGAACAGATTTTGTAGAGGATTGAAGGAGGGAAATGTTTTACCGAGTATATTGTTCATATAATCTGATTTCAACGGACGGTAAAAATCTTCCAAAGCACTACGGGCCGACAAATAATTTTGAAGCGTATTTTCTTTCCATGTCGCCGCTTGACTTGCTATTTGGCTGACGGCATTGCCGTATGCTTGGTTTTGAGATTTTTGGACAGTGACGACGGTCTCGGGTGTAGCTCCGGTAATGGTTGCCTTATTTTTTAGATTTCGGGTTGTTTCCGACATCTGTTCGCGTAGATTACCAAGTAACCCCCTCACGTCGGATCGATCGAGAATGTTACTGTAATAGTTCCTATTGAAGAGACTATCTAGTTGTGATAGTTTTTGTTCATAGCGTTTTTGATTTGTTTGGATGGTTTGTTGAGACTGTTTTTTTATTCTTTTGTGAAAACAAATAGTTCCCTAACAGGGGAAGTGCCGTTAAAAATAAGTTTAGCATTTTAGTAAGTTTTTAGTTCGTTCGATTGTATCTACTGCAAATATCTATGAGAAAGAGGGGAAATTGTGGCAGGATCGAAAAACATACGGGAGGGGAAAATAAAAAAGGCATCCGATTTTCATCGGATGCCTGTAAAATATTCAGATCAAGTTATTTTAGAATAGTAGAGAGGTCAGATGCAATCCTCGTTTTTTACCCATGTACCTGTTTTGTCGATAACTCCCCAAAGCGTATCCATTTTGACTTCGGCGAATCCTTTTGAGAAAGAATCAGCTTCGTCATATAGGAACGGTAGAAATTCTTGCCCCGCTTTATCTATAAAACCCCATTTCCCATTTTGCTTTACCGCTGCGACATCTTCTTTGAAATTCCAAGCATAATCATATTGCAAAGGTATGAGTAAATGTCCGGTTTTATCTATAAAGCCCCATTTCTCATCGACTCTGACAGCTGCCAATGACTCGTTGAAACACCAAGAATCGTCGTATCGAGGGGGAATGACAACTTTCCCCGAACAATCTACATAACCCCATTTATCATTTAGTTTTACCGGAGCCAGCCCTTCGTGAAAATCGTCGATGTGTTCATAAATAATAGGAACGATTTCTTTGCCTTCTTGATTGATATATCCGTATCGGTTGTTTCGTTCTACCATGGCTAATCCATTATGAAAGGAACTGGCCCAGTCATAGTCGAGTTTAATGACTATTAATCCGTGTCGGTCGATGTATCCATATTTATGATCAACTTTCACTACTGCTATTCCTTCGTGAAAAGAATATGCTGCATCGAATTGCGGGGCGATAAATATCTTTTGAGTTTTTTCTCTCGATACCCATATTTCCCAGATTCGTCTTTGAAAGATTCGAGATCGGGAAAACCTCCTAATGAATTGAATTTGGAACTATTTTTCATAAGTAATATGGTAAAGATAAAAAGGAAACAAGAACAAATATATTTTTTTTTAATTGTAACTTCCAAGAAATATTCCCCAAAATGTTTGAATGTAAAAAGGAGGGTTTCATACCGATCGATACTGTTTTTGAGGACTAAAAAACAAAAATTAGAGAAAAAGATTTGGCAGTTTATGCAAACCAACTTACCTTTAACCAGTCTAAAAATGTTAACTTAATTATATAATTGCTATGACAAATGCATTATTCTGGCTTGTGCCTATTTCTTCGGTATTAGCATTACTCTTTGCTTGGTATTTTTATAAGCAGTTGATGAAAACGGACGAGGGAACGCCTCAAATGAAAAAAATAGCTCTTTATGTTCGCAGAGGAGCTATGTCTTACTTACGTCAGCAGTATAAGGTCGTGGGTTTGGTGTTTTTAGTTCTGGTGATATTGTTTTCTATCATGGCGTTCGGTTTTGGAGTCCAGAACAAGTGGGTTCCGGTGGCGTTTCTCACGGGCGGTTTTTTCTCCGGCTTATCAGGGTATTTGGGAATGAAGACAGCCACTTACGCATCTGCTCGAACGGCTAATGCCGCCCGTACTTCATTAAATAGTGGACTGCGAATCGCTTTCCGCAGCGGGGCTGTTATGGGGCTTGTCGTTGTAGGGCTAGGTCTTCTCGACATATCGTTTTGGTATCTTCTGTTGAATGCCGTGATTCCGGCAGAAGCTATGAATCCAGCCCATAAACTTTGTGTAATAACGACTACGATGCTTACCTTCGGAATGGGTGCATCTACACAGGCTTTGTTTGCCCGCGTGGGAGGAGGTATTTATACAAAAGCTGCCGATGTTGGAGCCGATCTTGTCGGTAAGGTCGAAGCGGGGATTCCAGAAGATGACCCTCGCAACCCGGCAACAATAGCCGATAATGTGGGTGACAATGTAGGAGACGTGGCCGGTATGGGGGCCGACTTGTATGAATCGTATTGCGGTTCGATATTAGCGACATCGGCTTTGGGAGCTGCGGCCTTTATGGGAGCCGGCGAAACCGACATGCAGATGAAAGCCGTAATCGCTCCTATGTTGATTGCGGCAGTGGGTATATTGCTTTCTATTATCGGGATATTTTCGGTTCGTACACGGGAAGATGCAAAGATGAAAGATTTGTTGAGATCTCTCTCCTTCGGTACAAACCTCAGTTCTGTACTTATCGTATTCGCTACTTTTGGAATTTTATGGGCTTTACAGTTAGAAAACTGGGCATTTATCGGCGGTTCGGTAATCGTGGGATTGTTAGTGGGGATTGTTATAGGTCGCAGTACGGAATATTATACCTCTCAATCCTATCGTCCGACACAGCGTTTGTCGGAGAGCGGGAAAACGGGCCCTGCAACAGTCATAATTTCGGGTATCGGATTGGGTATGATTTCAACTGCCGTTCCTGTGATTGCAGTTGTCGCTGGTATTATCCTTTCCTATTTGTTTGCATCCGGGTTCGATTTATCGAATGTCACTCTCGGTTTATATGGCATTGGTATTGCTGCGGTGGGAATGCTTTCGACATTGGGAATCACGTTGGCAACCGATGCTTATGGTCCTATTGCTGATAATGCGGGCGGAAACGCTGAGATGAGCGGTTTGGGCGAGGAGGTGCGAAAAAAGAACCGATGCCCTCGATTCTTTGGGAAATACAACGGCGGCTACCGGAAAGGGATTTGCTATCGGTTCTGCTGCACTTACCGGTCTCGCTTTGCTGGCTTCTTATATGGAAGAGATTCGTATCGGGTTGACTCGTATCGGAGAGACTGTGCTCGAATTTGCCGATGGTACATCGGTCTTGATTAGTGAGGCGACATTTACCGATTTTATGCGGTATTATGATATTACGCTGATGAATCCGAAAGTTTTGTCGGGTATGTTCATCGGTTCGATGATGGCATTTCTTTTCTGCGGATTGACGATGAATGCTGTGGGACGCGCTGCTGCACACATGGTGGAAGAGGTGCGTCGCCAGTTCAGGGAGATAAAAGGTATTCTTACCGGAGAATCTGAACCTGATTATGAACGTTGTGTAGCCATTTCTACTCAGGGAGCGCAACGGGAAATGGTATTCCCTTCGTTATTGGCGATTATCGCTCCTATTGCTACGGGATTGATATTCGGTGTATCGGGTGTTGTCGGGTTACTTATCGGTGGTCTTAGCGCAGGATTTGTTTTGGCTATCTTTATGGCGAATGCCGGAGGGGCTTGGGATAATGCCAAGAAGTATGTCGAAGAGGGTAATTTCGGAGGAAAGCACAGTGAAGTACATAAAGCGACGGTTGTTGGAGATACGGTGGGCGATCCGTTCAAAGACACGTCTGGTCCGAGTTTGAACATATTGATTAAACTAATGAGCATGGTCGCTATTGTGATGGCGGGATTGACGGTCGCTTGGAGCCTTTTGTAGTAAAGATTGATTTATAGAGTATAGAAAAGAGTCGCTCCGAAAATCCGGAGCGACTCTTTTCTATGTCTGTTCGAGATGGTTTAGAAATGGGGAAAGGGTATCGAAGTTCCCTTTTGAATGGATATTTTCGAGTAGGGCGATACTGCTGCCCAAGTTGCCATATCTTCCAACGTTGCCGGATAATTTTCCCGGCCTTGCAGAGCTTCACCCAAGACCCTTAGCATGATGTAGTCCATGCCTTGATGATGCCCGTCATAGCGAAGAGCTTCCGATTCCCATTGCTGCCAGAACCGATGTTTGTATTGCTCGATGTATTTATCTTCGGGTTCCCATTCCTCGAAAGGACTTAACCCATCGATGTAAATGGCATTTTTTTCTCGGCATTCCAAATCCCGTTGGTTCCTTGAACTTCGTAGTTGAGAGAACGGGGCCGCGGGAGAGTGGTATCGTGCAATAAGTTTATTTGAGCCCCGGAATCGGTTTGGAGTATCGAAGTGACGACATCGCCCATTCGGAATGTGTGTTGTTGTATGTCGGTATATTTCATTCCGTTTCGCTTGGCCATACAAGCGTGGAGTCCTAATCCCGGTTTTGTGGAGAAAGACGTGATGCTTTTTATATGGTCTGTATGATTGATATCAAGGAACATGCACAAGGGGGGCTAGTCCGTGGGTCGGGTATAAATCGCCGTTTTCGGTTTCGTAATATTTCGATCTCCACCCGATTCAGACCCATTTTGTACACCGAAGTTTCCGGTTTGATCTATGAGTATATGGGTGAGGTCATGTCGGTATCCTCCTTGAAGAAAGACCAAGCGACCGAATATCCCGGCATGTATCATATTGTTTATAGCCAGAATATCGTTTCTGAATAGTGTGTTTTCAAGAGGAAAGACCTGTTTTTATTCTGTCGGCTTTTCATGGATAATATCGGGG